>Ga0316206_1001918_pt1 | contig 15871 bp, 15 predicted proteins | sample 6monthpyrite_MG_FD_204942 | JGI IMG/M metagenome (GOLD analysis project Ga0316206, IMG submission 204942) | Microbial mat bacterial communities from mineral coupon in-situ incubated in ocean water Damariscotta River, Maine, United States -... | ecosystem: Environmental > Aquatic > Marine >... | reverse complement strand
ACATTTCAAAAACACAAAAAAGTACCAATTTAATTGCTCGTGTTACTGCCAGCAGGCTTAATGTTCGCACTGAGCCATCATCAAGCGGCGAGTTGTTGGGGCAGGTATTGCAGGATGATACGCTAAGTGTGCTTGAAGAAGTTGATGACTGGTTTCATATTAAATTTAATAACGTCGATGGCTATGTTCATAGCAATTATGCGCAGTTAATAGAGGGTGGCTTGTTACAAAAAGGATATGTAACTGCCAGTATGCTAAATGTCAGAAAAAAACCGGCAGCGGGTAGTGAAATTTTAGGCAAGCTCAATGCTGGAGCAGAACTTGAAATAGTGGCTGAGCTTAAGGGCTGGACTGAAATAAAATTTAATAATGCCTCTGCTTACGTCTCTTCTAAATATATTTCTAAAAATAGTTCTGAACAGGAGCCACGGTATTTTTATCAGAAAAGCAGATTGAAAATGATTGATATGGCTCCCGCTTCTCAGTTAAGTGGTGGTGCAGGTAAAGAAGAAAAAAGAATTATAAAAACCTGGAACGGATACGGAAAAATATTAAGTGAAATTGCAGAAAGTCTGGATATAGATGTGGGCTGTGCAATTGCTGTACTTTGTGTAGAGAGTGGTGGTAATGCTTTTTATAAAGATGATCATGCCATTATTCGCTTTGAAAATCATCAGTTCTGGAGACGATGGGGAAAATATAACCCCGAGATTTTTGAACAGCATTTTGTTTTTAGCGATGACCAGAGATGGAAGGGACATAAGTATCGTGTTTCTGTTAATGATGAATGGGAACGATTTCATGGTAAGCAGGAAAAAGAGTGGAAAGTGTTGGAGTTAGCTCGTAGCTTTGATGATACCGCGGCACTAAATTCTATAAGTATCGGTTTACCTCAGGTGATGGGTTTTAATTCTAAAAAAATTGGTTATAGCACGGTTCAGAAAATGTTTTCGAACATGAATAAAGATGTGCGTTACCAACTGTTTGCATTATTTGATTTTCTTGATAACAACATGATCAGTGCATTAAAAGATCACAACTTTGAACGATTTGCTAAATACTATAACGGACCGGGCCAGGCAAGTCTGTATGGTGAGTGGATACAGGATCATTATGATGCGTATTTATCATTGATGAATGCGTGAAAAAGTAACAGAAAGAATAAATAGAAAATATCAGAGAACGTGTAGCTAATAACAAGGAGAAATAAAATGGGATTTTTAAGCTTTGTAAGCAGTATATTTAAACCAGCGGCTGATTTGATTGATGATTTACATACCAGTGATGAAGAAAAGCTGATTCTTAAAAAAGAAATAATGAAGCTCGAAAATGAAGTGACAATGAAAGCGATGGAGCTTGAGAAACAGCTGGTTGAGGCAAATGCTTCAAATATAAAAGCTGAAGCTACCGGGCATTCCTGGTTACAACGTAACTGGCGACCTATTACCATGCTGACATTTTTAGTGCTAGTTGTGTTTGATAGCTTTGGCTGGTTAGCAAATCCATTGGCAGAAGAGGCATGGGTGTTATTGCAAATTGGTCTGGGTGGATATGTGGCAGGTCGTTCTGTTGAGAAAATTATCCCGGGTGTGTTGGCAAGTCGTGGTGGAAGTAGTGACGGTGCTAAAGGCTAAACTCAGGAATGAGTTCATCTGATCTGACGCTGGTTATCGGAAATAAAAATTATTCATCCTGGTCGTTGCGGCCCTGGATTTTTTTAAAGCAATTTAATGTTGATTTTAAAGAAAAAAGAGTCGCACTCTTTACGAATAATACCGACCAGCAACTGGAATCATACGGCTCGAATTTTAAAGTGCCGGTATTGCAGCAGGATGATTTAACTATTTGGGACTCTCTGTCGATACTTGAATATGTATCCGAAAGGTTTCTACAGGGAAAAGGTTGGCCAGCTAGAATCGAAGCGAGAGCATTTGCCCGTTCAATGAGCGCTGAAATGCATTCGAGTTTTACTGCATTAAGAAAAGAAATGCCCATGAATTGTCGTAAAAAATTTGAAGGCATTACATTTTCTAAAACGGCGTTAGAAGATGTCGAACGTATTAAGCAACTCTGGAATCAATGTCATCAGTTATATGGTAACGATGGGCCCTGGCTGGCGGGACAATTTTCAATTGTTGATGCGATGTATATACCGATTGTGTTAAGACTGCATGGTTATAATATTAAGCTGGAAGGGTTTTCAAAAGAATATGTAAGCACCGTGCTGGCAAATAAGTTTGTTAGAGAGTGGGTTCATGATGGAGAGAAAGAAACAGAAGTTATTGCCGAAGATGAAATATCTATCAAGTGAGATAATTTATGAAAAGATTGAGTCTTGTATTTTTGTTGTTTAGTTTATCTCCGGTGTTGTTAATAACAGCTTGCAGCAATAAAAGTGCTTATTATGATTTACAAAAGCGCCAACAAGTATTATGTAATCGCGTACCCGAGTCTGATTATGAAAATTGTATGAAAGAAGCGGAACCGTCTTACGAAGACTATAAAAGATCACGTGATGAAATAGTTAAATAATAAGGCGGCTTATATTAGGGTTTTTGGTAATTCACCTCTTATAAACCACACTCGCTGGTTAGATAGAAAAACAGCAGGTCATGTCTGAATTTCGGTACACCTGAATGGAAAACCTCCCATCCTGAATAAGAATTGGATGCAATAAGTCATAAATTCCACTTTTTTCGAAATTTGTGTCTTTTGAGGTGTTAAAACACGCATTTATTGACTTTCTAAGCCTTAGTTAAGATTTTGGCCGTATAGTACGATTAATAGGCTAGAAAAAAAGATAAACGGGTTAGCTTGAATGAGGAAATGGCTATAAACCATGCTAAATTAGTATATTACATGTGTAAAAGCTTAATTGACGCATGGATTGTCATAATGGAACCTTTTTTAGTGAGTTTTCGTTCTATTATTCTAAGAGCTGGATGGAAATAGATAGAATATGAAACAAGTTTCAATTGTAGCAACAATATTATTAGGTCTTACTTTAGCAGGCTGTGACGGAGGTACGTCCAGCGATGGTTTTGGAGATCGTAGCGGTAATGGTAATAAAGGCATGTTGTCTTTAAGTATCACTGATGCCGCTGTGGATAATATTGCAGAAGTCTGGATAGAGTTCAGTTCAGTTGAAATTAAGCCTGCTGATGGTTCATCAATTACCTATACCTTTGAAAAGACAATCGACGTAGTAGCGTCTGATGGCACAACCACCACTAGTAGCGTACCAGAGCCTGTTTCTATTAATCTTCTGGACCTGCAGGGCAGCCTGAGTGCGGACTTCTTTAATAATTTAACCGTGCCAAGTGGTGATTATAACTGGATTCGTCTAGCCGTAAATGCTGTTATTGATGGCACACAAGATTCCTATATCGTGATGAAAGATGGCACAGTGCATGAGCTGGGTATTCCCAGTGGTAGCAAGACAGGTCTTAAGATCAATACGTCTTTTTCTGTTGAGGCCCTCTCTGAAGTGGCGATGACGATTGATTTTGATCTTAGAAAATCCATAGTAATGTCCAACTCAGAATACCACTTAAAACCAACACTGAGATTAGTTGATAATGCGAATGCTGGTTCTATCAGTGGAAGCATTAACAGCGGTTTAACGGTTGGAATTGCTGAAGGTTGTTCAGATGATTTGCCTGAAACAGGCAATGCCGTTTATGTTTTTAACGGTGCTGATGCGCTGCTGGACGATATTGATGATAACGACCCTGAGCCAGTTACTACGGCACTGCTGTCGTTAAATACAAACACTGGCAACTATGATTACGAAGTGGGTTTCTTACCGGCTGGCAACTACACTGTTGCGTATACTTGCATGGCAGATTTGGATGATCCTGAGACTGATGATGTGATTGTTTTCAGGCAGACATCAAATGTAACAGTTGCTACTCCTGAACAAACAGGTGGTGCTGAGTTTAATCGCTAAATATCTTAGAGTATTTGTTGAGACTCTAGCCAAACCTCAAGTTCATTAAATTTCATTGGCTTTCCATAAAAGTATCCCTGTACCCTGTCGCAATTAAGCTCACATAGTAATTCGTGAACAAAACCATTTTCTATTCCTTCTGCGACGACAGAAATCCCTAAATCATGCGCCATGGCGATAGACGCTTTTACAATTGGATAATTTGTAGAATCACGCGTCAGGTCAGTGATAAATGTTTTATCTATTTTTAATTCAGTGATAGGAAATTTTTGCAGATAAGCTAGCGATGAATAGCCCGTACCAAAATCATCAATTGAAATATTGATGCCAGCTTCACTGAAGCGATTTAGTATTTCAATTGAACGTTCCGGATTTTTCATAATGACATTTTCAGTGATCTCAATAACAAGATTTTTTGCAGGAAACTGACTTGAAGAAAGTATTTCTTTAAGAGAATCTAACAATTTTGAATCGAGCAGGTTCACCGGAGAAACATTGATAGCAACCTGAAAGTCAGGTGTGGTTTTTATAATATCTATAAACTCATGCAGGCTTTGACTAGTGACCCAACGAGTCAGTTCACCGATGATATTTTCCTGTTCAGCCAGCGGGATAAATTTATCAGGATAGATAACGCCAAGAAAAGGATGGCGCCAGCGTAATAACAGTTCACAGCCGCTCGCTTTGCCTGTGGCGAGATCGATCTTTGGCTGAAATAAAGCTTCAAAATGATTTTGGGATATGCTGGATTTAAGATCATTAACCAGCATTAAGTTTTCATAATTATCGCTATCCATACTGGTGTCATAACAGGACACTTTTTTATTATTATGTTTAGCATGATACATAGCAACATCAGCGTGTTGTAATAAAAGCTCGGGGCTGTCACCATCCTGCGGGTAGAGTGCGACACCTATGCTTGCAGAGCAAGTTAATGAATGCTTATCAATGTTGATAACAGGCTCAATCAGTTTAGTGATTTTTCGTGCAATTATTTTTGCAGTATCCTGGTTTACATTGACAAGGATTATGCTGAACTCATCACCGCCGACACGGGCTATTGTGTCTGAGTCTCTCATACCTGAAGACATTTTCTCTGAAATAATTTTGAGTACTTTATCGCCGGTGCCATGACCGAGCGTATCATTTATTTCTTTAAAACGATCAAGGTCAAGTAGCAGGACAGCAAAACTGTTTTTACCGCGTTGGGCCATAGATACAGCCTGATGCATGCGGTCCGTGTATAAATAACGGTTAGGTAAGCCGGTCAGTTCATCATGTGTTGCCTGAATTTGCATATGGTTTGCCATTTCAAGCAGTGTTAATCTCATTTTCTCGAGATCGTGTGAAAGGTGTTTGATGTCGGTGATATACGATGGCACATCTAATGGTGATTCAACTTCACCCTGTGCAATAAGTGTTGATTTTTGTCTTAGTAAAGAAAGTGGCTTATTGATTATTTTAGTGAGAACAGAAAACACCAGGATCATCGCCAGAACGTAGACAAGCATGATAAAAATAATTCTTTGTTTTACGGTGGATATCTGCTCATTAATGTTTGTTTCATCAAAGCCAATTCGTAGCAGAAAAGTCAGGTTCTCATTAGTTTCCAGATAAACAGGCACCGAGATAAAATACACGCCATCGTTATGCTGGTTAACTTCCTGATCTTCAATAAAATGATTACCTGATATATGCAGCGTGTCATAAGGTGAAATGGTGTTGCCATTGCTGTCAATAATATCGACAAAAATTATGTTGCCAGCCATGATAGCGGAATCAAGGCTGCTAATAATTTCGTGCTTGTTGTTTGTGCCGTTGATATCTGTTAAATCCTCAGCCAGTAAACCGGTGATGTTATGTGCATGTGTTATAAATGATTCGTAAGACGAGGTTTTGTATACATCGACGGTTAGGGTATATAAAAAAGGTGACAGTAGTAAATGCACCAGGATAACGGATGCAATCATGTAAGTTGACAGGCTGAATGAACGTAGATGAATCATTACCATAGCGCCTGAATAATTTTAACATCCGGATTTTTTAAGGCATCTTCTTTTGACATAAAACTTATATCATTCGGGTGTGTATTAAGATATTTAATAAGGTTGTTTGATGATTCGATGCTATGGATTTCATCCGCACCCTGGCGGAAAACTCGTTTGATAAGTTTTCGTTTGTAACCTGTTTCTGTTAAAAACATGATATTTTTTAAAAATAGCGAATAAGCCTTCTGGTTTGAAAGGTTGAGTACTGGCTTGTTAACAGGACTATTACCCATGGGTTTTATACCAAGGAAAATACGCCGGATATCTTTTCTTTTTAACTCAGTGATGTCGGATTGCTTGCTGGTGACAAGAACACCATGTAACTTATTTGATTGAGATGAAAGAGAGGCTGTAGAAGAAAATAGCAGCGCCACAATCAGCAAGTGATTTAGAATAAATTTGAAAGGTATTGAATTTTGTTTTTTCATAATAAACCTAAAACACAAAATCAATACCAAAAGATAACAATTCACCATCGCCAACTATTGTTGAATTGATTGCTTTATCTTTTGTATTGTCATACTGAATTTTTAAAGCCGTTGATTTGTTCAGGTCATATCGAAGGCCAATACTGCTGGTGTAGTGATGCTCGTCACCTCCCAAATTAATTTTCGATTGCTCGAGTTTTGAATAAGTAATGTGTGGTGTGTATTTTTTGATTTTGTATGCCACAGACAGCATGACAGTTGAAACACTTATATCATCAGCTGAACGTTCATAGCGGTTAACTTCAGAAAGCACACTGAGTGCATCATGATAATAGTTTGCCGAAATACCATAAAAAAGCTGATCGACGTCTTCGGCTATTTGAATATTATTAACCTGGCGGTCAAGCTGGCTAGACATAATAGTGAAACGAAGTTCGTATGATTCATTAGAAAGTTCAGCAACAAAGCCGACAATGTTTTTCCAGGTTTCATCGACAGAATTATTATCTGCAAGGTAACTTAGCAGATCGTTTTCAGTGTCATCTTCACGGCCAATATAAAAATTGAGCAACATGTCCCAGCCTTCCAGCTCCGACTCGTAATAAAGATTGATACCATTGTAATTCGTTATTTGCCAGGTGTAGTTATCAGTGGGTGGCCTGATCCAGTGATAGGCCATTCCTAAATCAAAAAAGTCTGAATAAAAATACAGCGGTAATCTTTTCCTGCCAATTTGTACTGAAAACTCGTGGTCGATGGCGTAATTAAAGTAGGCCCAGTCAACGTCAGCCTGATATTCTCTGGCACCACGGCTGATAAGTTGAATGATGAATTCAGACTGTTTATCCAATGACGTCTTAAATTGCACACCAACGGTTGTGTCAGGTGAAAATGAGAGGTCATCATCATAGATTCCCGTATTGGGATAATCGGACAGATAGCGGTCACCATTGATTACTAAACCGCCTACCATAGAGGCAAAGCCAGAGACATTTGTATCTGCAGCAATTACGGGTTGATGTAAGCACGCAAGAGGCAGAATTATCAGGAAGCGCAATAAGTATCTAGGCAATCTTGTGACCTGTTAATATGTTTTAATTTATTATTATTATATCTATGAAATTATAGTCGTTAATTGATATATGATGTAAAAAAACGACGGAATAGCTAAATTATTATAAAGATAAATATTAATAATAACTAATATAAAAAACAGGGAAGAAATAATGGATATCACAAAGCTAATTTTTCTTAGTTTAATCTTAGCCGGTTGCTCAGAGCCCCCATTAGAAGCGCCTGAAGCTACGCCTGTTGCAAGGGCGGTTCCTGATAACTGGCAGCAATTTCGTCAACAGAGAACCAGCCAGATTGAACAGTATATTGCTGATAACAAAGTCTCGTATGACCGTTTTGCTGATTTTCCGGTTAGTCAGACCCATGGTGTCCCGTATATCCTTTTAAAACTACTGCCTTTAGTGTCTCCCGGTTTATGGCCCAATAATGAGAATTTCCTGTCAGTGATCGGCCTGTTCAATGATGAACGAAACCCTGAATACCCAATAGCCAGAGGTATAGGTTTTAGTGGTTTATCACGACCTCTGGATAAAGAAGCCGTTGATGTTGCCTCATTTACCTGTGGTGGTTGCCATATTGGTCGAGTCAGAGACGATGAGGGCAAAATTCAATACCTCGATGGTGGCATTAACAGTGAATTTAATACAGTTGGTTTTAGAAAGAGAATGGTTGATACGCTTGATAGCCTGACAAAGGGTATTAAGGGCGCTGCAGAAAAAGAAAAAAAGCTAACAGAGATTTTATTACAGGCCTTAGAGGAAGTTGAAAAAAACAGGCCGGGATATTTTTATAATAACTATCAGTTTGAAGACAGGCTTTTTGATGCGACCTATGAAAAGCAGCAAATAGCATTATTCAGAGCACAGGCTAAGACATTAATTCCTGCGTATTCAAAACGTATTCGAGAAGTTTATAGTGGCTGGAAGGTACTGGTTGATAAGAATTATAAATCAGCAGAAAAAGAAATGATGGCAGGCTATGGTGGCATGGAAGATGCGATCAGTTTTAATTCAGTTGATGCCTACCTTAACTTAGAAAAGAAACCAGTGATTTCATTATTTTCGGGTATTGCACTGGCCGATTATGCGGCCGTAACGGATATCATGGCCGTCTGGGATCAGCAAAAAAGAAATCCTCGCTGGAATGAAGCCAAAGATGACTTAATCGATGGTGGTGGTCAGTGGAACGGTCACATTCCTTTACCCGTTTACAAAAACATTGCTGCACAATTAACTTTAGGTGTTGATAATATTGATGTACAGGTTTCTGCCTTTTCAGATATTGTACTGGATAAGCTGCCAGCACCAGCTTATCCATTTGATGTTGATGTTAATCTGGCAAATAAAGGTAAAGCTTTATTTGAAAAAAATTGCCTGGCTTGTCATCAGGATAATAATGGAAAAGTGTATAAAAATATTGGTACGCACTTGGGCAGGGCGAAAGTGGCGGGTAAAATAATAACCATTGGTGCAGTCAGTGGCTTTACAGATGTTTGTTCGCCTGAGCACACGATTCAAATGTTTGGAAAAGCAGCGCAGCCATGTGGTACATATAAGGGTGTTTCATTGAAAGGCAAAGATAAGTTCGCGATGACTAAACCATCACGGCATGATGGCTATAACGCGTTGCCTCTTATCGGTATCTGGGCGCAGGCACCCTATTTACATAATGGATCAGTACCAACAATTTATCATTTATTAATGCCAAAGACACGACCGGATGCGTTTATTAAAAGTAAATTGTCATATGATAAAGAAAAGCTTGGCTTTGAATGGCAGCTTGATGAAAGCGCTGTTGAAGAAGGTTACCTGTACAATACAACAATCTCACGTTCAATCGGTCATCATGGACATGATGAAGATATAAAAACAAACGGAACGACCTATCGGCTTGACTGGAGTGGTGATGAAGAAAGTGTAAAAGCAATCATTGAATATATGAAAGTTCTATAAGGTGAATAGCAAAAGGTACATAGAAAAAAGATGTTGGATCAAAAAAAATTATTAAAACTCGCCGCGTATAAAATGCCATTTGGCAAATATAAATCGTGGCTGCTGGTTGATCTGCCAGAACCATATGTGGTGTGGTTTCATCAAAAAGGTTTCCCGGCAGGAGAGTTGGGCGAAATGCTGGGAATTGTTTATGAAGTAAAAGTGAACGGCTTAGAATATTTATTCGAGCCATTAAAAGCCGCCAATAAAGCTTAAGCTATGCTTAATTATCTCTGGGCGGGTATGATTTTATTAAGCATTGTATCTGCACTTGGATATGATGTTGCAGATGAAATAAATAACACTTACCAAAACAGCGCAACGTATTCGTTTGATTATCAGTTAAGTAATGTTGAGGATCAGGCGGGATTTAAAATTGGTTCGAGTGTTCAATACTTTTCCCTTTCCTTTCCAGATAAAAAAGAAATAGTGGCTGCTGTAAATAGTGCGATGCCAGAGCTATGGAAGTCTATAGCAAAAAATCAGGCATCAAAAAATAAAACCGAACTACGGCTTGAAATTGTTGAGTTAAATAAAGAGAAAAAAGAAATAACAGTTCGTCTTCCTGATGTTCATTGGGTAAAAATCAGAGCCGTCAGTACGGCTGCGTTTGAGATGGCCAGTTTTGCAGTGAAACTGGCCATTGGCCTCGCCGGTATCATGGCGCTCTGGCTTGGCCTGATGCGTATTGCAGAAAAGAGCGGGCTGATAACGTATTTTGTTCGTTTAATTTTTCCCTTATTACACTGGTTATTCCCGAAGATAAATCGTGATCATCCAGTGCTTGGCAGTATCAGTTTAAATATGACAGCTAATATATTAGGGCTGGGTAATGCCGCCACCCCAATGGGTATTAAGGCGATGCAGCAGTTGCAGGAGCTGAATAAAACTAAAGACACAGCCAGTGATGAAATGTGTATGTTTCTGGCCATTAATACATCCAGCGTGCAGTTGTTACCTCCTGTAACGCTAATAGCAGTTATGGGTGTTGGCGTCAGTGAACTTATTGTACCCATTATTTTAGCCACATCGGCATCGACAGTTGCAGCCATAATCAGCGCAAAACTATTTGCCAGAGCGAGAAAAAGATAATGCATCTTTCGACATTAATTATTCCGCTACTGATTTTATTTATTGTCAGCTTTGGGCTGATAAAAAAAGTAGCGGTGTATGAAGAATTTGTAGAAGGTGGTAAAGAAGGCTTCACGACCGCGGTCAGAATTATTCCTTATCTGGTGGCTATGCTGTTTGCAATTGCTATGTTCAGAGCCAGTGGTGCAATGGATGTGATCATTTCAATGATTGCACCTTTGTTTAATTTTATTGGTATACCGGCCGAGGTTTTACCAATGGCGATAGTCAGGCCATTAACAGGCAGTGGATCAGTTGGTGTGCTTGCAGAGTTGATACAAGTGCATGGCGAAGACTCGATCATTGTAAAAATTGCCGCCACCATGTTTGGCTCGACAGAGACAACATTGTATGTACTGGCTGTTTATTTTGGGGCGGTGAATATCACTAAAACAAGTTATGCATTAAAGGCTGGTTTGATAGCAGATCTGGCTGGCTTTTTAGCGGCATCGGTTGTTTGTTTGCTTTACTTTAGTTAATGGTAAAGGAATGATTATGAAAAATTATCTAATCGTTATTATTTTTTCCTTGTTAACGGGCTGTGCAGCTTCAGGTCCAAAATTTACGGTGCTAATGTCGCCAAAAAATGATCAAGGTGTTTTGTATGTATATCGGCCATATACCTTTACCAATGGTGGCGTTGCACCCTATGTTTACATTAATGGTAAAGAGCGTGGCGAATTAAAGAATCAGGGTTATCTGGTGTATCCATTATCAGCCGGGCAATATTCTGTAGCGACAGATGGTAGCTTCTTAACCTGGACACCAGGTCGAGCAGAAGTGCTGGTAACTATTAAGCCTGGGCATCGTTCGTATGTAAGGCTGGCTTCTCATATAAGATCGATGAATATTTCAACGGGTTTGGTTATGACAGGCGCGACATTGCAAGAGGTTGATGAGAGTCTGGCCCGGCAGGAACTCCCGGAAACAAGGTTGTCTGTCGATGCAGATGAAATAAAGGCGACGAAGTGAAATGATATCAGAATCAGAGTTAGAACAAATCTTAAATAATGAAATACCCATTACAAAATCACTGGGTATTTCAGTAGAAAGTATTTATGAAAATAAAGTGTGCTTAAAAGCGCCGTTAGAAAATAATATTAATCACAAACTAACCGCTTTTGGCGGCAGTCTTTACTCGGTAACGGTGTTAACTGGCTGGAGCATGGTTTATCTTTTGCTGAAAAGGTTGAATATTGAAGCGCATATCGTTATTCAACATAGTGAAATTGATTATTTAATTCCGGTTAAGGAAGATTTCATAGCGTGTTGCGAGGTGTTGTCAGATACTAAAGTAAATAAATTTCTTAAAGTATATAAAAGAAAAGGCAGAGCAAGATTAATGCTTGATGTCACCGTGATGATGGGTGATCAGCGAGCGGTGCATTTTTCTGGTGATTACGTTGTGCATAAATAATTATGTGATGAAGCAGAAGCAAATAAAAAAACGAACAGGCAATAATTAATAACGTTGATCCGTAACTGGCTCAACAGGAGGTTGCCAATACCTCACATTCATTTGATTATAACCAGAAAACCTTGATCAATATTCTAAAGCTGATTTTCTTAATCAAAAATTAGCACTGCTCGGAAAAGGCCTCCGCAGTCAGTTCTAATTTTATTTCCTTTTTGTACGTCGTGATGGTTATCTGGTTTTCATCAGTCTCTTCAATCACGACCAGATCATCCATGTACTCATCATCTGGTTGTTTTTGCAGATTTCGTTCCGAGTAAGAAATGATCTCAGGAAAAACAATGCGCAGATTTGGTTCTTTTTGCTTAACATTATCAACACACTCAATAAATAGCATTCTAACGTCGATGTCATAAACCATATTGAATATATAGGGTGAGTGTTCGCCTAGAAGCTTACCAGTCAAAATCATGACTAAATTTCCTGTTTAAGAGAGCATTAATTATAGGATAAAAACCATATTAGTTAGTTATTAATTTAGAAAATTCAAACAATTATTCTAGTGTGGTTGAATATCTTTCAGACTAGAGCATGATACAAAGAGGACGTGAGGTGGACATATTTCTGTTGTCGGCATGTCTTAACAGTCTTTAAGCATGAGGAACTATATTGGTAATAAAGAGGTGAATTTATCAATTATAGTAATGATAAGTAAAGGATGCTGTATGAAAGCGTTGATTATGATCCTATCTATGATTCCATTGCTTTGTAGTGCAGAAGCCCTGCTGGTATTTAATACGACAGGCAAGTCTCCATTAAATACGAAGAATGGGGATGGGTTTATGGATAAGGTCACTGAAATAGCACTCAGTCGTATCGGCTACAAACTTCAACTGGTTAAACTTCCGGCAGAAAGAGGACTGGTTAACGTCAATCAGGGGCTTGATGATGCGGAAATGTCTCGTATTGCCGGTCTCAACAAAATATACCCAAACTTAAAACAAGTTCCCGAAAAAATAATGGACTGGAAATTTGTTGTTTTCTCCAAAAAAAATATTGATTTAAAAGATGGCTGGTCGGCGTTGTCAGGTAAAAATGTAGCGTTTATAAATGGCTGGAAAATTTTAGAAAAAAACGTACCTGATTCTGCAAATATCAATAAAGTAAAAACGGATAATCAGTTATTTTTATTGTTAGAAAAAGACCGAACAGATTTTGTTATTTATGAGAAATGGTCAGGTCTTGAGATCATAAAAAATAACAACTACAAGGATATAAGGTTAATTGAACCTCCACTGGCTGTTAAAGACATGTTTATCTATCTTAATAAAAAACATGATCATCTGGTTGAACCACTGTCCGCTTCGCTTAAGTCGATGAAAGCGGATGGTAGTTATCAGCAGCTTGAGCAGAATATTTTATACAGGAAGTAGGATTTTTTCATGGTAAACATCAGTAAAAAAACCAACAGACTGGCAAAAAAATTAATGCTTGCTGTGATTATTTCAAGCACTTTGATTACTATGCTGACAACGGCTTACCAGTTATATGGTATCTATAATCGTGATATCAATGCAATCGATAGTCGTCTAAATGAGATAGAAACGGTACATGTGGAAAGTATTTCCAATGTTCTTTGGAATTCAGATTATAAAGAACTGTCGATTCGTGTTGAAAGTATGATTGATCTGCCTGATATGCTTTATGTTGAAGTCAGAGAGCAAGGTAAAGCGCGTATGAAAGCCGGCGAATTTCATAATTCTCAGACTATTCAGCGTAACTTTAAGTTAAATTATTTTTACCGTGGTGAAAACCGTGTTATTGGAGAAATGATTGTACAGTTTGACCTAAAAAGCGTTTATAACCGGTTATGGGATCAGTTTGTCGACATCATAATCAGTAACTCAATAAAAACATTTTTAATCTCTTTCATTATATTGTGGATTTTTTCTCAACTGGTTACCCGGCATATAAAAGATATGTCAGATTACGCCACGTCTCTGACAACTAACAAGCTTGATCAAAAGTTTAAATTTAAACATAAAGAAATGAAAGAAAATCATATCGATGAACTCGATGTGTTGGCAGAAGCTTTTAATGAAATGCAAAGAAACATAAGTGAAAGCATAAAAGAAGCAGAAAAAAGCAGGGAAGTGCTGAGAGCGCGCGAGCAATTTTATGGATCAATTTTAGATATGAGTGCTGCCATTATATATGTCAAAGACATGAATGGCCGCTTTATATATATTAATCGCGAGTGTGAAAATATATTCAGGATTACTAAAGCAGATGCAGGTGACAAAACGGCACATGATATTTTTGATGCTGAAACAGCAGGGCAGCAATTAAAAAATGATAAAGCGGTATTAAATTCACGCGTCCCAATAAAGTTTGAAGAAAGTATTATGCATGACAATGAAGAGCATGCTCTCTTGTCTATAAAGTTTCCATTGCATGATGAGAAGAATGAGGTTTATGCAATAGGCTGCGTATCATCCGATATTTCCAAATTAAAACACACGCAAAATCTTTTACAAAAGAAAACAATAGAGCAGGAGGAAATACTTAATAATCTGATTGATGGCGTTATTACTATAAATGAAGATTTTACTATTGGCGGAGTGAATCAGTCCGCGGAGCAAATACTCGGTTACAGAGAAAGAGAAATAACAGGTCGAGATATAACGCTATTAATGCAAGAAGAAGATAAGCCAAAATTTTTAATGCTCAAAAGCAGTCTGGTAAAAATACTGTCTGAGCGGATTATTGGTACTAGCAGAGAGTTTTTTGCAAAACGAAAAAACAACGAGATTTTTCCTCTGCAACTATCACTCAATCAATTGCCAGATGATATCAATGGTAAAAAACGGTTCATTGCTTCGTTTATTGATTTAACTGAAATTAAAGAAAAAGAAACACTGCTGAGACAAAGCCTGAAACTCGAAGCCCTGGGTAAACTAACCGGCGGTATAGCGCATGATTATAATAATATGCTGGGGGTAGTATTAGGCTATTCAGAATTAATTAGCTTGAATTATTCAAACGATGGCAAGCTCAATGATTATATTCATCAGATTACACATGCCTGTGAACGGGGCACGAAGCTGACTAAAAAGCTTCTGTCCTTTTCGAGCTTCAGAGGCGCTGATTGCAGATACATGAAGTTTGAAGATTTGTTGAGCGAGCTTCGGGATATGATGCAAAAAACACTGACGGTTAGAATTCGTTTAAATATAGAGGTGAATGAAAATACGTGGCCAGTTTATGTAGACCAGAGTGAATTAGAAGATTGTATTTTAAATATGTGTATTAATGCGATGCATGCAATGCCTGATGGTGGAAACTTAAGCATTGATGTGAACAATATTAATATTACCCAGATGGAAGCGGGTATATTTGAATTAGATGCGGGTGACTATGTAAGGTTAAGTATTATTGATGATGGTTTTGGTATGACAGAGGAAGTGTGTTCCAAGATATTTGATCCATTTTTTACCACCAAAGGAAGCAAGGGAAGCGGTCTGGGTTTAAGTCAGGTTTATGGGTTTATGAAGCAATGTGGAGGCACAATTCAGGTAAAATCCAGCATTGGTGCGGGTACCCGATTCGTGATGTATTTCCCCAGATATACGGGTGTGGAAACAGCAATTAATGACAATGATTTTGATCAGAATACTGATGATTTTGATGGCAATGAAAAAATATTGGTGGTTGAAGACGAAGATGCGCTCAGATTGCTCACGGTCAATTTGTTTGAAAGCCATGGTTATCAGGTTTTTTCAGCCGGTAATGGTTTAGAGGCAATGCCTTTACTGGATAAACATACATTCTCAATC
>Ga0316206_1001917_pt1 | contig 15892 bp, 14 predicted proteins | sample 6monthpyrite_MG_FD_204942 | JGI IMG/M metagenome (GOLD analysis project Ga0316206, IMG submission 204942) | Microbial mat bacterial communities from mineral coupon in-situ incubated in ocean water Damariscotta River, Maine, United States -... | ecosystem: Environmental > Aquatic > Marine >... | reverse complement strand
AAAGTTCATGGATACAAGTGATGCTCGGCCAAGGTTTATTACCTGAGCAATATCATCCAATTGTAGATTTAATGTCAGATGAAGAACTGAAAAGTTTTCTTTCAACCATTAAAAATAATGTCCAGCGTAAAGTAGAAAGCTGGCCAGATCACTATGATTTTATTCAGCATTATTGTAAGGCATCTATTGTTTAATTTAACTAATTTCAACTTGAGATAATGATTGTTAGCATTAAACGCAAAGCCATTAAATATCAAAATGTTGATGTCCATGCAACAGGTTATAACTTTTATATATCGTCAACATTGATATTTTGAGGTATAACAAGACGAATTTAAATATCCAATAGTGGGCTATTGATAACAAATTCAACGCAGAGTGACGCAAAAATAGCTTGTTGAGTAACTTTGCTTAACCAAGGCTGAGGTTAAATAATGATTGAACAATCTAGCTATGATGTAAACCCGCAGGCAAACATCAGCATACAGCGTATCGGCGTGCAACAAACGCCGATTATTGTGGTTGATGATTTTTTACTTAAGTTAGACGAATTTCGCAGTTTAGCTTGTGTGCAAACATTTACAGACGATGCCCATTCTTATTATCCCGGTATTCGAGCTTTACTACCCAAGGCTTATGTTATTACGGTACTAGATGCGTTATTTCAAACCATTTATGATGTGTATAACATACCAACTCAATTACGCTTAACGCCACAAGATCGCTATTTTTCATTAATCACTAAACAACCTGAACAACTGTCGCTACTGCAATGTATGCCACATTTTGATACACCACGCCCCTATTACTTTGCAATATTACACTATTTACAGACAAGCGAGCATGGAGGAACAGGTTTTTTTCGACACCGACCAACACAGTTAGAACGAATTGACGAGCACAATATGTCGCATTACTTTTCTACAGCCGAACAATTTATCAATAACCACAGCAAGCCTGAACAAGGTTACTGTGTTGCCTCAAATGATCAGTTTCAGTGTTATGATAACATTAGTTATCAAACTAACCGACTAGTTGTTTATCCCGGTAATTTGCTACATTCAACATTGGTTAATCAAGCTAGTGATATCAGTGCTGATCCCAAGCAAGGGCGACTGACTGCCAATCTTTTCATTGAATTCCAATAACTGATAAGTTACCGCAAACAGCTCATTATTTAAGTCTGCCCCGATTACCTCGTTGTTGGTTTTTCTCCATTTTCTGCAGCATAACGTGCTCAATATCAATATTTTGCCAATAAGCTATATCTATAACCCGTAGCATAATATCAGCTAATTCTTCAGCAAAATGCTCGGTCGGTTGCCTGCCTCGGCATTCATTAATGGCTTCTCCAACTTCTGAAGCAACTAACGCCAATGCCTCTAATACCGATTTATTATGCCAACCCATCTCATCAACCCACTGAAAATGACGTTCAGCAATATCATTAATATTCATGCAGCTTACCTATTTCATTAAATTTTGCTTTAATACAATTAAAATTATTATTAATAAATTGTTTAGTTATACCTTGTTGAGAAAATTCAGTAATCGCATAATTGATATCCGTTAATAATTGCTGCCAATGTGGGCGCTGCTTACTAATATCAAAATACAGATAATTATATTGCAGATTCGGTTTAACATTTTCAATACTCGCCAACATTCTTTGTTTAACCGATTGAGTTAACGGCGAATCTTCGATACTAAATTTAATTACCAACGGATCACCAATAATTAAGTTCACTCGTTTTGCAATTAATAATTTTACTTGTTGCAAATCATTTACCGCTTCAACAATATTAAACTGGTGATTATCCATCATTTTATCAAATGCAGGCGTATTTTGATAACCACGTACTACCCCAATTAACTCATGCTTAAGGTTGATTAACTTGCCATCAAAGTGATCATCTTCACCTTTTCGTTTGATAAAAGCTATTTCGCCACCAGAAAAAACACCTGACAAAGCCAGTAAATCTCGACGTTTTTTTCCAATAAACACATCTGAAGGAGTATCTGCTTCAATAAAATAATCAGGAAACAATACATCAATCTTGCCTGACTCAACTAATTTAACAGCTCTTGCCCAAGGATAAAAACTAATCACTACGTGATAACCTTTGCTCACCAGCAAAGCGACTGCATACTGAAACACCCAACCATGATGACACGATTTTTCACTAATATAAGGTGGCCATTCAAGTGTAGCCATAGTAACTGTTTGTTTCGAATCCATATTAAACTCATAACCGAGCTTGGTTCGTTCACCAACAATCATTTGCACATGCTCGCCTTGTTGATAACTCACTTGAATCTGCGCAGCATAATTTATTGCAGGTATGAATATAACTACGATGAAAATTAACCATTTTTTACATATCATTTCATTACCTCTTAACTACATTAGCCTATATATTACTACTGCTTAGCATAATGTTTATCATTCAAGCTTAGTTAACACAGGTATGGCATGCTAGTACTTTAACTAACATTCATCTAATAAATTAACAAAATAATTACTTTTTGTATTAAATTTGTCATAATCATATTCTATTCACGTTTGGGTATAACATATGATCACCTTTAAACCGCATGGTCATTGGCAACTTGAAATTAATCACCGCGTATTATTACAAAGTTTTAGTGGCTCATGGAATGAAGAAGCAATGCTGCTTTATATGCAAGAATTTAAAAAAATTGCTCAACCATTAATCAATCACGATTGGGCAATCTTGTCGGTGTTTGAGCATTGGGAGCTTGGTGTACCAGAAATTGAACCCCATATTATTGAACATTGCCGTTGGTTTATTGAACACGGTTGTGTGAAAGATTGTCATGTATATTCAGCGAGTAATTCAAAACGTCAACAACTTGAAAAGCTAATCCCTCGTAAAGAACAAAATTACGAACGGCAAGTATTTATTGAGTTCGAAGATGCAAAAAATTGGCTGGCTAGCCATGGTTTTACACTGTCATCAAATAGTGATTTTATTCGTGCTTTATCAGTTGAGCATCAGCACAATACCGATGACATTAATGATTATGAATAATATTATCAATAATTTTATACATAGGTTTTAAGCGTTGATACATTGCCGAATAAACCGAATGATATAATTGTTGATATAATGCCACTTGTTCGGCTTGTGGATAAAAGGTACAAGCTATATGGGTCATTTTCTGCGCTGCTTGCGCATAATTTGAATAGATACCTAAACCTACCGCCGCATTCATTGCCGCGCCTAAACCGGATGTCTCATAACTATTCGGTCGGCTTGCTGGTAAGTTAAAAATATTAGCTGTTAATTGCATAGCTGCATCGGATTGTGAACCACCCCCCGAAATAATTAGCTGAGTAATAGGCTGCTGTTGTCGACGTTCTAGCTGCTCTTTGCCTTCGCGTAAGGCAAACGCTAAACCTTCTAAAATCGCTCGATATACATGTGCCCGAGTATGTATATCACTAAAACCTATAATGGCACCTTTTGCTTCTAAGTTTTTTATTCCTGGTGCCCAATAGGGCTGCAATATTAATCCTTCTGAGCCAGCTGGTACCTGCTCAACTAAGTTATCTAACAAACTTTCTGGTTCTACCCCTAAGGTAGTCGCTTGTTGTATTTCGTGATGAGCAAACTGTTGTTTAAACCAACTCACCATCCAAAAGCCACGATAAATCATCACTTCGCTATTATATTGATGAGGAATGGCCGATGGAAAAGGTGGAATAAATGCTTGTGGCTCAACATATTTTACATTATTAGTATTTATAGTGGCCGTGGTGCCATAACTTAAATGCGCAGTTGCTGGTGTTAAACATCCTGAACCCAAAACTTCACACGCTTTGTCTGAGCCAGCTGCTATCAATGGTAAGTCAAACGGTATTCCAGTAACATTAGCCGCTTGCTCAGTAATATGCCCCAAAGGCATACCCGGAACAACTAATTCAGGTAATTGTTCACGTTTAACCGCTAGCGCCTGCCATTTCCAATGATAACGATGCGCCCAACAAAGGCGTTTATAATCAAACGGTAAGTAACCTACAATCGCTGCGATAGAATCGTGAAATTTACCCGTCAATTTAAAACTCAGATAACCCGATAGCAACAAAACTTTATGGCTTTTTTCCAATAGCGCAGCTTGATGTTCGGCTAACCAATTAATTTGCGCTTTTTGCTGAAAAAAACGTACCGATTGACGTTGCCCAACTAAAGCTAATAACCATCGCCAATACCAAGCTAAGCGAGGTAATTGATTCGCCATACGTTGATCTAACCATAATATAGCTGGCCGTAACGCTTGTCCGTGTTGATCTACATTAATGATAGTGCCACGTTGGGTCGTTAAGGCTACAGCAACAATTTTTTTCTGTAAATTATCGGCAATTACGCCTGGTTGTTGCCACAACAACTGACAACATTTTGCGAGTTGAGTCCAAAAATAATCAGCTTCTTGCTCCGCCCACCCTGACTCAGTCGGCTCTAAGGTGGTCAACAATACTTGGCTTTTAGCGAGCAAGTTGCCTTGAATATCAAATAATAATGTTCGAATACTTTGCGTACCATTATCAATACTTAAAATAACGGCATCACTGTGCATTGCTGAACCCACTACAGGAGTATAAACAGGCTAAGCCACTAGCCCGCTAGTTCCTTTAATACATCATCTTTTAATGCCGACCATAATTTACCAGACGCGACTCCATATTTACGTACCGCATAAACGGCTTCATCAAATTTATTCTCTTTTGCCAAACCAATTAACGTTTGATAATACGTTTTAGTAATTTCTCGTCCATCTGGATGAGAAAAATATAAACTGCCTAAACGTGAATACAAGCCCTTAAAACCATTTAAAATCAATAAATAAATAGGATTACCAGAAGCAACCACTAGCGCTTTATTTAAATCATAATCAAATTCAGCAAATGCTTCGCCGTCATCAGCTACTTGCTGGTAGGCTGTTAATAATTCAATTGCTTGCTGTGGATTATTTTTAATTGCGCCACGCACATAAATAGCACTAATATTAGTACGCGCAGACATTAAATTATCAACTAAATCTGGAATACCATCTTGATCTAATTGCGCTAACGTTTCTAAAATATTTAAACTTGACGTTTCCCAAAAATTATTTACTTTGGTCGGCTTGCCATGTTTAATGGTTAACCAGCCATCACGCGCAAGTCGTTGTAACACTTCACGTAAAGTTGTACGTGTTACGCCAATAAGCTCTGACAACTCGCGTTCTGCTGGCAAGATTGAACCCGGAGGAAAACCACCGTTCCAAATAGATTCAACGATATACTGTTCAGCAAAGCCAGCCGGACTATGCGCCTTAATAACCATAGTTTTTCCCATAAGGTGAATGAAAACAAATTAACTGATTGTACCAGAACAATGATTCCGCTCAAGCTTAACTTCGTATTTGCCAATTACCATATAAAGAATCAATACCATGATATCTATTTGATTGGGTCTATTCAGTTAGCCGCGCTATTGTAATCGCGACTAACTGATTATTTTAGTGATTTATAACTTAGCTTGAATTAGCGATTTATCGTACCAGTCACGCATTTCGTCATACATGTCCCCTTTCAACAAATAATAGGGTGACTTATAATAGATTTTAATATCATGCAGTGGATCAGTAATAATTTTACAACACCAAACTAAGCCCGATTGTACGCCCATCAACTTAAAGAGGTGTACGGTTCTAAACATTACCGCAGCCAAACCAATATATAACCACAAGATTGCCATGTTATTGATAAAATCAGCAGACTGAGCGTGACCAGTAAATAAGCCAAAACAGTTTGGTTCGAAATATAAGACGATTGGCGCTGCTAACCAAACGGCAATCAGCACCATTTTACGGCGTAAGTTATAGCCGACTTTTACGCTTTCTTTGTAATCGTGACTGGCCTGATTGACCGCATCATAGGTTTTAGGTTCAAAGAAAAAGTGCCCCGTTTGGCGCAGCACCATAGCCAATAGCCAACCAATTAGTGCAGCCCCCGCTGGATAATAAAAAACTAATGCGTAACTCACTATAAAGCAGCTAGCACTGAGTAAATGTAAAAACTGATTCACTCGATTATGATGATAAAAACGATGATCGTCCCAACGTTGTTGACGTAATTCTTCTAGAAAGGTCATAATAATTTCCTATTGCTGAGTAAAAGTATCTTTGGTGGTTGATGTAAGTTTGTACGGTCCACTGGTGTTTAAGTTAATGAATCGCTGGCAAGTAATGTCAACTCAAGTTGATGCCCAGTTAATAATGCTTGGCCCATATTTATGCGTGTTCCAGTAGTAATGCCGCTACACAATGCATAGTTGGCGGTGGCAAATAAAATAATGGTAGAGCCATGCTGAAAAAAACCCATTTCCTCGCCCTTATTAAAGCTTGCATCGCACTCAATGTGGTTCGCGCCCTGATATTTTAAATCTAGCGGCTCAGGCAAAAAGTTAAACTTCATACAGGCCACTAACACGGCAGCAACGGGTACTAAAGTAATAGATTGATTGCTATTTTCGGTGTGCAATTCCACCACCGCACGCTCGTTTTTACAAAAAAGTTTTTCCACCCGTTTGAGTGCAATTGGATTGACGTTCCACGTATCGCCAGAAATATAATTTACTCGTTTAACCCTGCTAGCAACTGGTGCATGGAAACGGTGATACATGCTAGATTTAAGGCGTAGCGTTACAAATATGCCATCGCGATATTTTTCACTCAGCTGCGTATCAGAGATAAGATCGGTTAGCGCATAAGGAAAACCTTTTGCTTGAAAAACCCTTGTACCTTCCATTTTGCCACAGGCACCAACAATCGCATCGCAAGGGCTAACCACCACATCAGGATGCTCATTCACTGGCCGTAATCCATCTTTTAATTGCCGCGTAAAACAAGCTTGTAAGCTGTTAAAGTTAGCTTGCTTAGCATCTTCAAGACGCAAATCGTCAGCAAATAGTGACCAAATACGTATCGAAATCTTAGTCAGCAACGGGCTTTCTATCGCACTGAACCAGCCCATAAATAACGTTAAGCTTCGTCTTGGTATGCGATTAGTTAATAAAAAATTAAGCTGCTCACGCCAAGTCAACCGACTCGTTAAATTCGTCATGGGTTAAGCAACCGTTCTATGCTGAGTATTATGTTGGCTATTTTGCTGAGTGTAACTCGATGGTAAATCTAGCCCCAAGTCGGTCAAGAATTGACGCATGATAGGTTCTGCTTGATAAGCATTGGCGCGCAGTAATGCTTGTTTACGCATCAAGTCACGCGGGCTACTAGTTTGATAAAACTGCACGATTTTTTCGCTCATTTGTTCAATATTATCAACTAAATAACCATTAACATTGGCCTGAATAATATCTTTCGGTCCTTTGCAATTATAGGCTAACACCGGCATGCCGTGTGCAAATGCTTCTAAGATCACATTACCAAAGGTGTCAAACTTCGAAGGAAAAATAAATAAGTCTAAGCTTAAATACATGGCAGCCAACTCTGTTTTACTAAGCCAGCCTAAAAATACCGCATCAGGCAATTGCTGTCTTAATGAGGCCTCAGCTGGGCCAGAGCCGGCAATCACTATCCGTAAGTCTGGAATTTTAACTTTCGCGCGAGCAATAATATCGGGCAAATCCATGATGCCTTTTTCTTTACTTAATCGACAGGCAATAAATAAAATTGGTGTATCGTCATTTGCGCCAGCCACAATATCGGCTTTGGCAATAGCGTTCACGTGCGGATTTCTGGCTTGGGTATGATGGGCGGTTAGCCATACTTTTTGCTCGTCTATTTGCATTTCATGGCCAGTTAACCAAGCTTGGTGTTCAGTATTTAATACAAATATGCCATCATATCGGTTATATAAGGCGCGCATTAACCGCCGAATTCGATCGCGCTCATGCTGATTTAAGTCAGTGGTATGCTTGATAAAATCTAGCCAGTCGGTGTGCATAAAGAAATAACTCGGCACATTGAACATTTGTTGAATAAATAACGACACCCATGCCATCGGCCCTTCGGTAGAGCAAACAATTCTATCGTAACCACCCTGATAAAAAATACGCGCTATGGCTAACAAATCTGGCACTCTGATCATCTGTTCACCATACTGTTTCAGCTCAAACTGAGCAATTGGTTTAACGACGTGTAGATGTGGCTCAGGCTGAGCATCGGCGTGACAAATCAAAAAATCTATCGGCAAATCGGCACGTTGTACTTCTGCTAATTTTGCGGATAAGGACACAGACACGCCATTTTTATCGCGCAGGGTATCGGTTAAATATAACGCTCGTCGTTGATGATGATGGCTACCAATATGATTGGCAAAATCATTTAAAAATGCTCTATTTTGATACAGTACTCGAGTAGAAGCTAACGTAGCGCCAGCTAACACTAAACCAACCAATACTGGAAACGATAAGTTGTCTAATAATTGTTGAACACGCACATTACTAATATTAGATTGGCGTTGTCCGTCACCAAAAAACAAGGCGGTGAGTTGGCTAGGTATTTCAAATTTTTTACAAATTTCTTCACTAGAAAAACTGACTAAACTAAGTTCATTGCGCTTGTGCATACAAAGTTCGAGTCGCTTAGCAATCAATTGATTTAATTCGTTAAATAAACCATGTACCGCTTGATGTACAGTATTAACAAACTCGGCTGGTGTGCCTTGTTTACTGTCGGCAATTTGCTCCAAATAAGTCACACAAAAACGGTAATCTTTCGGCACTTTCCATTTAAATAGTTTATTCGGTTTTTTACCTTGTAAGGCGTCATGAATGAAGTCAAAAAACTTCATGGTGTTTTTCCGTTTTTGCATTTCCAGAATTAAGTTACTCACCATAAAGCAGCCAATTTTGTCGAATGCAGAGCCGCGATGTAATAAAATTCTAAACAAACCAGGATCATTGAGTTTAGTCGCCACTTGCGAGAAATAATCAAGTAACGCAATATTCAATTTTTGATTTTCGCCGATTTCGCCAAATGGCGCGATATTACCTAGCTTAATAGCTTCCAACGCCAATGCCGATGCCGGTTCGGTTTTTAATCGCTCATCTAAATCTGCAACATACAACAGCGAACCACATTGTCCGGCAAATAAACCGGTATGATCATCGGTGCCACCTGTGAGTATTTTCTCACGATGTGGGTCAACCCCAAAATCGTCCGGATTTAACTGATATTTGTTCGCGTAAGCGAGAATTTTTTCCGCCGTTAAGCTTTGCGCCCACTCCAACGTTAGTACACTTTGCCATAAATCCCGTTGACCATTAAGCACTTCAAAGCGTGCAAAAATGACTGCAAATATTTCAAACAAGCTGACATCTATTTTTTCATTGCGGGTGTAAAAATATAATGGATGCGGCAAGATCACTGGAATATCTTGTTCGGCTGCATATCGTAAAAAATCATAAATATGTTGGCGCTTTTCATTGAGCACAGTTTCTTGCGCGCGCGTAAAACCGTAAGTTAACACATGCACAAACAGTTCATATTCTGGGAAATAACAAGTGAACTCTGCACCCACTAACACATCTTCACCCTGGTCGATTAATTCCCAGCACGAGCGAGCATTGTTGTGATTAGTAATAGTCACTAGATCACAGCCATTATCGTGCAATGTCTTATTTAACTTTTTGGTTTTTAACCAAGTTTCGGGTAAACGTAAAATTCTACCCCATAATTCATCAGGTACATCACTATTACGATCATGGCAATGTAAATCTATTTTCAAACAATTGGCTGGCTCAAACTTGCTCGCTTGCTGCGTTCGATAGTAATTAAATTTATCGGCTAATGCCGCTCTAAACTCACTGGCATTATGTTGATGCGCTAGTTGTTGCATGATTAACCTACCTTTTCAATTGCTTTTGGGGTTTGGGGTAATTCATTTGCTTGTTCAGTATCATCACTAAACGGCAACGGTGACGGATAACACATCGCCAGCACGGGAAATTTAGCCACCAGTAAATCGCGTAAAAATTGCCGTTTTATAGCTTTGTTAGTTAAGTTTGCTGATTTCCACCACCAGCCATCTTGTTGCATTTGTTTCGCGGCCTTAACAAAGCACTCCACCACTTCGGCAAAATCTTGGTCGCTAAAATTGAAACTCATAATCAACCGGCCAGTGCCGATCCAACTCAATTCAATGCCCGCTGCGCGTAAATAGAACTGCAACATCCAGTTATAGCGACAAGGTTGGGTATAAATCACCGATAAAATAGTATGCATATTAGTGATTTTAAGCGGCAGCTGCTCGGTTGCTAAGCGCTGATTAAACTGCTCAACTCGGCTATTCCACAGAGCTTCAATTGATTGATAAAGTGTTTGTATTGCTGGTGTTTTAAGTTGGATAAGAAATTCATGCATGGCCGCCATCACATAAGGATGAGAATTAAATGTGCCTCGTGCAAATGACAGATTAGCGGGTGAATTTTCGCTAAACCGTTTCATAAATTTATGACGACCAGCTAATACGCCAACTGGCAAACCGCCGCCTAAGGTTTTACCGTAAGTAACCATATCGGCTTGTACGCCAAAATAGCCTTGTGCGCCTCGGTAACTGAGTCTAAAACCGGTAAATACTTCATCGAAAATTAGAACGATGTTACGTTTGCTGCAAATATGTCTAATTTTTTTCAACCATGCGCTATATTGCTTTTTATCAAATTTGGTCGCGCGTTCACTGGCAATCAAGGTAGCATCGGTTGCTGAATCAGCATTCGGATGAAAGGCTTGTAACGGATTAATTAACACGCAGGCGATATCGTTTCTAGTCGATAACACTTTTAACGCGTGTTCACTCAAATCCGCCAAGGTATAAACATCATTAACTTGACGTTGATTACCAACTCCCGGTTGTACACCGTCCCACCAACCATGATAAGCACCACAAAAGCGCACCAAATGGCTTTTACCAGTATGATATCGAGCGAGTCGAACGGCTTGCATCACAGCTTCAGTACCCGACATGTGAAATGACACTTCATCAAGGCCTGAAATCGACTTTATCTGTTCAACATTTTCAGCAATAAGTGGATGATAAGGCCCAAGCACCGGACCTAATGTGTTAACTTTGGCAAAGCCTTTATCCATACAAGTTTTATAAAAATCGTAACCAAATACATTCACACCATAAGAGCCAGAAAGATCATAGCGCCAGTTACCGTCGATATCTTTAAGCCGCACGCCGTCAGATTGCTCAACTATAGAGCCAAATTTAAAGGCTGCGGGTAAATGCGTGCGATAGGGAAAAGGTATTCGATAAAAGCTGGTAAATTTGACGTCTGAAATAGAAGATTCCAATGTCTGACCACAATTGAGCGTGTTGCTATTTTGCTTAGTCAACTTCTTCAATAATTGTTGCATGCCAGCGGCGCGTTGTTCAGCAACCTGATTAGGGGCACCGTCGGTTCTAAAATACTCACTAGCCGAATAATCAAAAAACGGTACAAGTTTAGCGATACGTCTTGACCACTTACTATGGCCTCGCAGGGAAGCATGTTTTGCTCTGGAGAGCTGTAAACGCATCACGCCTTTACGTATTAAATAAATTGAAATCAGCGTAACAACGACTAAATATCCAACATTTACGTTCATAACCAAGCTTCCTGTAGTTTATGCTTGGTTCAATTTAGCAAGCTTATTTAAAGCTTTTATTGCAGAAATGTTGCAGATTTATCACAAATGATAAGTTTAGAAGATATTGCTTTTAGCGGTAACATTTTGTTTGAAATAAAAATGCGCCAAGTTGACAGTTATTTATCCCTATTGATTTGCTTATTATCGCCACAGGCATTGCAATTGCAGCGAGACAACCATAGAACAGAGCTCATGGATTTAGATGAATTAAGTGATTGGAATGAGTGAATCAGCTGCAAGTTCAAGAATAACGGGTTTATAACTCTTTAAAAAGACAATATGTTGTGCATCCTTCAGGGTGATTAGGTAGTTCGCCATAAACCTTATAACCTAAGCCTTGGTAAAATGGCTTAGCTTGGAAACTAAGCGTTTCTGTACGCATATATTTAAATCCTTTTTCAATAGCAAATTCCTCCGCTTTAGCCATTAGCTTACTACCAATACCCAAGCCCCGAACGTGTGCAGATAACCAAAGTAATTCTATAATGCAATAGTTCCAAAATGCTGTAGCACGTATGCCACCCTGCACATTTCCATGTTCATCTTTTGCAAAAACAGCAAATTTTGTATCTTGTTCAAAAACAATATTATCGGAAATATGCTGTTTATTAAACGACTGTATACCTTGGCTTATTATTGTTAAGTCAGACTTATCTGGAGAAGTGGATACTTCTATTATCATGTTACTTCCTTTTATACTTAGGTATTTAACTAAGCGTCTGAATAATCGGCTAAACACTACCTACTACAATTGTTTGCTAACATTAGTAAGGCACGAGCGTAGCAAAATATTTAGTGTTGCATTATTGTCTTGTATGGCAAGTTTAAGTATTAATTAACTTGGATACAATATTTGAACAAAAATCGCTAATCCTGCGCTTACTGTTTGCTCGTCCATCGCAGCAAAGCCTAAACGTATGGGTTGATGTTTGACATGATTACCTGCACAGATTAATAGCCTCCGTCTGTAATCTTTTAAGCCATGATTAGACAAGTTTTTACAAAGTAATGAAAAACATAGCGCTGTAACATCTTTGTGTTATATTTATAGCCGATTGATATTTTTATAATAATATATATCTAAGCCGACTAAAGAGTTAGTATTCAGTAATCCTGAAGCTAGTATTTAAAGTTTTAGATATAAAACTTCCAATAAAACTTAGACAAATAAAGGTTAGTTATGCAGCAATCGTTTAGTAGTGCTCTATATAGCAACTTCCTTGGTAAATCACCAGAATGGTACAAACTTACTATTATCGGTTTTTTAATATTAAACCCGATACTCTTTATCACTAATCCTTATGTAGCTGGTTGGGCATTAGTCATTGAATTTATTTTTACACTAGCAATGGCATTAAAGTGTTATCCGTTACAACCAGGTGGATTATTAGCAATAGAAGCGGTGGTGATTGGCATGACCTCACCGGGGCAAGTAATGCATGAATTACAAAATAATATTGAAGTAATACTGCTGTTAATCTTTATGGTTGCTGGTATTTATTTTATGAAAAGCTTATTGCTATTTTCATTTACTAAAATCATTACCAAAGTACGGTCTAAAATCACTGTTTCATTATTATTCTGTTTTTCTGCCGCATTTCTATCGGCATTTCTTGATGCCCTAACGGTAATTGCCGTGATCATCAGCGTTGCTATTGGTTTTTATTCAGTCTATCACAAAGTTGCATCCGGCAAGGATTTACATCATGAACACGACCATGATCATACCTCAGACGACGAGGTTGCTGAACTTTCACGTAAAGATTTAAAACAATTTAGAGGCTATTTACGCAATTTATTAATGCATGCCGGCGTAGGTACTGCATTAGGTGGCGTATGCACTATAGTTGGTGAACCACAAAACTTAATTATTGGTCATCATGCCAATTGGGATTTTATTGAATTTGCTATTCGCATGTCAGCTGTAACTGTGCCTGTTTTTATTTGCGGCATGTTAACCTGCTTTCTATTAGAAAAATTCAAACTGTTTGGTTATGGCGTTAGATTGTCTGAGCCAGTACGTAAAGTGCTTGTGCAATATGAACAAGAACAAGGCCAAAAACGGACTAGAAAAGACAATGTACAGCTTTTTATGCAAGGCCTAATTGCCCTCTGGCTGATTTTTGGATTAGCCTTTCACTTAGCGGCAGTAGGCTTGATCGGTTTAACCGTGATAATTTTAGCAACTACTTTTACTGGGGTAACTGACGAAAATCAAATTGGTCATGCCTTTGAAGAAGCTTTACCGTTTACCGCTTTACTTGCGGTGTTTTTTGCAATAGTGGCGGTGATTATTGATCAAAAATTATTTGAACCCGTTGTCCATTGGGTACTCACCTTTGAAGGTCATCAACAACTGATAGCGTTTTATCTTGCTAACGGTTTTTTATCAATGGTTAGTGATAATGTGTTCGTCGGTACGGTATATATTACTCAAATACAAAATGCTTTATTATCAGGCCAAATTACTCGAGATCAATTTGATTTACTGGCAGTTGCAATTAATACTGGTACCAATTTACCTAGTGTAGCTACCCCCAATGGTCAAGCCGCATTTTTATTTCTACTTACTTCCGCCATTGCACCTTTAATTCGTTTATCATATGGTCGCATGGTTTATATGGCATTACCGTATACTATAGTGCTTACCTCTGTTGGATTATTAGCTATATCTTCGGGTGAAGTACAACATTCAACCCAATACTTTTATGATAAAGGCTATATTATTCACCATAGTGAAAAAATTAAAAATGGTGATCTACCTGCCCCGAATAAATCCACAGCCCATTAACCAATAACCCAATGAATAAGCGCTTAACGGCGCTTTTTTATAGCTTAGATAGGACTTGAATTTAAGATGAAATATTTCAGTGATCTCACTACTAATACGCGTGCTTGGCAAATACTCGCTATTTCAGCATTAGCTTTAGAATTAACCGCATTGTATTTTCAATATGTACTTGGATTAAAGCCTTGCATTATGTGTGTATATCAACGCGTTGCTATGTGGTCAATATTTTTTGCAGGTGTAATTGGTAGTTTCGGCTGTCAATATATCTTTACCCGTTTGCTTGCTTATATTAGTTGGGGAACTGGTGCAATATGGGGATTTATGATCGCCAGAGAACATGTACAAATGCAATCAGGTAGTTTTTCATTCTTATTTAGTTGCGACATCGTACCAAACTTTCCAAGTTGGGCACCTCTACATCAATGGCTACCCGCTTTATTTAAAGCAACCGGCTCATGTGGAAAAATAAATTGGCAATTTTTGAATCATAGTATGCCAGAGTGGATGATGGTGGTTTTTGGCATCTATAGTGTTGTATTCATTGTGATATTACTCGCTAAAATAGCTCATTCAAAAATGTTTTAAATTAACGAACATAAAACCCATAACCTTACTTTTACTGGTTATGGGAATCTTATAAAGGCATGCTTCTAGTCTTCAAATGACTTAGCCATGCGGTTGATATAACAGTTTTGCTAAACGATTTGCGCTCGTTTTCAATAATTCAATATTTGCGTTATCAATAATTTCAACCGCTGCATCGCGGTTATTACACACTAATAACATATCACAACCTGCCTGCTGTGCCGCTTCTGCGCGTTCCACATACCCACCAATATAAGCAGCACCTTGCATGGTTAAATCATCACTAAAAATAACGCCATTGAAATTTAACTCCGTTCTTAAAATATCTTGTAACCAACGACGAGAAAAACCAACGGCGTGCTGATCAATATCAGGAAAAATAATATGTGCTGGCATCATTGCATCTAATTTATCCAGCGCCACTAATTGTTTAAAAGGTAGTAGATCAAATTTAAAAATATCATTCTGACTACGCATATCAACCGGCAATGCAAAATGTGAATCTTCAGCGACACTGCCATGACCGGGAAAATGTTTGCCGGTACTTTTCATGCCAGCTTGATGCATACCATCAATAAAAGCTTCCGCAAGTTGGGCAACAATATCAGGTTGTGGATGAAAAGCCCGATCACCAATCACATTACTAATACCTGCCACATCAAGTACCGGAGCAAAACTAATATCTATACCTACTGCTAGTACCTCTTGTGCCATAATACGTCCATAAGCCGTAGCTGACTTTTTAGCCTGTAATAAATTATTATCACTGTTATGCCAAATAGATGCCATGGCGGGTATATCTGTAAAGTGTTCACGAAAACGTTGCACTCGCCCACCCTCATGGTCAACTGCTAG
>Ga0316206_1001915_pt1 | contig 15907 bp, 13 predicted proteins | sample 6monthpyrite_MG_FD_204942 | JGI IMG/M metagenome (GOLD analysis project Ga0316206, IMG submission 204942) | Microbial mat bacterial communities from mineral coupon in-situ incubated in ocean water Damariscotta River, Maine, United States -... | ecosystem: Environmental > Aquatic > Marine >... | reverse complement strand
GTATGGATTATCAGCGGACGGACTATAAAAAAGATTTAATCAATGACAAGATAACCACACTCAAAACAAGAATGGAATATTGGGCAGCCTTGCTGCTGAAAATTTTTAATAAAATTAATTTCAGCGTTTTTTTCTGAAAACAATTAATGCCGATTATATTGTTAACTGAAAAAATTTCCTTGTAGAATCAAATCATAAGTCGCCAAATATCGATTAAAAATTAAATCGACCAATAGTTACATCGAACATAAAATGTACGTCATCACGTGCTATAATTAAGCTCTCAAGTTTCGCTATTCAATTTAAAAAAGACGATATAATTTATTTTTTTTTAGAGTGTATTTCGATTATATAATCATCAAATATAAAACCGAAATATAACAATAGGGAAAAGCGGTGATAACAGAATCAGCTCACCCAACAAAAAAATTTTCTCGCATCAATCAGATCAATATACTGATTGTGGATGACGACGAGGAAATTGTCACTTCTCTCAGCAAAGCCTTGCGAGCTGATCATCAATATCAAGTTCATATAGCACACTCGGCAACCAATGCCTTGACTATCAATTCAAATCTGCTGCCTGAATTAGTGCTATTAGATATGCATCCGGCGAAAAATTATAATGTTGAACTCGCTAGCAAGTTAAAACAGGCAAACCCCACCGGCATCATTATCGTCATGACCGTCAGTCGAGAATCGGAGCTGATTGTCCGAGCATTGCGCGCTAAAGTCAGCGATTACATTTTCAAGCCGATAAATCCGAAAAATTTACTCATTCTTATAAAACAGCATTTAGAAAAACGTGTACTAGAAAGCGAATTAAAAACCCACGCACAACTACATTGGGCAACCTTAGAGTCCATTGACGAAGGTATTTTGGTTGTTAATCAGCATGGAGAGACAATGAGTTATAACTCACAATTTGCTCAATTATGGCGCTTACCGGAGGATTTACTTAAATTTAGAGACGATAACTTATTACTTAGCAAAGTGTTAGTGCAGCTGGTCGACCCCAATGCATTTTTAGATAAAGTAAAACAGTTATACCAAAGTGAAGCCGTAGAACAAGATGAGATTCATTTTAAAGACGGACGTATATTTGCGCGTTATACTCGCCCTTTAATTCAAGACACGCTGTTGATCGGGCGAGTATGGGCTTTTAGAGATATTACCAAGCAACGCTTAGCCGAACAGGCTTTACAAGAATCTGAAGAAAAATACCGCTCATTATTTAATGACGCAATGGATATGATTCATATCATTGATAATCACGGTAAAATATTAGATGCCAATGCCATAGAACTCACAAAAATGCAATACTCACGTCAAGAATACGTCGGTAAGCAGATTGCAGATATTATCCATCCTGGACAACTTGGGGAGTTCCTCTCCGCGATGCAAAACGTACTCAAGGGCGAAAATCTTGTAAAATTTGCAACGATCATGGTCTCTCGCGACGGCAAAGAGATCAATGTTGAAATCGATTCTGTACCATACACCGTGAACGGACAGGTTATCTATGCCAGAAGTATCATTCGTGATGTCACACAGCGACAACAAACCGAATTGGAATTAACTCAATATCGCAACCAGCTGGAACAATTGGTAGAACAACGTACTGCAGAACTCATTGCATCGAATCAAGATCTGGAATCATTCTGTTATTCAGTGTCACACGACTTGCGCACCCCCTTGCGTGCCATTACTGGTTTTGGCAATGCATTATTAGACGATTGCAAGGATAGGTTAAATTTAAATCAAATGGACTATCTAAACCGAATCAGATTGGCGGCGCAGCGAATGTCGACCATGATTGACGATCTACTGCAATTATCTAGAGTCATTAGTCATGAATTAATCCGGGATAAAGTCGATTTATGCGAATTAGCCATTGAAGTCATTGATGAGTTAAGAGCTGCCCATCCGGGCAAAGAAGTCAAATTTGATATTCATTCCCAGTTAGTCGCTTACGGGGATAAGCGACTCATTCGGCAAGTGCTTTCCAATTTAATAGGTAACGCCTGGAAGTATTCTGCCAAGTCCACCCGGCCACATATCTGCATGGGAAAAGAAAAGCGCAATGAGTATTGGGTGTTTTTTGTACGCGACAACGGAGTCGGATTGGATATGCAATATGCTGATAAATTATTTGGCGTATTCCAACGATTGCACCAACAAAGTGAATTTGAAGGAACAGGCGTTGGTTTAGCCACAGTCAAACGGATAATCAACCGCCACGGCGGTCGAGTATGGGTGGAATCCAGTTTAGGCAACGGCGCATGCTTCTTGTTTACTTTCTCGGGAAACTCGTCGTAACATATCTTGAGTATAGCGAGCGGATTCTTGGCTGGCATGAACCACCGCTTCACATTCATTCGGATCATTACGCACGATGATGGCCCGCGCCTCTTCGGTTTCGCTTAGATTGAAGGGTTGATGTAATAAATAGGGAGGAATAAAAATAAAATCTCCGGCCTCATTGATAACAGAATGTTCTAATTGCTCTCCATAACGCGTTTCAACACGCCCCTGTAACAAATATATTCCCGACTCAAATTTTTCGTGATAATGCGGTTCAGCACACGCCCCAGCGGGAATGACAACCAGATTCATAGAAATTTCCTGAGCGCCCGCTGTATTTTTAGATATTCCCAAAAAATAAGGTACATTCTGTTTGCTCATCACACCCTTAGGTGCAGAAACAGTAACAATACTTAGCGGTGTCTCATTATTCAAACTCGTATTCATCATTTGCATTTATTTTTCTCTAGTAATAATTCAACAACTCGGGCCAATCCCACCGTGTCAAATAGGCATGACATGCAAATGATTATGCAAAACTAAAACCATATTTAGTTTATTGATTGGATTAGCACAGCGTAACCCAACTATTCTCGAATCCAACTTCAGAGTGACAACAATTCATGTGCCGCGTGTACGGATTGAGGTGCGTTGCGGCTATATTCACAATTTTCCCTGCAATGCATCAAGATGCCGCTCAAATACTTCATTCATGTAATCAATAAAGGCACGCACTCGGGCAGTAAACCGTAAATCTTTATGAGTCAATATCCAAATGTCGCCACAAATATCCGGTCTTACTTCTGAAATTCGTTGCAATGATGGAACGGGGTCAGCCATAAAACACGGTAAATACGTTAATCCCATGCCCGCCTTAGCCGCCTCAAGTTGCACTAAAAAATCATTGATTTGATGATGGATCGGGGCTTGCGAGAATTCGCTCTCTTTGATTAATCGTGTATGCTTTTCATTTTCTTCCCAACCTAACCAGGCCATTTTTTCTGGATATTTGGCTAGCTCATGCTGCTGCAAATAATCGGTTGATGCGTACACCGCTTTAGCAATGTGAGTGATACGACGCCCCACCAAATAATCCGGCGGCGCCTTGGTAAGTCGAATAGCCACGTCAGCTTCGCGTTTAGATAAATTGAATTCTTCAGACGAAAGCGCGAACTCCAAAACAATACCAGGGAAGTCGCGACTAAACGCAGCGAAGTCAGGCATCAATAGATGAGTGGCTAATAAAGATGGCAGGGTAACACGCAAGCTACCATTTAACTCAGCATCGCGACCAAACACTTGCCGGTCCAGAGTGGCGACTTCATCTTCGATACGCTCTGCCGAATCCAACATATCTTCGCCGGTAGGCGTCAACACATAACCGGTTGGCAGTCGATTGAACAGTCTAACCCCGAGCTTTTTTTCAAAAGCATCAATACGCCGCGCCACTGTTGAAGGGTTCACAGCCAAACCATCGGAGGCGGCCCGAATTGACCCTTTGCGTGCGACAGCTAAATAAAAGCGTAAATCATCCCAATCCATGTGTTGCATTATTGCATTTCCCAACGGCAATTTTCAAGAGTTCCATTGCCTATTTGCAACAGCTAACATAATCAAAACCTAAAACAGCTGATTAAACCCAACCATTTGGAGTGTCAATATGAACATCGCTATTATCGGTACTGGAAATATGGGTACCCCGCTAGCTAAATACTTTGCGCAAATAGATCATCGCGTTTTTCTTGGCTCTCGTGACAAAGACAAAGGAAAACAAATCGCTAACGAAATCGGTTATGGCGTGCAAGCAAAAACAGTGACGGAAGCCGTCGAAGCTGGCGACATTATCTTTCTTGCGGTTCCTCATAAAGTGATCGATCAAGTGATATCAACACTCGGCCCATTAGACGACAAAATCGTTGTTGATATGAGTAATTGTTTTACATCGGATTTTTCTGGCCTGACCTTGGGGTACGACACCTCAGCCGCTGAAGAAATTGCCAAACAAATTCCCACCACCAAGATCGTTAAAGCATTTAACACCATATTTGCAACAATTTTACAAAAAGGCCTAGATTTTGACGGACAAAAACCAAGCATATTTATTGCCAGCGATGACGAAACAGCCAAGCAAACCATAAGCTCATTGATTGAATCTATCGGCTTGCTCCCCGTCGATTGTGGCGAGCTAAAAAGTGCACGCTATTTAGAGCCTTTAGCCGCCCTGATCCTGCAAATCGATAGCCGCCTCAAGCGCGCCGTACAGATCGTGCCCAGCTTATTAGAGCGCTCTCGTCCAATATAAACCCCATATAAATCACATCTTTTTCCCCTGGAGAAACAAAATGTCCAAGCACATCGAAGCGAGCGACCTCACCCATCGGGTGGCACAGACCTTAGTGCAGTGGCGTTGGTTATTTATGATCGCCTCATTATTAATTGTCATGCTACTCGCCAGCGGAGGACGCTTTATTGGTTTTGCTGCCGATTATGAAGTCTGGTTTTCCGATGACAACCCCCAGTTGCGGGATTTTTTAAAGTTACAAAAAATTTACAATAAATCAGATAATGTGGTGTTTCTGTTAACACCTAAAGAGGGTGATGTTTTCACCCCACAGACATTATCCAGTGTCACCTGGTTAACAGAACAAGCCTGGCAAACTCCTTATTCAACCCGTGTTGATTCGTTAACAAATTTTCAATATAGCTACGCCAATGAAGATGAGTTAATAGTTGCTGATTTAGTACAAAATTCGCAAGATTTAACACCATCTGAGTTAACTAAAATCAAACACATTGCACTGAACGAACCTTTACTCTTGCATCGAACCATTTCTGCCGATGCCGCCGTCACCGCCGTCAGTGTCACCATTAACCTCCCCAAAAATGCACCCGAGGGCAGCCCCACCGTCACCGCCTTTGCCCGCGATTTAATCAAACAATTGCAAGCACGTGACCCGAATCTACAAATGCACCTCACTGGCCTAGTGGTGATGGATAATGCATTCATGGAAGCCTCACAACAAGATATGGGTTCACTGACTTTGATTATGTTTGGTCTGATTTTATTCGGCTTGCTTGCCTTATTACGCAGCATTACTGCCACCTTGAGTATTTTAGTGGTCATCATCTTGTCCATCATGGCCACCATGGGATTCTCGGGCTGGATAGGGGTATTATTAACTCCGGTGTCAGCCGGAGCACCGACCATCGTCATGACTATTGTGGTTGCCAATGCGGTGCATATTTTAGTGACCATGATACACAGCATGCGTACAGGCATGGCTAAGCGCGAAGCATTAACTGAGAGTTTACGCGTTAATTTGCAACCCGTGTTATTAGCCACTGTCACCACCATTGTCGGGTTTTTATCGATGCATTTTTCCGATGTACCCCCTTTTCATGACTTAGGTAATATGGTGGCCATCGGTGTGAGTATTGCCTTGCTGCTTTCCATGGCCTTTTTGCCTTGGCTACTCATGTTGTTACCCATGCGGGTAGCGCTCAGCCAGACAAAGCAAAATCGCCACATGGCAAGCTTCAGTGAATTTGTGATTCGTCGAAGAAATATTATATTATGGTCATTTGTTGGCATTACCGTCACCTTAGTTGCACTCATCCCTAACAATCGGATCAATGACAATATTTGGGAATACTTCGACACATCCGTTCAATTTCGCGTCGATACCGATTACGCTTCCGATCACTTAACTGGGCCGTATTATCTTGAATATTCCCTGACATCGAACCAAGCCGGTGGTATCAGCGCACCACAATACCTGCAAACCGTGGATCAATTCAAAGACTGGCTGCAACAGCAAGAAGAAGTGATTCATGTGAACTCCATCACCGATATCATGAAACGACTCAATAAAAACCTGCATGGCGATGACCCCAACTGGTATCGATTACCCGAGAATAAAGAACTCGCCGCGCAATATTTATTACTCTATGAAATGTCGTTACCTTATGGCTTAGATCTCAACAATCAAATTAATCTGGATAAATCCGCCACCCGTATTGTGGCTTCGCTGCGCAATGTATCCAATAACGAGATGATCGCCTTCCATGAACGTGCTCAAACTTGGCTTAACGAAAATGCGAGCCAACTTGAAATGAGCGCTGGTAGTCCTATGTATATGTTTTCCCACATCAGTTTACGTACCGTTTACCAAATGATTGGTGGCGTCGCTTTTGCGCTAGCCTTAATTTCGCTGCTTATCGTGATTTCTTTACGCTCAGTAAAAATAGGAATAGTCAGCTTGATTCCTAATTTAGTGCCACCAGTCATGGCTTTTGGTGTATGGGGGCTGTTGGTCGGTGAAGTGGGATTTGCCTTAGCCGTTGGACTGGGCATGACCATAGGTATTATTGTGGATGATACCGTGCATTTTCTAAGTAAATATTTACGTGCGCGCCGTGAAAAAGGTCTAACGGCCGAGGACGCCGTCAGATATGCATTTGATCATGTCGGCACTGCTCTGTTAATTACTACGGCGGTATTAGTGGTTGGTTTTTCCGTGCTGCTGCTTTCCACATTTAAACTCAATGCGGAACTAGGCATGATTACCGCACTGACGATCGCTCTTGCATTAATTTTAGATTTTCTCTTATTACCTGCCTTATTAATGAAATTCGATACTCGGGAATATACGCCCGTAGAAAGTCATACATCTAACAACAAAGGTCCCCTGTTAACCTCAGAAACAGCAGCCTTGAAGGAGGCTTAAAATGAAACAATATTTAACAAGCACATTAATCTGTGCTTTATTGAGCACACCGCTTTATGCTGAAACAGCCGCTGAAAAAGGACTCGCTATTGCTCAAGAAGTCGAACGCCGTGACTCGGGATGGAACGATGCTACAACCACACTAAAAATGATACTGCGCAATCAACAAGGAGATGAAAGCACTCGTAATCTCCGTTTAAAATCGCTGGAAATCAATGGCGATGGCGACAAAAACTTAACCATATTTGATCACCCTCGTGATGTCAAAGGCACCGCTTTTTTATCCTTTTCGCATACCCTAACACCGGATGATCAATGGCTTTATTTGCCCGCATTGAAACGGGTAAAACGGGTATCTTCCTCCAATAAATCCGGTCCTTTTATGGGCAGTCAATTTGCCTACGAAGATTTAACCTCGTTCGAAGTAGACAAATACGGCTATAAATATTTACACGATGAAAAACTGGGAAACAATGATACATTTGTTGTCGAAAATTACCCTAACTATGAGCACTCAGGTTATCAACGCCAAATTGTCTGGATCGATAAACAACATTACATTCCTTTACAAGTGGAATACTATGATCGAAAAAATGACTTATTAAAAACTTTGCGTTTCAACGGTTACAGACAATATTTAGACCAATATTGGCGAGCCCAAGAGCAGGTGATGGAAAATCATCAAAATGGAAAAGTAACCATTCTTACCCTAACTGATTACCAATTTCGCACCGGATTGGAAGAGCGCGACTTTCACAGAACCCGCTTAAAACGATTGCGTTAACATTCATAACGGTTGTCCTTTTCCTCCCCTAAATGCAATACCTATTTATGCAAAGCTGTTTTGCATAAACAGGTATTGATCCCCTGCAAGCACCACCGATACACTAAGGTTCTGTCGTGTTACGCCAACGCTAACACGACCTACCGTTTAATCGTAGGTTGGGTTAGCGTTGGCGTAACCCAACAATTTGCTGACTCAATGAGCACGCTGAACTTGTTTTTAAATCCGTTTTTAAGGAACAGAGAGAAGAATCTATGCCCCCTATTAAACACACCATTTCCAAAACCATGACACGTTGGTTAAAGAGTTTAGTTATCATCCATATTTTATACAGCCCGCCAAGCCTCGCCATGGAAGCAGAAGATAACTACAAATTACCCAGACCGGCTATCTCTGCTGAATTTCCGTACGAGAGTCAGTTTGCCAGCGTCTTTGGTTCAAACATGCACTATGTGGAAACCGGCGAAGGAGAGCCGATCATTTTTCTTCATGGCAATCCCACATCATCGTATTTATGGCGCAACATATTGCCCTTTAGTGCCCGCTATGGACGTTCCATTGCCGTTGATCTCATCGGCATGGGTCAATCTGACAAGCCAGACATTGATTATACCTTTGATGACCATTACGCTTATCTTGAAACGTTTATTAATAGCTTGGAACTCAACAACATCACCCTGGTGGTTCATGACTGGGGCGCTGCCTTAGGATTTAATTACGCCCGCTATTATCCCAACAAAGTGAAAGCCATTGCTTTCATGGAAGGAGCGCTCCCGCCGGTTTTTCCAGCTAGCAGTCTCATGGCATTATCGAAACCATTACGTGAATTCTTTACTATGGTACGAGACCCAGTCCTCGCCCCAGAATTGATCATAAAACAAAACTTTTTCATTGAACAAGCCTTGCCAGGTTTCATCAACCGTCCTTTAACTGAGGCAGAAATGACAGCCTACCGAGCGCCCTATCTTGATGAAGCTTCACGCCTTCCTATCTTGGTTTGGCCAAACGAAGTGCCCATTGCTGGCGAACCGGAAAATGTCACGCGAACGCTCACTAAAGTTCGTCAATTTATGACCAGAACTAGACTGCCGATGCTGCTGTTATATGCATCACCAGGTGCCATTGTCACCGAGAAAGAAGTGAAATGGTATACCCAAAATATCAAAAATATCGAAACTCATTTCGTTGGTCAAGGTTTTCACTTTATTCAAGAAGATCAACCCAAAGCTATCGGTCATGCACTCGCCGATTGGTTGCGGCGTTTAGACAAAACCAAACATCATCATGGGTATCGTCGCCATCATGGTCATGACGACGATTAACCGGTAAGAAAGGGGTTACACCATTTCATGCTATGGCGTAACCCATTCCTTATTTTTGATCCATCATGTTTTGCATAAGATCAATGGCCAGGTTGGGTAATTTTCCACTTTTTAAAAAATGAAGACCTGAAATATTCGATAGAATGATAACACTGTTTTGTGTATTAATATCCACACCTAAAATGGATCGATAACCACCCGTGCCACCATCATGTACATACAATTGATCGATCTCAGGTTTTTTAAACGTATAGATGTGCCAACCCAGTGCAAGACTTAACATTCCATTGACTTGGAATGTCTTTTCACGCTGCAAGTTGAATACTGCATTATCTTTATCAAAATTGGCCATCACAAATTTAGCCAAATCATGCACGCTTGAAAGTACAGCACCTGCCCCTGAAAGTGATGCCATATCCCAATGGCTAGTGGGTTTACCTTTTTTGTTAAGCCCACCGACAAGATATTGTGTAACTTGGTCACACTGGGTGGTACTCGTATTCATACTCAATGGCCTGAATATGTACTGCTGTAATAAATCCTCGTAAGATTGATTCGCTATCTGGGTTAATACGTAACCGAGAATACCAACACCCAGGTTTGAATAATTATATCTCGTTTTATTTTTTCGTTTTAGCTGATGCTTTAAGTAATCAACTAACTGGTCTTCAATGTAGTTTTTATAAGGATTATCATTCTTGGTAAAAATAGATTTCCATAACATGCTCGGAGGTAAGCGCGGTAAGCCTGCCGTGTGATTGGCAAGTTCTTTAAAAGTGATTTTGGTATTGTTATGCAGCGGGTAATCCAGATATTTATCAATTGAGTCATCAATACTCAATAATCCTTGGTTAGCCATCATCACCAGTAAAGTCGAGGTAAACACCTTAGTAATAGAGCCGATTTCGAAAACCGCATCTGAATTTTCGACGAAAATGATTCTGCCGTTTGATTTTAATGCCCCATAAAACGATAAATGTCCATGATGGATTTTTGCAATCGCTAATTGTGTATTATTGTGAAAGCTGTCTAACTTCTTAGCGATGCATTCAATATCAGTTTGAGAATAATTTTCCGTGGTAACTAAATCATTAATCTGACCAATGCCAGTAAACATCAAGTATCTCCGTGTGCTGATATAGATCTGGAAGCTAAGGAATGGAAGTCAAACCTGTTGTCCTAATCCACAGACTTTAAAGTATGTAGCTTACAAGACTTCGGGCATATTTAATATCTAGCATTATCACTAGGTGTTAAATGTGCCTCAATAAATCATCATTTTGACTCAGAGTTTGCAAGAATTAAAATTAAACCTTGCGGCAAAAAAAGCCATGCACCTGAAACAGGCAATACTATCGCCACAAGCAAACCCTTAACGGTCAATATCCACCCCCAAATTTTGGCGGGTGGTATTTGCTGCCGGCGAATATTGCCATGAAATAACGCCCCGACCATCATCCACGCAAAACCAAGCATTAAAAACCAAAGTAGTTCTGCTCTGGTGTGCTGCGCCCCGGCTGGAATAGCCACTTCCACCGTGTCCCATAGCCCTTCATAGACCATTCCCACCAGCATATCCCATCCCGCAACGAAACCAATGACATTATGGATAACACCTGTGCCGATTAACAATAAACCGCTATATTGCCATAACTTCATGTTACACCTCATTTATAAAAATAATTAATCTATTATTAGCTATATTTTGTTATTTAATTAATAGCATTTCTACATTAATTGATATTTTTCTTGACTGCAAGCCTTAAAGGATATTTACTATCCATTAATAATTAAATTATTCACTTCATTAAATACAAATTATCGATTGAGAGATCAAATGAAAGTATCCAAAGAAGAAAAAGCCCAAACTCGGCGAAAAATTATAAAAACCGCAGTCGAACTCATGTGCGAAAAAGGCTACGCCAAAGTCAGTATGCGCACCATTGCCCGTGCCGCAGGTATCGGTGATGCAACCATCTACAAGTACTTTTCTAGCAAAGAAAAATTGCTGACCGGCTATTACGAAATTTGTGCTGAGGACACGGTACAGATGTTGTTAAAAATCGATGATATTGACGAGTACGGACTCCATGAAAAACTGCAAGTCTTGCTCGATAGCTATCTCAGTAATATGCTGCCGGACCGTGAGTTCGTCAGCGAAAGTTTTCCGCTAATATTTCAATCGCCGATGTTTTTGTTTAGTGATGTGAATCCGGTACGCAAGGAATTAGTCGCCATCATTGCACAATTTCTTGATGACGCTTGGGAAAAAGAAGAAATTCCCACGTTTCCATTCCAAAGTGTGTTGCCCGATATGCTGAGCGAATACGTCATCGGTGTCTTGTATTTTTGGATCAAGGATGAATCAGAAGAATTTCACGAAACCACCCAACTCATCGACCTCTCCTTGAATTTAATTATCAGTCTTTTAAAAAGCGGCATCATTAATCACACCACTGACTTCTTAGGCTTTATGCTCAAAAGCCAAATGTTTCGGGTGCTCAGTCCTGGTAATGATTTATTACGAAACCTATTGGATCTGAATAAATTTGGAAAAAAATAAATGAACAATAAAAAAATTCCTACAGAAAAATATAAACGCTCGGCCATCACGGCAATAACTACCGCTAAAATCGGCCTAAAACATGTGACCCACTTGAGTAAAAAAAACCTATCATCCGCCAAAAACGCCAAACAACAAGACCAACAATACGAAGAAGACATAGGAAAAATACTCATTAACGCACTAATGCAATTGCGCGGCACCGCATTAAAAGTCGCGCAAATGATGAGTATGGAACTAGACATGCTACCTGAAGGAGTTCGCGCAGAACTTGCCAAAGCCTGCAGCCAAGTGACACCTTTAAATCGGGCGCATATCCGCAAGGTGTACTTGGCGGAATTTAACCGTGCCCCTGAAAATGTATTTGCGAAATTTGATGCCAATGCCTTTGCCGCTGCCAGCTTAGGACAAGTGCATAACGCTGTATCCGCTGACAATCATCCATTAGCCGTTAAAATTCAGTATCCTGGCATTGGTGCCAGCATAAAAAGTGATGTGCAATTAGTCCGTGGCATCATGAAATCCATTTCACTGGGCAGCGCTTACCTTCCGCGCTGGGAAATCATTGATGACGTGCTTAGCGGCGTGCAAAAACAACTAGAAAAAGAAATCGATTATCTTCAAGAGGCAAAAAACACCCAGTGGTTTGCAGAACATCTCAACCTCCCCAATATACGCGTCCCCAAAGTGTATACTCAGTTTAGCGGCGATAAAGTATTGACAACCGAGTATATCACCGGTAAACATCTCGACCCATGGTTAGCAGAAAAACCCAGTCAAGCCATCCGTAATCACTACGGTCAACTGTTGTTTGATATGTTCTGCTATCAGCTCTACGAGCTAAAAGTACTACACGCCGACCCCCATCCCGGCAACTTTCTATTTTGCGACGATGGCAGTATTGCCTTAATTGACTATGGATGTATTCAACAACTCAACCCCAACTATCCCAGTGCAATTGCACGTTTATTTACCCGCGATCATCAACAGATTTATCAGGCGTACCAAGATCTGAGCATCATCAGCAATGAGTTATCATTCGAAAAATTTGAAAGCAACGTTTTCCAAACCATAGAACCGCTACATGCCTGGATGTCTGCGCCCGGTTTAGCAAAGGAGTTTGACTTTTCTCAAATGCCCCCCATGCCTAAAAAACGTTTATCACATATGAAAAAAGCCATTAAAGAAATAAACAGCATGCAACAAGATCAAGTCTATTTCGATAGAAGTTATTTTGGGTTACTGAGTATGCTAAGAAAAATGGAAGCAAAAATTATGACTGAAGGGTTGTTACATGGTACTTCTAAAAAAACCAGTTGACTGTCCACTTATATATAGATCTGGCCATTGATATCCAGACATCAACTTGTGACTGCACCGCGAGGCGAAGGCTCAGGGGTTGGGTTTTGTTTCAAAACACGCTGTGAATATATCCCTATACACTCTGCATTTTCATTGTACTTCGCCTTCCTTGGCTTCGCACAATGTCCGGCCATAAGATCCTTTGTATAGCGTTCCACGCTTCACGCGTGTCACCCCTGAGAATGAAGGTGTTTGAAACAAAACCCAATCCCTGAGCTAGAGTGAGCCCTAAACTCAACTGGATATCAATAGCCAGATCTATATGAACCATCATCCGATAGATTTAAGCAATCGGGTTAACTACACCAGCACCAACACACCCCCCCTAAAAATAAATCAAGCTGCGGGATCTAACACTCTACCCATAAATAAAATCGATTGTTGTTTGTGATCTTCAATAAAGAAAATAAAAGGCCGATTAATATTCAAGTCTACGGTAGAGGCGGCCGTTTCTATAATTCCAGTACGTGTTGCAGCTACCGCTGTGACACCCGTTTCATTAACATCAATCGACATCACATGCCCTTGACTATTAACAAACAGATTACCAGACCCTTGCGTTGTACTCATTGCACTAAAGTCGGCAAGGCTTGGGGAAAAAGGAAGCACTAAACCCGTCTCGATTAATAATTCTTTTAAATCATAATCACGTCTAAAAGAAAATTTAGGTAACGATAAATTAACACCTTGCGGCACTTTTTCCGTTTTCATTTTTGAAATCATCGCCAGGTCTAATGTTTTCTCAACGCTTGTAAAAGCCCCCTCATCGGGCACAATAAACCACATACTAAATTGCTGGTCAAAAAGGAATATTTCAATGGCATTATAATTGACACCTTCCACAAAATAATACGGATATGAGACAAACATGGTATCAACCATAATCTCACTGCCATCGAGCTTATAAAAAGGTTTCGCTAAGGTATTACTCGGAGAGAATTCTTGCTCCCACTGAGCATCAAAATAAAGCACACTTAATTGAACAAACCGAGTTTCGGGAATAATAAAACCCTCAGGTATTAAGTCAGGCAACAATTGCCGACTCACCCGATTTCCCCATTTATTCATAATGGTTCGAGAAAGACCGGCCCTACCAGCAAAATCAACTAATTGCATTCCCATTTCATAATGGGTAATCATCGTATCGAAAAAATTTTGTTGCACCAAGTATCCATTTTGTATCCACAACGAATGGTTTAGCTCATAATCAACATTCAAAGAATTTTCTGCTGAATTTAATAAATCCAAATCCAACGCATTAAAAACGGCATGCATCGTTTCTTTAGGCAAGGTAAATTGTAAGATATCACCTATTTGTTGCTGAGTGTCTCCTTGCGTCGCTTCATAAAAAATAGCCCAAGGAATGGTAACCGCAACAGGCGAAAAAGCGATATTTTTATCCAAATGTGAAGGACTCACAGCCAGTTGGCGATATAAATTCATACCAACACGATTAATTATCTCTACACCTTCTGTCATCTCTTGTGGGCTAATTTCTGGACTTAACAATCGAGAAAAACTCGAACCCACATTTGTCTCTAGCGCTGATGAAACAGTATCTATTGAAGTATCTTTGGGCTTATTGGGAATATCCACCGACTCCTTAGCACACGAACAAACAAAAATTAACAACACGAGATGCAAGATTAAATGAACCCGCATGATATTCCCTCCACACTAAAAAACTCATATTTTTTATAACAATAAAAACATCTTCTCAAACTAGGGGTTTTAATTTATGAAATTGAGAAGAATAAAAAGTTGATCTATAAAATATGAGGAAGGGCAACCCTTCCTCATCGGGTTAAATATAATCTAAACAGTCAACTCTGTCATAAAGTTTAGCTCAAAACGGTGTCCATGTCGTTGTCGTATGACATTGATAACAACTGGTTGTCCGCGATCCCGCATGGCTAGCAGGAAAGGCATGACAAGCATCACAAGTCGCCCTTACCTCGTTATGATCAAATGTGCTAATGTCAGACCAAGTCGTTGTTTTATGACATGCAGCACAACTTTGAGAGGTACTCCAATGTGGCTCTGTCACCATCGTTGATTCATTATGGCAGGTGACACAAATATGTGACACTGAGTTATGATCCGGTTTTGTCACAGCTCTAGGCTCAACCGCTGTACTGGGTTCTCGATTAGAAATATATTGCGCCTCAGTAATACTTGCGGCCACCCCAAAACGTACCTTCTTTTTCATCCGGTAAGGAACATAAAACACCTGATAATTTCCGGTATCAGGTGCAATAAACTCAACCATTTCTAAAGTGCTATCCCAAGTCCAGGGCACACTAAGATATTGACCATTGGGCTTTACTATTGACAAATCAATATCTGCTGAAGGCAAATCAGGGTAATCTACTGTATCAGGACTCGTGGTCCAAGATAAAGCCACCCGAACGTATTGACCTGCGGTCAGTGATAAGTCAAGTATTTTTGTTCTATTTGAGGACGTATAAATATATCCACTATAGAATAATCCAGGCGTATTTGCTATTTCAACCGCCTTAGCGGCATTGATACCACCAGCACCATCCCAAGAATCCTTAAGCGCCCAACGATTGATACCTGGAATACCTCTTACATTATTCCATGCAGAAGCAACAATCGCTGATTTTACTAACTCAGGCGTCTTAAACCGCCAAGTAGTACTCCGGAGAGAGAATTAGGGGTCAAATATCATATTGACTGTTTAGCTTTACATTCATTTGGCGTCTAAGCGGCCGCTTTATATTTTAACGCGGGTGTCGGTTCTAAGCGTCCCATGTCTCTCTCCACCATGTGTTTACTCGACAGATTCAGTGGGCAATTTTCCTCCATCTGCTGAGCCAATCGC
>Ga0316206_1001913_pt1 | contig 15913 bp, 14 predicted proteins | sample 6monthpyrite_MG_FD_204942 | JGI IMG/M metagenome (GOLD analysis project Ga0316206, IMG submission 204942) | Microbial mat bacterial communities from mineral coupon in-situ incubated in ocean water Damariscotta River, Maine, United States -... | ecosystem: Environmental > Aquatic > Marine >... | reverse complement strand
GCTAGCGCGCCATCATCAGAGCTAGCGCGCCATCATCAGAGCTAGCGCGCCATCATCAGAGCTAGCGCGCCATCATCAGAGCTAGCGCGCCATCATCAGCGCTAGCGCGCCATCATCAGAGCTAGCGCGCCCCCATCCCCGCCACCCCAAAAATGGTCACGCCGCGGCGAAAGTTACAATTTCGACAGAGCAGAAAAATATTCTCGGCAGTACCGCGCCCACCGAGCGCCACCGGCATTCGATGCTCAAACTGCAGCGCAAAGGTCGAGGAACAATTCTCACATTTAAAACCCGCCCGAGTCAGAACCCCACGGCGAATGGCGATGGGGATATAGCGGTTGCGCTTGCCGGCCCACTTGTTGTGAATTTTTTGGGGATCGCTATTGAGTTGCGGTTTGGTTTGGTGTTTGGCTTGGTGATTGGTTTGCGGCTTGGTTTGCTGATTGGTTTGCTGATTGGCTTGCGGCTTGGTTTGCTGATTGGTTTGCTGCTGAGTTTGTTGATTCGCTTGTAGCTGAGTTTGTTTATTGGACAAGTTGTGGGATGGAGAACTCTCTTTAGATTTTTCTTCGATTCGCACTTGCTCCAGAGGTAGAATCTTTTGTTCTGGATTTGCTCTTTGTTGAGGCCTTTTTCCGTTACCCTTTAATTTTATGCCCAGCAGTTCTGCTTTATTTTTTTCCAACAAGGCGCTTGCCATCAGATCGACGATGTTTGCAAGGTCAACTTTCTTATGCGCGTACATGCCCTGCAATTCGGTGATTTTATCCATGGTGAGCTTGGACAAGGAAAGATGCAAGCGCACCGTCTCGCGATTTTCATTTTTGATGATGGGTTTACGCGGTTTTGGGGGCAAACCTTTTTCACTTTTTAAATCCGCTAGAATATTTTGGCATTCAGTTTTAGTGGTATTGCTGATTTTTTCGACGAGTGATTTTTCCTCCTTGGGAGGGAGCGGGACGTCTTTGAAAAATCCGCTCAATAAATTGGCGTTGGTCAAACTTAATTCTCCGCTGTCGATTTTATTTTTTGCGGCGGGAACTTTGCGACTCAAGCGCATAGCGCTGATGCGGCGATAGGCCTGGTCTTCGCTATATGCTAGTTCCTTGACGGCGTAGTCGAAGAGGGATTTGTATTTGAGATCGCAGTAGAGTTTGCGCCTTTCGATTTCTTGTAGATGATCGATGATCTTTGCGGTGAGTTTTTTTTCTTTGCTCACGAGGTGTAAGGTGTTTTGTAAAATTATTGAGTCGCTTAAGTTTTTTAAAATCATCGTTTTCTCCCGGGCAATGACTTTTGTGAATTTAGCATAGGCCGAAGAATTTAAAAAATGTAAGAATGTCTAGATGGCGACGTACAAGGGGTTGAAAGACATTGAGCTTCAAATTCTAGGTGTTGTAAGATGGTCTCAATGACAATTTTTTTAAGCAACTCTCAATTCGTTTCAATAAATGGATTTTTAACCGCGCTAGCGCAGAACTCGATGAGAAAAATAAATTTAAAAAAATCCTTACATTTCCAGGTTACAAAATATCAACTTGCAATGCTTCCTAGAACAGGGGGAATGGTGCAAAACTGACTTGTGGCCCGCGTGACGGCCGCGTTCGTAAATAAAACCACGCCTAACCTTCATTCTGGAAATTTTTATGGGTCATTGTAAACGTCAGCGCACACCCATTTTCGCCCCTGTAAATACCTTAATAAGTTTGCGTTCCTTAATGCCCGCCAAAGTGGTATAAGCTTCGCTTAAAGATGGTAAGAAAAGTGACGTAATGCATGGGGATTTGGCGAGCTCACAGTATGACAAAGCTAAGCGAACAGTACAATTGACTTGGTATAGTCCTTTAAAAGCTGGGGCCAGGAATGATGGTGCGGATAGGCAGAGTTGAACTGCCGACCTTCGGGTTATGAATCCGATGCTCTAACCAACTGAGCTACATCCGCAAAACTTTAAGTGAAAGAGAAAAATAAATAAATAGTGGGGCTTTGTCCACCATTAAAAAACGAAACAGGTTAAATTAACCTGCTGAGCTCTGCTCCCGCCAAAAATGCTAGACTAAAACCATTTTTATACAGTGACGAAATTTCGTAATGCCGATCGCCATGAACATTGCAAGGTCCCCAATAGGGCAAGCGCTTTTCCCCTTTTTGGCGAATCCCAGAAAAGCTCTGCCAATGGTCGAAAGCGGGCAGACTGGGGATCAGCTCTCTGGCCTTTTGCAGATAATCTTGCAGGCCACACCAATCGATGGCCTCCACTCCATCCAGTTGTGTGGTGCCCCCCAGCAGAATAATCTGGTCAGTATGCCGATAAACCAGGTTCATGCCCTTGCAGGAAAGGATAAAAGACTTGTCTCCCAAGTCCCACCCAATCTGTAAATAACTGCCCGGCACCCTTTTGGCCAAGGGCTTCATTTCTGCGTGAAAAAGGTAATCCTTCGCTGCGCCCGTAGCAAAAACGATTTTATCGGCAAAATAGCGCGCCCCGGATAAAGTTGTCACGCCATCCTGAAAGACTTCGTTGACAAAATCTTCCCGCCACATCAACGGGGGGGAAAAGCTGAGGTGATTTTCCCTATCAAACCAATTTAGAAAATCGATGGCGGCGAGACAATAGGCCTCTTCACTAAAGGCCAAAGCGTCCGGCGGGACAGAAAAATTGATTTCGCGGATAGCGTGAATTTTTGGCGCTGTTAAAAACCGTCTCGCCAAATCAGTTTTGCTCTTGCCGTCCTTTGCAAAACGCAGATGGTATTGGCGACAAGCGGTCACCCCAGCGGGCCGCCGCGTTCGCATAAAGGCCGCTGCTTCAGCGTGGGCGTCGTAGAGCCAATCCCCCAATTGCGAGTTATTTTTGGTGACGCCATTTTGCGAAATGATTGAGGTGGTGAAAAGGCTACAGGGAGGCGCCAACTTGGGGGCATGCAGCCCGAGAATTTTTAGCTGCTTTTTTCGCTTGCCCAAATAATCCAAAAAGACTTGCGCCGCAACTCCCCTGCCGACAATGATAAGATCAAATTTCTGCGCCATTTTTCAAACTTACGAGAAAGACTTAACATGGTCCAGATAATTTGTGTCTTTTTTGAACTGATTGAGGGAGAAAAATGAAAAAACCATGGAAATACCATAGGGTACAAAAAAAGAAACCAACAGGCCCCGACTAGAAATATGGATGGGAATTTGCCGATCGACAAAAATATCCGGCATTATATTTAAAGCATAATTATCTAAAAGAAACAAAAAAATTAACCCCAAACCCAGGCCAAAAAGCACCGAGACCAGCCCCATAATATTTAAAAAAATCGCCGCTGCTCGCTGCAATTGTTTATGAGAGGCCCCTAAGATCCAAAAACTAGACATATCCGTTAAAATCTTGTCGAAGAAGATCAATAGGCCAGAGGTGATACACAGGGACACCAACATGGTCATGGCAATGAAGAGAAAAATCATCACGGTGCTTTCCAGCGACAGCGCCCATAACAACGTTTTATTTTGCTCTTGCCAAGTTTCCATATGCACCTGGTGCGGGACTTTTTGTGCCAACCAATCTTTTAAGGCCACGGCATTGACCGCATTGTAAAGGCGAATACGATTGGCCAATCTTCTTTTCACCATATTCTGTAATTTGGGCAATCTCAACCAAAGATGAAAGGTATCCACTTCTGGCACATCGGTGCTGACAATTTCCGACACCGTCACAGAGCTCATGCGCGGAATATCCCCTAAGAGACTATCCACATGGGCGGGAGACATCAGGGTGACATGATCGCCGTAACTCGCCTTAATTTTAAAGGCCAATTCATTTGGCAGAACTAAACCATCTAGTTCATCCACTTGCAAAAAGGCCGGCAGGCCATAAGTTTCGTCGAGTCCATGCGCCAAAGCCGCTGTTAAATAATGGCCTTTCTTTAACAGCAGTTCAATTTCATACTCTAAAAAAGATTGATGCCCGGCCGCGCGCAATTCCCTATTGAGTTTTTGCGCCTGAGAGAAATCCATATTTTTAAGAAAGAGGGTGGCATGGCCCTGCACATGTTGGGAGCGCTCAATCAGCTTATATTGCAGACCACCCATGGTACTTTGTAGCACCAAAAGAGAAAACGCCGACAAGATCAACCCAACGATGGCGAGAAATAACAACCGTTGCCGGGTTTTAGCGCGGTAGATATAGAAAAAAAAATATTTTACAAAATGTCTATACATGCCACTATCACCAGGCCACGGGTCGGCCCAGACTAGACATCATAGAATTTTTTAGAACCTGCCACCAGATCTTGCAAATAATCGGAAAGCTTATAGCGATTGGAGTCCACCTCTTTCGCAAATTTTTCAATGACTTTCACGATTCTCTCCAAACCTTCGGCGTCGGCATATCTCAATAGCCCACCTCTAAAGGGAGGAAAGCCAATGCCAAAAATAAGCCCTAAATCTACGTCTGCAGCAGTGGCGACAATGCCATCTTGTAAAATATTCGCCGCCTCGTTAATCATCGGCAGAAAAAGTCTCATTTGGATGGTGGCCTCATTCATTTTCGTAACTTTCTTCGGCAAAAATTCTTTCACCGCTGCATTTTCTTCGAGCACTTTGCCCGCTTCATCGTAGAGATAAAATCCCTTGCCATTTTTCTTACCTAAAAATTCCTGCGCCACAATCTTGGGTGTAAAGGCCGAGGGTTTCATACGATCTCCCAGACCCTCGAACAAGATTTGTGCCACCTTAACTCCCACATCGATGCCAATTTCATCCATTAACCGCAACGGCCCCATGGGCATACCAAAATCTAAACAGGCGTCGTCAATGGCCTGCACAGAAACCCCTTCTTCCAATAAAAAGGCGGCTTCATTTAAATAGGGCATGAGAATTCTATTGACCAAAAATCCTGGCCCATCTTTGACAATGACCGGGGTTTTGCGCGTCTGCAAGACCCATTTATGCAAGGCCTCTACTGTTTCTGGGGCAATTTTATCGTGGGTAATAATCTCGACCAAGGGCATTTTGTGAACCGGGTTGAAAAAATGCAATCCGGCAAATCGTGCGGGAATTTCCAAGGCCGCCACCATATCGGTAATTCTTAAAGAAGACGTATTGCTGGTAATAAGGCAATCTTCTCGCACTTCTTTTTCAAGTTCGCTAAATATCTTTTTCTTGATGTCTAAATTTTCCACCACCGCTTCAATGATTAGATCAACCCGCTTAAAACCATGGTAATCTAATTGTGGAAAAATCGATCTTTGCTGGCGCTCAAAATCATCGTAGCTCATGCGCTTTCTTTTCAGCGCACCACTAAAGTTTTTCGACGCCTGCTCCAACCCCAACTCTAAAGCTTCCATGGTCAAGTCTTTCATAATCGGTCGCATCTTATTTTTTGCCATAAGCCAGGCAATGCCTCCCCCCATAGTGCCGGCCCCCAAGGTCGCGCCACGTTTGAGTTGAGGAAGTTCAGCGCTCCCTTTAGGCCCGCGGTATTTTTTAACCCCTTCCGACATAAAGAAAATATGCTGCAAGTTTTTACTTTGCTCACCCATGCAAAGTTCACCAAAGGCCTGGGACTCTGTCACCAAATACCCCGCTCGCCCTTTCATTTGCCCGGCCTCCATCACTTCTAAAATTTTCAAGGGGGCCTGATAAAATCCTTTGGTCTTTTGCAAAACGCTCTCACGCGCCTTTTGAAAAATAATTTTTCTGGCGACAAAATTATCGCTCGCCAAGTCTTCGATCGACTCTTTCAAAGATTTGTTCTCTTTCTTCATAAATAAATGTTTAAGCGCCATTTCTAGCAGTCGCTCTTTGGCGTAATACTCTTCTACCAATCCGGCCCTTTTGGCCTGTTTGCCGTTCAATGTTTTCCCGCTGAGGATCAGCTCCAGCGCCTTGGGCAACCCGACTTTTTTGGGCAGTCTATAGGTACCGCCAAAGCCGGGGATGAGTCCCAGTTTTACCTCTGGTAGACCCAATGCCGTTTTAGCATCATCCGATACAATGATTTTCTTACAGGCCAAACTTAATTCCAGCCCCCCTCCCAAACAAACACCATGCACGCAGGCGATGGTGGGTATCGGTAAATCTTCCAAATCGTTAAACATCAATTGGCCCATTTCAGCACCAGTAGCGGCATCGGCTTCCGTCTGCATGGACGAAATAAGATTGATATCCACCCCCGCGAGAAAACAATTTTCTTGCAAAGAATGAAAAATCGCCCCCTTGATTTCCTGCGCCTTGGCACGCTGTTCAAGTTCGCCAATAACTGCCTTAAGTTCTAATAAGGTATCTTGCCCGAGAGTTGTCATGGATTTTTTATTGTTTAAACCAAACCCAATATAGGCAATATTATCTTCGATCGTTAATTTAATGTTTTTATAGCTCATGAATATTCCTTTACAGCTTTAAGTTTTCAATCAAGCAAGCGCCGCCCTGTCCACCACCGATACACAGGGATGCCACGCCATATTTGGCCTGTCTTTTGACCAGTTCATGGGCCAAGGTCACCACCAGTCTAGAACCAGTGGAACCCACTGGATGGCCTAAAGCGATGGCGCCACCATTGACATTGAGTCGCTCGTCTGGAATTTCTCCCAGCGCTTGCTCGAGGCCAAATCTCGTGGCATAGGTTTTTTCTTTAAAGGCCTTTTTGACCGCTAAAACTTGCGCTGCAAAGGCCTCATTAATTTCAAAGAGGTCAATTTTATCCACAGAAAAATTCGTTCTGCGAAACAACCCGTCAATGGCAAGTAACGGCCCCATGCCCATTCTCTCTGGCTCCAGGCCGTGGAAATGAAAATCAATCATTTTCGCCATCGGGACTAAATTGTATTTTTTCAGCGCCTCTTCACTGGCCAATAAAACCGCCGAACCACCATCTGTTATGGGACAGGCATTACCCACTGTCACCGTGCCAGATTTGCGATCAAAATAAGGCCGCATTTTCCCCAGCCCTGCCACCGTGGAATTACCGCGCGGCCCAATATCTTGAGACAATATTTTGCCCATACCTTTGCCATAGAGAATCGGCACCATTTCTGCGTTAAAGCGCCCCGCCAATTGCGCCTCCACGGCACGCTGATGAGAGTTATTGGCAAACTCATCCTGTTGCTCCCTGGTAATGCCAAACTCACGCGCCAACACCTCCGCCGTCATGCCCATATTCAGGCCACAAAAGGGATCGGTTAACCCCTGCTCAATGGCGACAATAGGCGATAAATGCGGTGGTCGAAAGGAGCTGAGGGCCAATAACTTTGCCGAGAGAGATTTCGCTTTCATGACATTAATAAATAATTCGGTCATTTCCTTTGAGTAAATCAAAGGCATCATAGACATATTTTCCACCCCACCAGCGACGATAATATCACTTCTGCCAGCGGCAATTTTCATATACCCTTGAGAGAGTGCTTCCATACCGGAGGCACAATTTCTATGCACCGTGACCCCAGAGGTTTTTTTATCCAGTCCCGCCTCCAAGGCGATGACCCGCCCCACATTGGGGTATTTTGCCGGCGCCCCGGTATTGCCCATAATAACTTCATCCACCTCGTCGTTGGGGATGCTGGTATCATCCAATAAATGGCGCACCAAATAGGCGGCCAAAAAAGGGGGTGGAACATCTTTGAGATCCATGCCCGATTTGGCCTGTGGGCTACGTTTTCCTTGGACTATATAAACTTCTTTTAAACTCATGGAATCATCCTTATCAACAGCAGTGAAATTAATGTCTAATATACTAATAGATAAGTCGCCAAGATAATATAAAAAAAAAGGCCGCAAAATAAGCCGGCCTTTTTGTAAATATTTAAATGTTTAGCCTGCTCAAAATTTTACGATGAGGCCGGCATTGATGGAGTAGAAATTGGAATCCTCAATATCTTTACCAATTCTATCGAGTTTTTGCTGATCCCTATTATAAATCGACTGCGCCTTTGACTCAGTGCCAAATCCTGCGCTCAAACCTTTCCTGTATTTTAAGTCCAAGTTGAGGCCAATGGTCTCGGTAAAATTAATCTCCGTACCAAGTAACGCCGACCCCGAAATATAACTCGAGGTAAATTGTTCATCGCCATAGCGAAATTGATGAGTTGAATTATAATAACCACCATTATTATTTCCACTGTCACTATCGTCGTATTCTAAGCGCGTTCTATTATAACCAAGACCTAGCCCAAAATAAGGTCTGATCATGGTGGTGGGCGCCGTAAAAAAATACTTGCCAGTAAACTCTAACAGAAAATGTTTATAACCTAATTCCCGTCCCTGACCATAATATTGGCCATAGCCGCTACAGCCATAGCTGGTACAAGGTGGCAGACCATTGTACAGAATATTATTGTCAATTTCTTTGACATCGAGTGAGGTATAATTCACCCCGATGCCCACGGCAAATCTGGCACTAATATCCGTCTCAAAATTCAGCCCAACACTCGTTTTTGATTCAAAATCAACCGCCTGCCCGCTGATATGGGTAACCCCCATGGTGGGTATCAATTTAAATTTCTTACGAGGTTCGGCGATTGGTGTTGGTAGAGGTGCCGGCATCACAGATTCTACTGCCGCCTCCTTTTGAGAAACGGAATCCTGGATGGTCTCACCGCCAAAAGCCGCATCGACACCATTTTGCAAACGTTTGTCTTCTTTATTCAGAATATCTTCAATCTGTTCAGTGGAAACTTGAATCTGCTCAATTTCTTTGGAAATTTGTTGAATATTATGGCGTGTGCTCTTCTTTCTCGCCCGCTTAATTAACTGCGCATTGCTGAGTTTTTTTGGCGGGGCGGCCGGAGTCTTCCACTCGCCGTCGATATCAATTTTTTCAGAATTCAGCACCGTTTCTGTATCTGCTAATAAAGCGTCTTCCTGAGCATAGACCAAGGCGCTGCCGGATAGGCAAGAAAAAGTGACGGCGCAAATCGCCATCCTCATTGTTAAGTCATTTCTTAATTTCATTGTCGAATCTCCCTTTTGGCAATACTCACAAAAAATGTTAATAAACCAATACTTTTTAATTATGCTTAGCGTTATAGTAACAAATTTAGCAAAACTTACACTCTTTTCCTGAACATCGTGAATATTTTACAAATCTCGGCCAAGATTCCGTGGTAGAAAACCATAAATGATTTGAATTTATTGTGAAAGATGGAGGGGAACAACCTCTGCCAATGTTTCATAAGAGAAAAAACCCTTATTCTCTACCAGCACTATAATGAAATAGAACATGATAAAGATCTGCTATGAGACTACTTTTCATTAGATCAACTTGGACAAAAGGCTTTTAATATCAAACCAATGGCCATACAATTTGGCGGTTCTGTATATTAACGAATCTTCTTTAATCTTATCTCCCTAAAGCTTCGCCATGGGCATAAGACGCGGTAATTGTTGGAAACGACTTTATCTCCCAACTTGGAAAAGGAAGTTATATGATCACTGTCCACGAAGCGGAAAAACTCGTCCGCCAGCATTTCCCAAAACCTCTAATGGAACAGATTCCATTGGAAAAATCTCTCCAGCGCATCTTGGCCGAAGATGTTTACGCCCCCAGGGATCTGCCCCCCTTTAATCGTGTGGCGATGGACGGCATTGCCGTCAACGGCACCCAGCTACAGGGCCAAGAATTCTCCATAGAAGGCGTGCAAGGGGCGGGACAAGCGCAATTGACCTTAAACAATCTGCAAAGTGGTGCTCTAGAGGTCATGACGGGTGCGCCATTGCCAAAAAACTGCACCATGGTGATTCCCTATGAGAATATCCACATCGCCAACCAGACAGCGACCTTGCTGGATGCTGCAGAAAAGATCGTCCCTTTAAGAAATGTTCATGCCCAAGGCAGTGACCTTAAAAGCGGCGGAAAAGTCCTCAGTCGTGGCCAAAAAATAAACTCTACCGTCATCGGCATCTTGGCATCTCAGGGTTTGGCGGCGGTCAAAGTGCAACGCTTGCCTAAGATTGCCATCGTCGTCACCGGCAATGAATTGGTGGATTTGCAAAGTACCCCAAAACCCCATGAAATATTTATCAGCAATAATTATTCCCTGATGAGCGAGCTGCGCTCTTTTGGCCTAGACAATTTACAGTTTGTGCATCTTGCAGATGATCGTGAACATTTATTTCATCAATTAAAAGGTCTTATTGAAGAGTTCGATATTATTCTTTTAACCGGTGGCGTGTCCAAGGGAAAATTTGATTATGTTCCGCAGGTCTTGAGTGACCTCAAAGTCAAAAAAGTTTTTCATAAGGTGGCGCAAAGGCCAGGTAAACCGCTATGGTTTGGCGTCGGTGAGCAAGAGCAAATGGTTTTTGGCCTGCCCGGTAACCCCGTTTCCTGCTTAGTCAATTTACGAAAATACCTTATTCCTGGACTCATTAATGAAACTCCAATGAGCATTAAGTTACCGGCAAATCTCCAGTTTGCGCCAGCGATGACTTTTTTTCTACCGGTTCGCCTGAACATTCAACAGGGCGATATGTACGGGGTTCCCATCGTCACTAATGGTTCGGGGGATTATCTCTCCCTGCAAGCATCCACTGGATTTGTCCAACTAGCAGCACAGCAAGAAAATGTTCAGGGCGAGGAACTCTTTCCTTATTACCCTTGGGGGAAAACATGCTAATCGATCAACACGGTCGGCATATTCATAAACTGAGAGTCTCGCTATTGGATGCTTGCAATATGCGTTGCCTTTATTGTATGCCGGAAAATCAAGTTTTCTTACCCAAAAAAAATTGGCCAAAGGCGCAGGAGCTCTTGGAAATATGCCAGAATTTAGTCCCCCTCGGTATCGACGAAATTCGTCTAACCGGGGGCGAACCGCTTTTGCGCGACGATTTTATGCCCCTGGTGGATGGCCTCTCGGCACTGCCCCTCAAAAAACTTGGGCTGACCACCAATGCCATCAAGCTCGAGCGGCATCTGCCCCGCCTACAAGAGAGTCAATGCCAATACCTGAATATTAGTTTGGACTCCCTCGCTGCAGAAAATTTTAAACGCATTACTAAAACGGATGCCTTGGCGACGGTGCTGGCCGCCATTTATAAGGCGCAAGAATTGGGTTTTAAAATTAAGCTCAACACCGTCTTAATGCGCGGTCTGAACGATCACGAAGTTATTCCTTTAATACAATTTGCCGAGCTCAATAAAATTGAAATCCGCTTTCTCGAATTGATGAAAATTGGCGTGGTGCTGCCGCTTTTTGATAAGTTGTTTATCAGCGCCGATGAAGTTCTCGGCAAAATAAAAAATTACACCTCCCTAGCGAAGGTCGAGATGCCATTGGATGCCACGTCTTTTAATTTTAAAACCGATCGAGGCGCGCAGGTTGGTTTTATCGCCTCCGAGTCGCGGCCTTTTTGTGGCGGCTGTTCGCGCCTACGCCTCGGCCCAGAGGGAAAACTGAGACCGTGTTTAATGTTAAATGACGGGCCCAGCTTACGCGGCCTAGAACCCCATGAGTATTTTCCACTCCTGCAACGAGTGATGTCCCTCAAACCCACCACACGGGTCGAAGAATTAACTCAACCCATGTATCAGGTAGGGGGCTAAAATGAGTCTCAACCATATTGATGGCGGAAATAACCCCACCATGGTGGATGTTTCCCAAAAAACCATCGGCAAGCGCACCGCCCATGCTCGTGGCATCGTGCGCTTACCCCACGAAGTCTGGCAAGAATTAAAAGAAGGTGATATCCACACCAAAAAAGGCCCGATCTTTCACACCGCGATTATTGCCGGAACCATGGGAGCGAAAAAAACCCACGAACTCATTCCCTTTTGTCATCCTCTCGCCATGGAAGCTTGTAAAATACGCCTCACGGTACAGGAAGAATTGCTCATTATCGACTGCCATGTGGGACTCACGGGCAGGACTGGCGTGGAAATGGAAGCGCTCACCGGTGCCAGTATTGCCGCTTTAACGGTCTTTGATATGGCCAAGGCGATCTCCCATAAAATCATCATTGAACAAATAAAATTGGTGGAAAAAACCGGTGGTAAAAGAACCATGAAGGATGGCGATTATGTTGCGAAATAAAACCTTTCACCCCTTCGAAATCGCCCTTTGTGGTTATTCCGGCGCGGGCAAAACCAGCTTAATCGAAAAACTTATCCGCTTGCTGGCGCCCCAATATGCTATTGGCCACGTCAAACACGATGCCCACCAATTTACCATGGACCACGAGGGCAAAGACACCTGGCGGGCGCTGCAAGCGGGGGCGCAGCAAATATTCATTCACAATGACCATAAATGGGCGCAAATTGGCCAGCAACAGAGCAACCCACACGATATAAAAACACAAATTTTAAATTTAGATTTTGTCTTGGTGGAAGGGCATAAAAATACCCCCCTGGAAAAAATCATCGTTTTAGGTGAGGGCCAAAGTAAGGCGGATATTTTACAGGACTTTGCGCATAAATCTAAAAAGTCCCTGCAAAATGTCTTGGCCTTTGTGGGAGTGGCGCCAACCCCGGATTTTGATCTCGCGGGCAGCGCTTATTTTCAACGGGATCAAATCCGCGAAATTGCCGCCTTTATCCTGGCAACCTTCACCGCCCAAGCTGCGCAAAATCCCCTCTACGGACTGGTGCTCGCGGGTGGCAGAAGTCGTCGTATGGGGCGCGATAAAGCCGCCTTGAGCTATCATCAGCGCAATCAAACGGCGTACCTGAGTAACTTGCTAAAAAAATTCTGCCAAGAAACTTTTATTTCTTGTAGAAAGGAGCAGGCGAGGGAAAAGCATTTAATCGATGAGCAGCAAATTCACGATCAATTTGCCGATTTAGGCCCCATGGGTGGCATCCTCTCCGCCTTTAAAACCCATCCTCACGCCAGTTGGCTGGTCATCGCCTGCGATCTGCCCTTTGTGGACGAGGCGATGTTGCAGCAACTGATTAAGCAGCGCCATCCTTTTAAAGTGGCGACTTGTTTTAAAAATAGTGAACAAGGGTGGCCGGCACCCCTTTGCACCGTCTATGAACCCAAGGCCTATGCCAGGCTTTTACAATTTTTTGCTCAGGGGTATCATTGCCCGCGCAAAATGCTGATGAATTCCGCCATTTTTGAAATCCCCTGTGCCACAGAAAACGGCCTGAAAAATGCCAATACGCCCGCAGACTATGCGGCCTTTAAAGGTTTAGTCCTATGAAAATCAAAGTCCAATATTACGCCAATCTACGCGAACAAGCAGGTCGCAATGAAGAGCTTGTAGAGCTAGCACAGACGCCGGCCAATGCCGCCGACCTCTACCAACACCTCTTGCAAAAATATCCCTTTACCCTGGCGGAAGAACAACTCAAAGTGGCGATCAATGAAGAGTATAGCGCCTTTACTACCTCTCTCAAGGATGGTGACACCGTGGTCTTTATTCCCCCTGTGGCGGGAGGCTAATATGTTTCAGCTGACCAACGCCGCGATCTGCCCAGCACAATTAAGGGAACGCTTTCAAGACCCCCAGGCCGGCGCCATGGTGATTTTTGAAGGTCGCGTGCGCAACCATAATGCTGGCCAGGCGGTGCGCTCCTTAGAATACCAGGCCTATCCAGGGATGGCGCAAAAAGAGGGGCAAAAAATCCTCCACGCCGCCAAAACAAAATTTGCCTTGCTCGATGCTTTTTGCGTTCACGCTGAAGGGCATTTAAATATTGGGGATATCGCCATTTGGATTATTACCACTGCCGTGCATAGAAGGGACGCCTATCTGGCCTCGGAATATATTATTGATACCGTCAAAAAAACAGTGCCCATTTGGAAGCGCGAACATTACCTGCTAGGCGACCCCAGCTGGGTGGCCTGCCATCATTGCCAAGGCCCCGACCATGCAAAAACTTTCTGACCAACGTTACCAGCGCCAAACCCTTTTGCCAGAGGTGGGCGCGGCCGGCCAACAACTTATCGCCCAGGCCAAAGTCCTGGTGGTGGGTGCCGGCGGGTTGGGCCATCCGGTTATTCAATATCTAGCAGCGGCGGGCATCGGCACCCTGGCGATTTGTGATCACGATAAAGTAGAACTTTCAAATTTGCAGCGGCAAATTCTTTTTAAAACCCAAGATATCGGCCAGCAAAAAGCGTCTCTCGCCTGCCAAGCGGTGCGAGAGCTCAACCCCGATGTGCAGGTTTGCGCCATCGAGCAACGTCTCGCTGCCAGCAATATTTTAGAAATACTGAGACCCTACCAAATCATCATCGACTGCTCAGATAATTTTAAAACCAAATTTACCATTCACGATGCCTGCTTTTTTTTAAAAAAAAGATTAATCCAAGGGAGCATCTACCAATTTGAAGGGCAATTACAAAACTTTCATTTTAAAGACGCGCAGGCGCCCTGTTTGCGCTGCCTCTGGCAACAAGTTCCCAGCGCAGAAGTCACCGGTAATTGTGGCACAGCGGGGGTGTTGGGAGTTATTCCAGGGGTTTTAGGGGGCCTCCAATGTAATGAAGCGCTGAAGACGATTTTACAGCTGGAGACATTAAAACCTGGTCAAACTCTGACTCTCAACTTAAAAAATTACCAACTCTCCACCCTCAATTGGAAAAAAAACCCCCATTGTCCCCTGTGCAGTCCCCTTGCCAGCATAAAAACCATCGCCCAATCCATCCCCTTAAAAGAGTACGAGCTGACCCATATTAGCGATCATTTTGTCACGGTGGATATCCGCTCATACGCAGAGATCAAAAAATCACCTTTTGCCATCCACTGCCCCCTCGCCAGCATTGATCAATTAGAAATCTGCGCCGACAAAACCTATCTTTTCATTTGTCAAAAAGGCATCAGGGGAGAAAAATTAGTCGCCGAGCTGAGAAAAAAAGGCCAAAGCAATACCTATTCCTTAGCGGGGGGCGCCGATGCCCTTTGAATTGCTGGTGCTTTTATTTTTTATCATTGCCTTAATTTATTCTATGATAGGTTTTGGTGGCGGCTCATCCTATATCGCTCTCTTAATCTTCTCGGGCCTATCCCACCACCTAGTGCCCCCCATCGCCTTAATTTGTAATCTCATCGTAGTCACTGGCGGCACCACTTATTTTTTAAAGTATAAATTAATACCCTGGCCGGTCATTCTGCCCTTTCTAGTCACTTCCATCCCTTTTGCCTTCTTTGCCGGCACCATCCCCATCTCTCAAGAACTCTACCAAGGCCTTTTAGGTGTCTTACTTTTTTTAGTCTCATTAAGATTATTATTCTCAAACAATAACTCTAAAAGCGAACTCGACACCTACAAAAAACCTCATCGCCCTTTGGCCTGGCCATTGGGTGCCATCATAGGCATGGTATCTGGGCTTATTGGCATCGGTGGTGGCATCTTTCTCGCCCCCCTCCTACACTTACTCAAATGGTTGCCGGCAAAAAAAATTGCCGCCAGTGCCGCCTTATTTATCTTTGTCAACTCTCTGGCCGGCCTCTGCGGGCAAATGCAAAAAGGCCAAATGACCACAGAAATATTCGCCTACACCCCACTTTTTCTAGCGGTTTTCCTGGGCGGCCAAATCGGCAGCCTGCTCTGCCATTTCAAATTATCCCATACCAAAATAAAAAAAATCACCGCCCTCTTAATCCTCTTCGTCTCCTGCCGCCTCATGTACAACACCCTCTAAGAAGTGCCATGCACTTTGGACAGGGCACCGAGTGCATGGCACTTCCTATGTGGCACTTCCTATGTTTTACCAAAGAGTGTTATCCTTGTTGGATCACACTATAAAATTTAAGAACCGCAGCTAACTTCACAATACTAAAAAGGTTCTCTCGATTTTGTATCATTTTCAGCGCAATGAGCGAAAAAAATAGTTAAAAATTAACGCAACGCATGCTATACTGACATGGACTAAGGACAAAGAAAAAAAGGGTGTTCCATTTCGGAACTTTATTAACATGTAGAACGTATGATGGAGGAATTTATGAAGGTAATTAAAAAAATGTTTGTATTCATTGCAGTGGCAGG
>Ga0316206_1001912_pt1 | contig 15913 bp, 13 predicted proteins | sample 6monthpyrite_MG_FD_204942 | JGI IMG/M metagenome (GOLD analysis project Ga0316206, IMG submission 204942) | Microbial mat bacterial communities from mineral coupon in-situ incubated in ocean water Damariscotta River, Maine, United States -... | ecosystem: Environmental > Aquatic > Marine >... | reverse complement strand
GGATCGGGCAGTGAGAGTACACAGTCCAGCAGTTCATCAAGATCCATCTGTCGATGGTACCTGGAAGGCTCATCGCCAGCAGCCTCTTAGGTCGCTACTCCACACGAAACCCAGTAGCCCCCGAAAAGAAGTCCAGCAAGAGTGCCGGCGGCGCAGAGGTAAGTGAATGTACGCATGAATGCTCCCATGAAGGATGGCGTTAGGTTCGATGCCTACAGGCCGAGGCTTGAAGGCGTTGCCCCCCGTAGACTCGGCTTGCCGCTACCGGTGTCACGCAATCTCCCAAAACTCTCAACCGAGTGCAGTTCTCCAAGACCCTTCGCTGGAGCGCGCGCAAGCAAAGTCCGGCCCTTCGCCAAGTTCAAGGACGCCTACCAAATCGGCATCCCCATGTGCATCGTGGTCGGCCGAGACGCCGCGGAAGGCAAGGTCGAGTGGTCCTCGCACGTCGGTGGTAACGAGACGAAGGCCGTGATCTCGCGAGCGAAGCGATCGGCCGCGTGAAAGCAGCCTGCGTGAAAGCAGCCTGCGCGGAGGCAGGGCGGTGAATACGGGAACGCCCCTCTGACCGTTCCGCGCGCAGAGGATTCGAGAACCCGCTCAGGAACCTGTGCCTTCGTTCAGGCTGCTGGGGTAGCGCTCATAGCCAAACAGCCGGCCGCGACGCTTGCCGGACGGCTCGCGCACGATGCCTAGGACCTTGAGGGCCTTGAGAGCTGTCGTGACCGTTTGGGTGGACAGCCCGGACTTCGCCTTGCCTACGCGAACGATGAGGATCGGGTGATTTTGCACGACGGCATGCACCTGCAGGGCGGAGCCCGCAAGCCTCCCGAGGGAACGGGCAGGCACGCGAGCCCTTACCGTCTCACCCGCCAAAGTTGGGCCCCGAACGATCTCCGCCGTTGGTCTCCCTCTTTCTCTCGCCTGCCAAATTCAGGCGCCCACACGAATCTGTGATGCCCCCTTGTTCAACGTTCCTTCACTTCCCCCCCAGCTACTCAACGTTGCGGCGAAACTTTGCACTGCCACCCGATCCTGTGCAGTTCTCGGGGGAGAGGAGGCCCTCCACTGTATTTAGACGTAGCTTGAAGGCCGAATCGCGGTGCCCCACGGGCAAACTCAACGACTTCGCTCGTGCACCCGAACGGGATCACATGAGTGCCAGATGCCCCGAATTCGCGGGGTCGACGGTAGACGACGTCAATTGGATCCCGAACGGGTTCAAAATAGCCGCAAGAACCCTTGACCTTCTCCGGAACTCGTCCGATGATGTCCACATGACCCCGAACGGGAACAGGCCGCCATTCGCTGCACTTCTCGCAGAGCACGTCCGCCAGGCGCGCAAGGACAGCCAGCTCACACAGAGCCAGCTGGCTGAGCTGGCCGGGGTCGGACGGCGCCTCGTGTCCGAGCTCGAGAACGCTAAGCCGACCCTGCAGCTCGAGCAAGTCGAGCGGGTGCTTGCGGTCTTCGGGCGGTGCCTGGCGATCGCGAAACCAGGGGAGGCAGACCGTGAGTGAGGGTGAAAATTCGGCCCCACGACGGCGCTTGGTGGTTCTGTTTCGAGACGAGCCGTGCGGCTGGCTGGAGGATCACCACGATGGCTCTTGCCTGTTCGCTTACAGCCAGGCCTGGCTCGGACGCCCAGGTGCCGAGCCGATCAGTCGCCGCCTTCCTCTGAGGCCCGAGCCCTATCCGTCCCGGGGCCTGCACCCATTCTTCCTTGGTCTTCTGCCCGAGGGCTGGCTCTTCGACCTTGCGGTCGCCCACCTGAAGCTCTCCGAGGCCGACCCGTTCGGGCTGGTAGCCGCCCTCTGCCGCGACAACATCGGTGCGGTCTCGCTGCAGCCGGATGAAGGCGCACGCGGGGGGCTGCATGTCTGAAGTCTGCTTGATCTGCCTCGGCCCAACGAAGGAGCCTGGGGCGGAGTATCACCCAAAGTGCCTGCAGCGCTTGTTCGGAACACGCAGGCTGCCCAAGATCGAGGTCGATCCCAACGAACTGCACATGCTGGGCATCCGGATGGCGGGGCGGCTGGCCCTCAGTGGCGTCCAGCGGAAGATCGGGGTCGGCTGGACGAGCCCTGATCGTAAAACCCTCCGAGTGCTCGCGGGCGGCAGCCACTTCATCCTGAAGCCGCCATCTCGGACGTTCGTGGACCTGCCTCAAAACGAACACCTCTGCATGCGCTTGGCCCGGGCCCTGGAGATTCCCGCGGCCGACACGGGTCTTGCCAGACTCACCGGCGGCGACTTGGCTCTGATCATCCGGCGCTTCGACCGCACCGACGAGGGGGCCAAGCTGCCCATGGAAGACTTCTGCCAGCTCGCCCCCAAGGCACCGGCGCGGAAGTACCAAGGCTCGATCGAACTCTGCGCCAAGCTGCTCCGGCGCTTTTCCGATGCGCCTCCCCTCGATCTGCGACAGCTCTTCAGGCAGGTGCTCTTCAGCTGGTGGGTCGGCAACGGCGACCTGCACCTGAAGAACCTGTCGCTGCTCTCGAAGAAGCCGAACGAGCCACGCCTGTCGCCAGCCTACGACTTGGTCTCGACGCGGCTCTGCTTCCCCAGGGTCTCCTTCGAAATGGCTCTGCCCCAGGGTGGCAAGCAGCGCAAGCTAAGAGCCGGTGACTGGCTGCGGCTGGCCGAATTCTGCGGCCTCTCGGCTCGTGTCGTCCGCTCCGAGACCGAGCGCTTCCTCGACCGCCTTCCCGAGCTTCTCCGACTTACGCTTGCCGCTCCACTCGCAGCCAAGGGACAGTCCTCGCTCCTGACGCGCTTACTCGGCGAGGCCGCAATGCTGGAGCAATTGCGGGACCGTGCGACTCGAAGAGCGCGATTGAAGCGCAGCCCAACTCCCTTGTTCTCCTCCGCAAGCCTGGAGCAAGTCGCCCATGAAGCGCGCGTTGCCTTGGAGGAAGCTGGGGTCGACAGCGCGCGAGGCCCGCTCGACGCACAGATCAAGGATCAGGTTCGTTCATTTCGCTCGCTCGAGGAGTCCGGCCAGGCACTCGCCGTCGCGGATCTCTCGGTCTTGCCACGTCTCGCCACGATCGCGCGGACGATCCCCATTGCGGCGCGACTCGACGGCTTCGCCAAGCGGATCGCCCCTCACCTCGGGAACCTCGGAGTCCGGCCGACCGGCGAGGGCCGGAGCGCCGAGGACCGCTACTTCGAATGCGAAGTCGCTGCTCGGCTTACTGCCGACCATTGGCAGATCGCCTTTGGTGAAACCGACGTCATCCTGACAGATGGGGAGGGCACCGACTTCGGCTTCGAGTGTAAGCGAGTCGGCTCCCTCACACGCGCTCGCAAACATATCGCGAAAGGACAACGGCAACTGGAGAGAGAAGGACTGCAGGGAGTCGTTGTCATGGAGTTGCTCGAGATAGACGGGTGCCGCAGCCCCTTCAAGGGAGTTCTCGAAAAGGGCGCCGCGCGGCCAGCCTTCGAAGGCCTCCTGCGGTCAACCCTCGAAGCCCAAGACCTTGATCACATCCAGGCCATCGCGCCGGAATCAACCCACCAGGAGCCAAGGTCTGGCGTCCACCGTGGGATTGCAGGCGGCCCGAGCCTGCTCGGAGTTCTCTTCTGTCTGCGCTGCCTCGCCGGCTTGCGGCACCCGGATGGCTCCCTCGAATTGAACGAGTTCTTGGTCTGGCACGCTGTGACCAGCAGCGAGCACGAGACCCTGAGCCCATGGGTCGAGGCACTCGCCCATCAACTGCGGATTGGCTTGCCGAACTGATCCTTACTGTGGAATCGAGCGCCGGGGCTTCTCATCCCTGCCCCATAGCCACGCTTGCCAAGCACCAGTCGCTCGCCCCCCCGCCGAACGCGTCGCCGGCCTCACTCGAGGGGCTCAGCGGGAGCCTGTGGCGTTGGTCGGAGCCAAGTTTTCGCTTGCGGAATCTCGCGGGGTCCCCTACGGTCGGTTTCGCGCCTGCGCCCCCTCCTTTTGCCCCTCCCCCTCGCTCCCGCATGGACGACTCCCTGCCGCCGCCCCGCAATCCTCTGATTCCAGCGCAAGATGCGGCTGAATCTGGAGACGATTGGGTGCCGCCTTCATTAAGGAAGGCGGGGCCGAAGCCCCAGCCGCTGGTCGAGGATCCGGCGACGCTTGGGGCTCTCGAGGTCCTGCAACTTGGCTCCGTGAGCGAGGTCCACGAGCGCTTGCTCGACGGCGACCCGCTTGGGCTAGCCGAGCTTGTGCGTGAGGGCCTCGACGAGCTGTCGGTCTTGATCGACGCCCAGCGGCTCCTGGATCGGGTGGTGGCGCGCTGCGCGTGGGCCTCTCAGAAGGACCCGCTTGAGCCCAGCCGGCCGCTGCGCCAGTGGGTCGGCGCGCGGGTCATGGAAGCGCTCGGAGAGATCAACGAAGAGGACTGGTCCGAAGAGCGCTTGGAGCTTCCCGTCGACCCCTACGACGAGCGCTACAACGGGCTCGTGCTTGGCTCGGCCCTCGACCCGAACCAAGCCCGGCGGGTGGCGCTCTTGTTCAACCAGCTGAAGGCCAGCGTGCGCTTGCCCCTGTATGCGCTGCTCGTGAAGGGGCGCGCCATGGGCGACGTCGCCGAGCAGTACAACATGACACGCGAACAGCTGCGCGAGCTGGTCGTCCGGCACCTAACGGCCTTCAGCATGGGCCCGCGGCCGCTGCCCAGCATCCCCTCTGAGGAGGCCGGCGCATGAGCTCCCTCACCCTCGACCCCGACCTGCGCCAAGCGCTTGAGGACGTCGCGAAGAAGAGCCCCACCGGCGGCATCTTCGCGGGGCTCGGAGCCGGCGACATCAAGGCCAGCTTCCCGCTTCCCGATCAATCGATCAGCGTCGCCAAGAGCGGCCTCAGCTCGGCCGAGCGCCACATCCTGCAGGTCCACCGCGGCGAGCTAGCGTGGGTGTTGGAGGAGGCCTTCTTGGTCAACTACCTGCCTACGTTCGAAGGCAACGTTGATGTCGAGTGCGAGACGCCCGAATTCCAAGCCAGCCTTCCGTCTCTTGAGCAGCTCAGCAGCGAAACGCGCAGGCTGCAAGAGCTCGCCACGCCAGAGGCCTTCCGCTACAGAACAGGGCTCTTCATCTCAAAGATCACACGAGCTGAACCCATCCCCAACCATAAGGAGCAACTCAGCCTGCTCGTCGCCGCAATGCGCCTGCGCGACAGCTCCTTCGCGCGGTACTACTACGCGCAAAGCTCCCTCAAGGCGGGCGCTCTTGAGGTGGCAGCTCGATCGGCCTCGAAGCTGCTCACGTCGGGCGAAGCGAGGATGGGCGCTTATGCCCACACTCTCTACCGGGAGAAGCTTCAGCTCCAGGGCCGTTTCTACGAGTCCGTCCCCCATGGAATCCTCGCTGCAGACTTGGCGCTGAAGACTGGGAACGAGTGGCTCGCTCTGACCGAAGCAGCCCTGCTGCTCGATGGGGCTGTGCGCAGAAATCTGCCCATCACGCACGTTGGACTTGGGGTCCTCGATGTGGCGCCCGATAGAATCCTGGCACGGGCCGAAGCACGTGTGGCCCAGTTGCTCGCCCAAGAGAGCATCAGCAACGAACGAGCCGACCACACTCTGTCCGCCTATCGGAGTGCCATGCGATGAAGAAACACCACCAACGCCTCCTAGCCGCACTCCTTGCCGGGATCAGCCTGACCCTTTTAGCCGCCCCCTCAGTTGAGGCAGCGCCAAAGTCAGACCACACGCCATTGGGTAGCTATGTCACGCACAGGGGCGGCAGTTCAAAGACTGGCCGACCAGGAAGCTCAGGCACTCCGCCGCACAACTATCGCAGCTCCCCTGCCGACTCAAACAGCGGCCCCACAACGACCTTCAAGTAAGCTCCCTCATGCCCGCATCTAAGTCCGCAGCCGGGTGGCTGTTGGGTGTCGTTTCTTTCGCTGTTGCGGCCGGGGTACTCTGGCTCCTTGTCCCCTCGGAGGAGGGCCCTGACGAGCCCACCAAGCCGGTGGTGGAAGCGCCGGCAGAACGCGCCGCAGATCCTGCCGCGTCGACCAAGGAGACCTCGGGGGAACCGGTGGCCGAGGCCACTGCGCAGCGGACAAGCGAGACGAGCGCGCCGGATCTTGGAGCCGCGAAGGCAACGGCCGCGGCGGACGGCGACGCGGGCGCGCGCGTCGAGGTCGCCGCGCGTCGCGGAGGCCAAGTCACCGACGAAGCCGGCGCGCCACTCGCGAGTGCGCTCGTTAGCTGGACGCCCGCGTCCTTCGCGGTGCCCGGCGCGATCTCGAATCCGCACACGTTCGAGGAGTGGAGCGCCGTCTCGCTGACGGCCACCACGGATGCGGGCGGCCACTACAGCTTCGACGCCGAGCTCCCCGAAGCCGAAGGCGCCCTGTGGGCCAGCTTGCCGGGCTTCGTGCCCGAGGGCCGCATGCTGGCCTCGCCCAAGACCGCACAGCAGGCCGATTGGAGCCTCGCGATGAAGCCGGACGCGGCCTGGAAGCTCCGCGTTGTTGACGCCGAGGGCCGCGGAATGTCCGGCGCCCGGGTCGTCTCGAAGGACTACCGCGGCCCCGCCTTCCACGACGTCCGCGAGCCCGAGTTCTACACGCTGATCCAGCTGTTCATGCGCTCGTTCACGATGGACGAGGACGGGCGCGGGTCGGCCTCGGCGCCAGGCGGCGGCAGCCTGCAAGCCTTTACGGAAGACGGCGCAAGCACGCGGGTCGTCACCGGAGCGGAGCACGAGCTCACCTTTGTGATTGAGGACTTGCTCGAAGTCAGCGGACAGGTCGCAAGCTTCGAAGGGCTCGGCCCCGCCTTCGTCGCGGTTGCGCGGGTCAGCGAGAGCGGCGCCGCCGGGGTCCTCACGGTCCTCAGCGTGCTGCCCTCGGGCGAGCTCGAAGGGACGGGCCTCCCGCTGATCCACACGGGCAGCTATCGCTTTCGGCTCGAGGGCATGAACGTCGCTCCCGAGACCCAAGTCTTTGCGGCCGAAGAGCTCGGAGCCAAGCTTGCGCTGCACTTTGTCGCCGAGCCCGCGCAGAAGCTCGACTTGCACGTCACCGATTCCGTCACCCACCTCGACGTGGGCGGCGCGACCGTCTTTGGCAGCTGGCCATCGGACGACGGCTCGCGGCTCGAGTACAGCACCGGCGCGTCGAGCACCGACGATGTCGGCCACGCCACGATCCCGGTCTACGGCGGCGCTTGGCCCTACGCCTATGTCTCGAAGGACGGCTACCTGGCGCAGTCCTTCGGGCCCTTCAACATGGGCGCCGAAAGCGGCGCGCCGGACACCGAAGCCAACACGCAGGTCGACATCGAGCTGCGTCCGACCGGCCGCGTGCACGGCGTCGTCTTGCTCGACGGCAAACCCGTGCCCGACTTCATCGTGTCTTACTACGAAGGCTCTGGCTACGGCGTCTGGGACGAGGTGTCCGCCACCGACCAAACCGATGGCAGCTTCGCGATCGAGGGCGTCGGCGCCGGCGAGCTGAACCTGATCGCCACGCGCCACGGCTTCGCGCAGTCGCCCGCGACCGCGATCGAAGTCGAGCCCGGCGTCACGACCGAGGTCGAGCTGTCGATTACCGAAGGCGGCATCGGCCGCGGGCGCGTGCTCGATGCCGAGACGATGCAGGGCATCCAAGGTGCTGATGTGCTGCGCGCCCTGACCTCAAGCACGCAGTTCATCGGCCCCGAGTCTGCCAGCGCCATTCGGACGGCCGCCGACGGCAGCTACGAGATGCACGGCCTCGCACAACCGCGCGAGCGTGTGATCGCGTACGCCGACGGCTACGTCCAAGGCGAGGTCTCGGCGTCGCCCGCGAAGGACGGCGACTTCGACCTCGGGACGATCCTCATGTCGCCGGCGAAGTCGCTCTTGTTGCGCATCTTGTGCCCCGAGTCGGTGAGCCCCCACGACGTGTCGTACTCGGTCGACCGCACCTTCTTCGCGGGGCCGGGGCTGTTCGAAGAGGACGGCACCGTGCTGGTACCGGGTGCGAAGCCGGGCATCGTCGGGATCTCGCTGACCTTGCCCGGCGATGTGTATGTGGCCTTCGACCGCACGCTGAGCGGCGCCGGTCCGTGGGAGGTGACGCTTGACCTGCGCGGCGCCGGAGCGGTGCGCATCTTCGCGCCGGACTTCGACAAGACCTTCTTGGACGAAGAGGCCTGGGTCGCGCTCAGCCGGTTGGATGACGAGACGCGCGGGCGCTGCGCACACCGGCAGCTTGTGCCGGCCGGCGGCGCGGCAGGCGACGGCGTGGTCATCGGAGGGCTGGTGCCCGGCGAATACGCGGTCGCGCTGAAGGATGGGGACTTCGTCTTGCTGGCAAACACGACGGTCACGGTCACAGCGAGCGAGACAAGCGTGACCTTGAAGAGCGCGGGCGAGCGGCGCGCGGTGCACGTCGTGACTCCGGACGGCGCGCCCCTCGCGGACGCGGTTGTGTGGGTCAAGGGACCGGGCCTCGGGGGCTTTGTGGATCGCGCACAGACGGGCGCCGATGGCCTGGCGCAGCTTGGCAACTTGCCGGGCGGTCCGGCCACGCTCAACGTCAACGGCGGAAAGGACCGCAAACTCGACTTCGAGGTCGACTCGCTCGGCACACCCGATGACCCGACCGAGATCGTGTTCGAGGCCGAGGGTATGCTCGACCTCGTCGTCACCGATCGCGGCTTCCCGCTCGAGGGCATCTTGGTATACGTCGACTCGGCAGTGACCGCCACGCCGATGCCCTGGCGCACCGTCGGTCCCGGCGGCGCGCTCTCCTTCGATGGGATCAGCGAGGTCGATTACTGGCTGCGACCGAACGCGGCGTCGATCTGGTACGAGGAGAAGCTCGTGCACGCCTCGGCGGCGGGCAAGCAAGAGACGGTCGAGTTCCGGCGCATCGGTGACCTCGAGGTCTCCGTGCTCGACAAGAACGGGCAGCCGGTGGCTGGCGTCCCCGTCACGATCACGGCGCTTGGGTACGGGACGGACGTGGCCGAGTGGCTCGCCGCGGGGCGCGCGAGCTCGACCTCGGGCCTTGTCACCGGGGGCGACGGCGTGGTGCGCGTCGAGGGCCTGCCGAATGGGCCGTACCAGGTTCACGCCGGATCCAGCTCGGCCGAAGGCGAAGTGCCGGCGCTAGGGGTCGGGGCTTTGACCGTGCACCTCGTGGAGTGATTGACGCTAGGGCCTCAGCGCACTTCCGAGGGAGGCCAATACAGGCTCGGGACTGAGCGACATGCTCCTAAAGCATGTTCGCAAAACAAGATGCGCGGCCCGCACTTAAAGTACTAACACGGTCCCTAACACGCCGGCAGGGTGCCCTTCACGGGCGCAGCTGACTTGCCGGCTTCTTGGTTGGCTTCTGACCATACCCGCTGGCGAGTACCAACAAGGGGCAGGCCCTAGGGGCTGGAAAGGGGCATTTTCATGCAAATCAAAGATTGAACTTTCAATTTGCACGCCCGCGGCCGTAAATCCTCCTGTGATTCCCCTCCTCCCACGCCACCTGACGCCTGCCCTTCTTGCTGCCGCCGAGCAGCTGCCGATCGTGTCCCTCACGGGCCCTCGCCAGTCCGGCAAGACAACCCTGGCCAAGATGGCCTTTCCGGGACACAGCTACATCAACCTCGAGGCGCCCGAGGTCGGCGAGGCCGCCCGCGAAGACCCGCGTGGCTTTCTTCGCCGGCTACCAGGGCCTGCCATCATCGACGAGGCGCAGCGAGCTCCCGAGCTGTTCTCGTACCTGCAGCTCGCGGTGGACGAGGATGAGACCCCCGGGCGCTTCATCCTGACGGGCTCGCAGAACTTCCTGTTGTCCGAGCGCATCTCCCAGACCCTCGCGGGTCGCTGCGCGATCCTCAACCTCCTGCCGTTCAGTGTCGCCGAGCTCGAGGGACGCCCGGCTCGAGACCCGTTCGAAGCTCTACAAGGCTCGCCCGCCAAGCTCGAGTCAAGCCTCGACGAGCTGCTGTTCCGTGGCCTGTACCCAAGAGTCCATCGGCCCAAAATGGACGCGCGTTCGTGGCTCGCCGACTACGTCGCCACGTATGTCGAGCGCGATGTGCGGCTAACGATCAACATCGGTCAGCTCGACCTCTTCCAGCGCTTCCTCAAGCTGGCCGCTGGCCGTACTGCGACGGTGCTCAACCTCTCGAACCTCGCCCGCGACGTCGGCGTCAGCCCGCCAACGATCCGCAACTGGCTCTCCGTCCTCGAGGCCAGCTTCATCATCAAGAGCCTGCCGCCCTACTTCGAGAGCTTCAACAAGCGCCTCGTCAAGTCGCCCAAGATCCACTTCATCGACACCGGCATGCTGTGCTTCCTGCTGGGCATCCGGAAACCCAGCGAGCTCGAAGGCCACCCCCTGCGCGGTGCGATCTTCGAGAGCTTCGTCGTGGCTGAGTTCACGAAGGCGTTCCTCAACGCGGGCGAGGTTCCACCGCTGTACCACTGGCGCGATCACGGCGGCCACGAGGTCGACCTCGTCGTCGACCGCGGCCGCTGGATCGACGGCTACGAGGTCAAGTCCTCGGAGACGATCCGCTCGAGTTCCTTCAGCGGACTCTCTTGGTGGAGAGAGATCATCGGCGAGCGCTTTGGCCGCGGTGGCCTCGTCTTCGGCGGGACGGAAGCCCTTCCCCGCGGTGAGTTCACGGCCGTGCCGTGGAACCGTTGCAGCTAGGTTCGGAGCCGGGTCTCCGTTCCGGAACACACGCGGCCGCCCTCGGGCCACAATGCGACCATGACTGAAGCAGATGCGATCGCGCGATCTTTGAATGGCCCCATGACCGAGGCTACGCTAACGGCCGACTTGGCTCGGCTTGGGGTCGAGCCGGGGATGGTGCTGCTGGTGCACTCGTCGCTCAGCTCGCTTGGGTGGGTCGTGGGTGGCGCAGTGGCGGTGGTGCGGGCGCTCATGGCGGCCGTCGCCTCCGAGGGGACGCTGGTGATGCCGACGCACTCGAGCGGGCTCAGCAATCCGGCCGAGTGGCAAGACCCGCCGGTGGATCCTTCGTGGTGGCCGGTGATTCGCGAGAACATGCCGGCGTTTGATCCCGACTGGACGCCCGCGCGCGGGATGGGCTCGATTCCTGAGTGCTTTCGGCGGCTGCCTGGCGTCTTGCGCAGCGCGCATCCGCACACGTCGTTTGCCGCCTTCGGGCCACAGGCGGCGCGCATCACAAGGGAGCACCAGCTGACGAGCGCTTTTGGCGAAGCGTCGCCCCTGTCGCAGCTGTACGACTTGGCTGGCCACGTGCTTTTGCTGGGCGTGGGGCACGACTCGAACTCGTCGCTGCACTTGTCGGAAGCGCGCGCCTCGTTCGCTTCGAAACGTCAGATGGAACACGAGGGGCCGATCATGCAGAACGGCGTGCGCACGTGGGCGCGCTGGCAGGATATGGAGCCCGACTCGGACGACTTCGCCGAGCTCGGCGCGGCGTTCGAATGCGAGTGCGGCGTGCGCCGAGGCGCGGTCGGCCAGGCGGAAGCATGCCTCGCGAGCCAGTGCGAGCTTGTGGACTTTGGAGTCGGCTGGCTCGAGTCGCATCGCGGGTGAATCCGGGCATCACGCCTGCGGGGAAGCGCGCGCAGAAGTTCTTGGAAGAAACCCTGACACCAGGAGAGATCCCCACCGTCTTCGAGGTCCGCGGCCAACAGCCTTGGCCACTTTCGAAGTCTCCAGTGACAGGAATCCGACATGAAACTCGCGCACATCGCACTCTCTTTCGTCTTCGCCTCGGCACTCAGCCTCACGGGAGCGCGCACGGCTTTTTCCCAAGGGTATGGAGCCTGTGGAGGCGTGATCTCCGCCGGCGGCGGCTCGAATGAACTGAACCACTTCGATTGCTCGTGTTCCGGCGCGGGCACGGTCCTTAAAGGAGGCCTTGAATTGCCGATCGGAGGGTTGTCCGGGGGGTACTCAAGCGGGTCACCGATTGTCTGTACGGCCTATGAAGTGCTTGCCGAATACGATGCGTTCACCCCTGACGGAGACGCTCTCGTCAAGGCCGATCACCCCGTGCACAACCTGCTGATCACCTCGAGCTGCGACACCTCCGATTGCGGGAAGTTCCTGGGCTTCTTGTGGTCCGTGGGGAAGGCGCAGTGCAGCTACGCAGACCCGGTCCAAAGCGGCGGGCACATGTCGTACATTGTCGTCGGCAGCTGCGCCCCCCCGGTCGAAGCAAGTAGCTCCCTGCCCAAGTACAGCTCGCCCTATGCGCTAACGACGACGCCCGCATCCAAGTAACCGTGCCCCGCATCGAGATCACTAGGCCACGTACCCGCTTGCACAACATGTCAAACCGCTCCTCCATTCTCGCCGCGGCGCTGCTCTTGCTACCGCTCTCCTCTGCCATGGCGCAGGACGTCGCCGCTGATGAAAGCGGCTCGGGTCCGCGCTCGTCGATCGACGAGCGCCTGCCAGGCTTGACCAAAGCTCTGGACGCGGCGCTGGTCTCCATCTTGACGACCGAAGCCAAGATCGAAGAGCTCACCCGGCCGGTGGACAAGGACGGCAAGCCCATCGACGACCTCGAGACCTATCAAGAGGTCGTGTTTCGGGACGGCGGCCCGTTCATGGTCTACATGCAGACGGCGCTCAAGCGGTTCGATCTGCACGAGGCGGATCTCCCTTCGATCCGCTTCGGTGCGGACCTCGTGCGCTTTGATGCCGGCTACCAAGCGGCCCAAGCTCTCGTGAAAGCCGATGCCGAGATGGAGCCAGGCTCGATCATGGCGCTGTTCACGCCCGAGTTCGTCGAGGCCGATCCCATCTGGGGCACGCCCATGTCCCGCACGTACCACACGTCCGGGCTGCAAGCGGGCCAGCTGGCGCCTTTGGGTAACGGCGGTGCTCTTGGCTACTTGGCGTGGGGCCTCTTGCAGGACAGCTCGATCTGGAGCACGCCCAAGAACGACCGCGAGGCCTTCATCCTCGAGCTCTTAGCGCGCGGCTTCGAGACGCCGCTTGTGGCCAGGACGGTGTCGCGGGCGCTCACGCCGCCGATGATTCCGGCGCGGAAGAGCGAAGCAAAGACGCACCCGGGGCGCGGCGTCGCGGGACCGCTGGTCGCTTTGCGTGGCAAGGTCGGTTTCACCCAGGTCCATGAGGCTCGGCTCGAGGCCGACCTCGCCGCGCTCGTCGAACTCGAGAAGCAGCCGGCAGACGGTGCCGCGCCCAAGAAGTACGACCACCTAAAAACCTGGCTACCCGAGATGCTCGCGCTCGTTCGCTTCGAGCTCTATCCCGCCGACTACGCGCTTCGCATGCGCCACGGCGCGACACTGCTTGAGCGCCGCGCCTATTGGCAGCAGCTCTTTCGCCAGCATGGATTCGTCGAAGGCCGGCTGCAGTTCCTTCGCGAGATCGAGGCCATCATGGCCGGCGCCGATGCGCACCCGAACACGCAACGGATTGACGAGCTGCTCGCCATGCAGGCTGCTGCCAGCCTCCTTCCCGGTGAAGAGGCCGAGCTTGCCCGCCTGACCAAAGTGCGCGACGCGGATCGCGATGCACTGATCCTGGACGTCACCCGAATGATGGCGCTGAGCGGCACGGAAGATCACTACGAGCTGCTCGTGCAAACCCTCATGACCGACCTCTCGGCCGCCTTCGGCGACATGCCCGCTTACCACCAAGAGGTCTTCCTCGAGCGCGGCTGGAACATGCTCGCCGTCGGGACGCAACCCAAGACCATGCAGACACTTGCCGACCACCTGACCGGCGACGTGACCCTGCCGCCCTACGCCGTCATGTACCTTGTGGCCACCCTGACGTATCACGACTACGACGGCAGGGACGCCGTGCTAACGAGCTTGGTTGAAGAAGGCTCACCGCTCAACACCGCGTGGGCGATTCAGAACTCGCAGTGGGCCTCGGACGCCACACTTGCAGTCGCTGCCGATCGTTTGATCGAAGCCCTCGCCGAGCCGGGTGGCGAGGTGGACGATCCAATAATTGTCGCCCAAATGGTGTCGGCCTTGAAGACGCGAAAGGACCAGGTCAAGGCCAAGGCCATCCTGATGAAGACCTTCGAAAGTGGCCTCTGGATGAACCCCGAGGGCACCTTCGCAGGCTACTGCAAAGGAGTCGAAAAGGCGTGGGTGCGGACCATGCTGTCCGATCAAGAGGTGGCCCAGCTCGTCAAGTCCGGCAAGCTTCTACCGGGCTTGTTCTAAGCGGACGCCGCCACGCACAAGCGATTCGCCTAGCACCCAAGGTTGGACGCTACGGCGCGCATCGAGTCAACTAGGGGGCGTATGTCGCTCCGCCTTCTTGCCGTTCTGCTGGTCGTTCTGCTTGGGTGCTTTGTTGCGCTTGAGGTTTTCTCTGCCTCTGCTGCAGATGAGCCCTCACGCGCGGTACCGCTGCCGGTGAAAACCGTGGGTGCGGATGCGCAGGAAATGGGGAGCGCGCCCGCGCTGACGTCGAGCGCGAAGAGGGTGCGCGAAGAGTCTGGGCGCGTCGGTGGCCATCGCGAGGCGGTCGAGCGGCCGCCGGTTTTTAGCGGCCTTGGTTTTGATCTGACGCGCAAGATGCGCGGCACGATTCACTTCCCTCCGGGGACTCCGGGGGGCGAGCGCTGCGAGCTTGTGCTGCGCGCGTCATGGCAAGCGCCGGCGAGCTCGGGGCGGTTCAGCCGCTCGATGGATCCTCCGATGCACGAGCTCGTGCGGCTCTTGGTGCTCGATGGTGAAGAGTTCGAGCTACCGCTTCCGGACAAGGCCGAGCGTGTACAACTTGATGTGGATGCCAGTTACGTGTTCTTCGATAACGGCGGTGTGATGCTCAGCCAGGAGGAGCGGTTACGCCCAATTGAGCTCACGCCGCGCCTGGGTGGCTGGGTGACGTTGAAGCTGGAGGCGCCGGCTGGCTTTTCAGCTCCGCCACTTGGCTCGGGCTTCGCGGCGGCCGCGTTGCTCGGCGTCGAGCTGCAGATCATTGAAGACGATGGGAGTCCGGATCAGCGCGAACACTGGGTGCGCTTTGAAGAGGGCGCGACAGCAGAGCTCTTCGCCGTCAATCCGGACGTGCCGCTTCGGGTGCCAGAGGGCACGACTCTGCATCGCAACCCGACCGACATCAGCCCGTTTGCCGTGCCGGTCGACTGGAGCTTGATGGCCATCGCGGGCGAGCACACGGAAGCCGTGATGCAGCTGACCGAATCGGTTCGGTACGTGGGCATCGTGGTCGACGAGCGCGGCCACCCGATCCCAGATGCGATGATCGAAGCCGAGATCGGCAGCAACGGCTTCAGCTGGCGCACAACCCAAGCCGGGGACGGCAACGGTCGCTTCGATCTGCGCGGCTTGCCGGGCGAGCCCATGCTGATGCGCGTGCAGAAGTACGGCTTCCGCACGGCGGTGATCGGGCCGTCTTCCTATGGCACCAACATGCGTATCGTTCTGAGCGATGGGCCGCGCCTTGCCGGCACGGTGCGCCTGCCCGACGGCCGCCCCGTGATGGGGCTGCGCCTCGACATCAGACGCACGGATGGCACGGACGGGCGCCCGCCTCAAGTAGCGATCACCGATGGCAACGGGCACTTCGAGGCGCTCGGCATGCTCGACGCAACCTACGCCATTCGAGCGGCGGCACGCGTGGGCCCGTCCTCGTCCGCGAAACCCGTGGACAACACTTCCGACGACCCGGCTTGGCACCTCGAGGTCCTCGACGTGATGCCCGCCTACGACGGCGAGCTCGAGCTGCGAATGTACGCGGCAGCGCCAGCTCCCGAGTAGCGGTCCGGAGCCAAGTACGTGACGGTACGGAGCCAAGTACAAATCCGTCTCTATCTCGCGATTGCAGTTCATGTCGTTCGGGCGCTTCGAGATAGAGACGGATTTGTACCTGATGCTGTAAACGGGCCCCCCGGGTGGTCGGAGCATTGCTCCTCGGGCTCAAGTGTCCCATTGGTACGTATCCAAGTATCCCAACCCAGGAGGCCCA
>Ga0316206_1001911_pt1 | contig 15923 bp, 11 predicted proteins | sample 6monthpyrite_MG_FD_204942 | JGI IMG/M metagenome (GOLD analysis project Ga0316206, IMG submission 204942) | Microbial mat bacterial communities from mineral coupon in-situ incubated in ocean water Damariscotta River, Maine, United States -... | ecosystem: Environmental > Aquatic > Marine >... | reverse complement strand
TAGAGATGGTTATGCCGGGTGATAACGTGAAGATGGTTGTTACATTAATAGCCCCGATCGCTATGGAAGAAGGTTTACGTTTCGCGATACGCGAAGGTGGCCGAACTGTAGGTGCGGGTGTTGTAAGTAAGATTGTAGAGTAGATCTTACTAAAAAAGTACAGGACAGCGGGAGCTCTTTTAGAGTGTCCCGCTTTTCCGTGTATTGCCCCTTGGTAGAAATGGGATGTATTGGATTTCTACTGCTGGGAAATTAGGCCAGTGGCTCAATTGGTAGAGCATCGGTCTCCAAAACCGAGGGTTGGGGGTTCGAGTCCCTCCTGGCCTGCCACTATTTAAACACGAGTAAGAGTAATCCATGGTCGCAAGGGTTGAGTCAGAAGAAGGCGGTAAGCTGGATAGTTTGAAGTTTTTAATTGCAATTGCTTTGCTGATTGGCGGTATTGTGCAGTTTTATTACTTTGAAGAAGAGTCTCACCTGTATCGAGTCCTGGCTCTTTTAGGTTTTATTGCATTTGCTCTGGGTGTTGTTTACACGACGCGCAAGGGTCAAAGCCTGTGGTTATTTGCTCGTGATGCGAGAACTGAAGTAAGAAAGGTTATCTGGCCGACACGCCAGGAAACAATACAGACCACCTTAATGGTTGTCGTTATGGTGATATTGGTGGGTCTGATGCTTTGGTTAATAGATATGATTCTTCGTTGGGGTGTATTGGCCTTGACGGGTCAGGGAGCTTAAAGCATGGCATTGCGTTGGTATGTAGTACACGCCTATTCAGGCTTTGAGGCTAAAGTTAAGGCTTCTATGGAAGAGCATATAAGATTGAACGGCATGGAAGACATGTTTGGTGAAATCTTGATTCCGACTGAAGAAGTCGTGGAGATGCGTGACGGCCAGAAGCGTAGGTCTGAGCGTAAGTTTTTCCCTGGTTATGTCCTGGTTCAGATGGATATGAACGATGAGTCATGGCATCTGGTTAAAGATGTACCAAAAGTAATGGGCTTTATAGGCGGGACTAAAGACAAGCCGGCGCCTATTACTGAAAAAGAAGCGCAATCAATTTTGAATAGTGTTCAGGAAGGTGCTGAGAAGCCGAAGCCTAAAGTGCTATATGAAGCTGGTGAAGTTGTGCGTGTAATCGACGGTCCATTCAATGATTTCAATGGTGTTGTTGAAGAGGTTGATTACGACAAGAGTCGTCTGAAAGTTGCGGTATCTATTTTTGGTCGCTCGACACCTGTTGATCTGGAGTTTGGTCAGGTTGAAAAAGGTTAAATGAAAAATTCACCCGCTTGATTTCAGTTTATTCTGGAGTCATGTGGGTAAGCGCGCCGCAAGGCAAACGATGAAACGGGAAGACTGAAAAGAGCTATATTTTGATAAAAAATATAGCTGATGAGTAAGGTCGTTATACCCACAGGAGTAAATCATGGCAAAGAAAGTTGAAGCTTATATAAAGCTACAAGTACCTGCAGGCAAGGCAAATCCTAGTCCACCAGTTGGTCCAGCGTTGGGTCAGCACGGTGTGAATATTATGGAGTTTTGTAAGGCGTTTAACGCTAAAACTGGTGAGTTCGAGCAAGGTATGCCGATTCCAGTTGTTATCTCTGTTTACAGTGATCGTAGCTTTACATTTGTAACTAAAACACCTCCAGCATCTGTTCTTCTTAAGAAAGCTGCGGGCCTTGAGAAAGGTAGCGGTCGTCCTAACACTGAAAAAGTGGGTACGGTTACACGCGCACAGTTAGAAGAAATTGCGAAAACTAAAGAGCCGGATCTTACTGCATCTGATATGGATGCAGCGGTACGTACAATTGCCGGAACTGCACATCGTATGGGTCTTGAGACGGAAGGGGTTATATAATGGCTAAGCTTTCTAAGCGCGCAAAGGTTATTGCGGAAAAAGTTGATACTGACAAGCAGTATTCAATTGATGAGGCGTTAGGTTTAATTAAAGAACTTTCTACAGTTAAGTTTAACGAGTCTGTAGACGTTGCGATTAATCTGGGTATTGATCCTCGTAAATCTGATCAGGTTGTGCGTGGTTCTACTACGTTGCCACAGGGTTCAGGTAAAACGGTTCGTGTTGCGGTGTTCACTCAAGGTGAAGCTGCTGAAGCAGCTAAAGCTGCTGGTGCTGATGCGGTAGGTATGGACGAGTTGGCTGCTGCAATGAAGGGTGGCGATCTTAACTATGACGTTGTTATTGCGTCACCTGATGCGATGCGAGTTGTCGGTCAGTTAGGCCAGGTTTTAGGGCCTCGTGGTTTAATGCCTAATCCAAAGGTGGGTACGGTTACTCCTGATGTTGCTGGTGCAGTTAAAAATGCAAAAGCGGGTCAGATTCGTTTCCGTGCAGACAAGGCCGGTATTATTCATGGCTCTGTCGGTACCGCTAAATTTGAAGTTGCCGCATTAAAAGAAAATATCGATGCGCTATTGGAAAGCTTGAAAAAAGCTAAGCCAACTGCAGCAAAAGGTGTGTACTTTAAGAAGATGACTGTGTCATCTACTATGGGTCCAGGCCTTACAATTGATACGAACTCTTTCGACGCATTCAAGTAAAAAAATGAAGCGCGGCAGGATGCTTCGCTAAGACTTATAAATTTATTTGTAAGCAACAGAATTTGACTAGCCGAGTACTCGGTGTCGTCAAAGACCGTGAGAGCTTAGGCAAAAAGGCCGGGCTTAATCTTTGGTAGGGAAGGCCGAAGTCTCACGCAGATGGTGAGTTTAGTGTTTAGGTTTAATACTTAAATATCTAAATGCACCGCAGGTTCAAAATAGTGTGGTGACATGCTGTTTTGTTTTAGCACTTGGCTGGACATGGCGTATAAATTCTGGGTCTCCAGAATAGATATAGCATGCTCCAACCGAAACAGGAGTAATACACGTGCCTCTTAATCTTGAAGACAAGAAAAGCATTGTTGCTGAGGTAAGTGCGATTGCCGCTGAGGCTCATTCAGTTGTTGCAGCTGAATACCATGGCCTGACTGTAGATGAAATGACCCAGTTACGTGCAACTGCACGTAATAGTGGTGTTTATCTTCGTGTTGTAAAAAACACATTGGCACGCCGTGCTCTGGAAGGAACTGAGTTTGAATGCATTAATGACGGTCTAGTGGGTCCACTAGTCCTGGCGTTTTCGCAGGAAGATCCGGGTTCCGCTGCGCGTCTTGTAAAAGACTTTGCAAAAGAGCATAGCAATCTAGTGACCAAGATGCTTGCAGTTGGTGGCGTAATGCTGCCAGCTAACGAGCTTGACCGTCTAGCTAGTTTGCCAACAAAAGATCAGGCTATCAGCATATTGATGTCGGTAATGAAGGCGCCTACGGAAAAACTTGCACGTACTTTGAAAGAAGTTCCTGGCAAGCTGGTTCGTACAGTAGCTGCAGTTCGCGACGCCAAATAGGCATAGTACTTACACGTAGTAAGTGTTTACGATTTAACGTTTATATTTTTGGAGAAAGACCATGGCTGTATCTAAAGAAGATATGCTAGAAACGATTGCTAACATGTCAGTAATGGAAGTTGTTGATCTGATTGAAGCAATGGAAGAAAAATTCGGCGTTTCAGCTGCTGCGGCTGTTGCTGCTGCACCTGCTGCCGCTGCTGGTGGCGAAGATGCTGTTGAAAAAGACGAGTTTGATGTTGTAATGACTAGCTTCGGTGAGAACAAGGTTACTGTAATCAAAGCTGTTCGTGCGATCACAGGCGCTGGCCTGAAAGAAGCGAAAGATATGGTAGAGGCATGTCCTGCTAATATCAAAGAAGGCGCATCTAAGTCTGAAGCAGAAGATGTTAAAAAGCAGCTTGAAGAAGCTGGTGCAACTGTAGAATTGAAATAATTTCTACTTTGCATGGCGATGCATACATTGCCTAGTGTTAAGGCTGGTGAATTTATTCACCGGCCTTTTCCTGCTTCTACATAATGTGTTTCATTGCTGTAGTTTGATCAAAGATATTTCTCAAAAAATGTGAGATTTCTTTAACCAGCCTACAAGCTGAAAATAAAAGGCCCTTAATAAAGGGTTGAAGTAATAAAGCTCCTGGCATGAGCTGGTAAACATGCCTTTCGTGACACTTACATTGCGAGGAATTCCAATGGAATATACTTTTACCGAGAAAAAACGTATCCGCAAGGATTTCGGTAAACGCCCACCTATTCTCGATGTGCCGTTTTTGCTTTCTATGCAAATCGACTCATATCGTGACTTTTTGCAAGAAGACAGAAAAGAAAAGGATCGTAAAGCTGCTGGCTTACACGGTGCTTTTGGATCTGTTTTTCCTATAGTTAGCTACTCGGGCCATGTACAGCTCGAATATGTTAAGTACCGTTTAGGGACACCTACTTTTAATGTAAAAGAGTGTCAACTTCGTGGTATGACGTATGCGGCACCGCTGCGCGTAGTGATGCGCTTAACGATTTATGATAAAGACCTTTTTCCAAAAACTAAGGTTATAAAAGAATCGAAAGAGCAAGAAGTTTACATGGGTGAACTTCCACTGATGACCGATAACGGTACCTTCGTTATTAATGGTACTGAGCGTGTAATTGTGTCGCAATTACATCGTTCTCCAGGCGTCTTCTTTGATCATGATAAAGGTAAAACGCACAGTTCAGGTAAGTTGCTTTATTCTGCGCGAGTTATTCCTTACCGTGGCTCATGGTTGGACTTTGAGTTCGATCCTAAAGATTCTGTTTTTGTACGTATTGACCGTCGCCGCAAATTGCCTGCGACTATCTTATTGCGTGCACTTGGCTATGAGTCAGAGCAAATTCTCGAAATGTTCTTCGAGAAAATTAGCTGTAAGCTAGTTAAAGATGGTGTTGAGATTCCATTGGTTGCTGAACGTCTTCGTGGTGAAACAACAACTTTCGATATCAAGTCGGGTAAAGAGGTTATTGTTGAAGCGGGTCGTCGCATCACAATGCGTCATATAAAAGATCTGGAAAAGGCTAAGGTTAAAAAATTAGTTGCTCCAATTGAATATATGGAAGACAAGATTCTCGCGCATGACATTGTTGACCAATCTACTGGCGAAGTTATTGCCAGCGCCAATACATTATTAACGGCAGAGATTTTTGAGTTGATAACAGAGGCGGGTGTTAAGACCTTTGATATTCTTTACACTAATGATTTAGATGCTGGTCCATATATTTCCAATACTTTATCGATTGATCCAACCGCTTCGCAATTAGAAGCACAAGTTGAAATCTATCGAATGATGCGTCCTGGTGAGCCACCAACTAAAGATGCGGCTGAAAACCTGTTTAAGAATTTATTCTTTACTGATGAGCGTTACGATCTTTCTGCGGTAGGCCGTATGAAATTCAATCGTCGCTTACGTCGTGAAGAATCTACAGGTACAGGCACATTGTCTAACGATGATATTTTAGATGTGCTTAAGCGCTTAATCATGATTCGTAACGGTAGTGACACAGTTGATGATATAGATCACCTGGGTAATCGTCGTATTCGTTGTGTTGGTGAAATGGCAGAAAATGTTTTCCGCGTTGGTTTAGTTCGAGTAGAACGTGCGGTTAAAGAGCGCCTTTCAATGGCAGAATCTGAAGGCTTGATGCCTCAGGAATTAATTAACGCTAAGCCTGTATCGGCTGCAATTAAAGAATTCTTTGGTTCATCTCAGCTATCTCAGTTTATGGATCAAAATAATCCATTGTCTGAAGTAACGCACAAGCGTCGTGTTTCTGCATTAGGTCCCGGTGGTTTAACGCGTGAACGTGCAGGTTTTGAAGTGCGCGACGTACATCCAACTCACTATGGTCGTGTATGCCCTATTGAAACACCTGAGGGCCCAAACATTGGTTTGATCAACTCTTTGTCTGTTTATGCGCGCACCAATGAATATGGTTTCCTGGAAACGCCTTACCGTAAAGTAATAAATGGTAAAGCCACAATGGACATTGATTATCTTTCCGCAATTGAAGAAAGTAATTATGTTATTGCGCAGGCAAACACAGATTTAGATAAAAACGGTAAGCTGATTCAGGACATGGTTTCATGTCGTACTAAGAATGAATTTGCCTTATCTACTCCAGATAAAGTGGAGTATATGGATGTATCGCCAAAGCAGATCGTATCAGTTGCGGCATCAATCATTCCGTTCCTTGAACACGATGATGCTAACCGTGCATTAATGGGTTCAAACATGCAACGTCAGGCTGTTCCAACTTTACGTGCTGATAAGCCGTTAGTTGGTACCGGTATGGAACGAGTTGTTGCAATGGACTCAGGCGCTGCTGTTGTTGCAAAACGTGGAGGCGTAATTGACTCTGTTGATGCTGGACGTGTTGTTGTTCGTGTTAACGATGAAGAGACTGAAGGCGGTAAAGCGGGTGTAGATATTTACACCTTTACCAAATACACGCGTTCTAACCAAAACACCTGTATTAATCAGCGCCCATTAGTTATGCCGGGTGATGTTATTCAGCGTGGCGATGTATTGGCTGATGGTCCATCTACCGACTTAGGTGAGTTGGCGCTTGGTCAAAACATGCGCGTGGCATTTATGCCGTGGAATGGTTACAACTTCGAGGATTCGATTCTAATTTCAGAGCGAGTGGTTGAAGAGGATCGTTACACAACAATTCATATTGAAGAACTAACTTGTGTTGCTCGTGATACCAAGCTGGGCTCTGAAGAAATTACAGCGGATATTCCGAATGTCAGTGAAGGCCTGTTATCTAAGCTGGATGAGTCTGGCATTGTATACGTAGGTGCAGAAGTAAGTGGAAATGATATTCTGGTTGGTAAGGTTACACCTAAAGGTGAAACACAATTAACACCGGAAGAAAAATTACTTCGCGCAATATTCGGTGAGAAGGCATCTGACGTTAAAGATTCTTCGTTGCGAGTGCCCACAAGTAAAGTAGGAACAGTAATTGGTGTTCAGGTGTTTACCCGTGATGGCGTTGAGAAAGATAAGCGTGCACTGGAAATTGAAGAGCAGCAAATTACGCAAGCACGTAAAGATATCAATGACCAATGGCGTATTGCTCAAAAAGATATTTACAGCCGAGCTGCAAATATAATGCTAGGTGAAAAAGCCGCTGCGGGTCCTGCTGGATTGAAGTCGGGTACTGAAATCACGCAAGCTTATTTAGATGAGCTTGAGCAGTCTAAATGGTTTGAAATTAGCCTGAAGACTGATGATGCCAATGCCGCTTTAGAAACTTTAGCTAAACAACTTAAAGACACGCGTAAAGATCTTGATGAGTTGTTTGAAGAGAAGAAAGGCAAGATTGTACAGGGTGATGATTTAGCACCTGGCGTACTGAAGATGGTTAAAGTTTATATGGCCATCAAACGACGCATGCAGCCTGGTGATAAGATGGCGGGTCGTCATGGTAACAAGGGTGTGGTTTCAATGATCGTACCTGTTGAAGATATGCCATATGACGAACACGGTCGTCCAGTTGATATCGTATTGAACCCATTAGGTGTTCCATCGCGTATGAACGTCGGTCAGATTCTTGAAACACATCTCGGTTGGGCGGCTCAAGGCCTGGGCTTAAAGATCGGCAAAATGCTGGATGATAAGTGCAAGACGACTGAAATGCGTGACTTCCTGGATAAGATTTATAACCATGACCAGAAGAAAGTTGATCTGAAGAAATTCAGTGAAGACGAACTGATGAATATGGCAGGCAACTTGCGTAAGGGTGTGCCAATGGCAACGCCAGTATTCGATGGTGCTCACGAGGATGAAATTCGCCACATGCTTGAGTTGGCTGATTTGCCAACAACAGGTCAGACCACTTTATATGATGGTCGTACCGGTGATGCATTTGATCGTCCGGTGACTGTTGGTGTGATGTATGTGCTGAAACTGAATCACCTGGTTGATGACAAAATGCACGCACGTTCAACAGGTCCATATAGTTTGGTTACTCAGCAGCCATTGGGTGGTAAAGCCCAGTTTGGTGGTCAGCGCTTCGGTGAAATGGAAGTGTGGGCACTGGAAGCATATGGTGCTGCTTACACGTTACAGGAAATGCTGACAGTTAAGTCGGATGACGTGGCGGGTCGTAACAAGATGTATAAGAACATTGTTGACGGCGATCATCGTATGGAACCTGGTATGCCAGAATCATTCAACGTATTGTTGAAAGAGATTCGCGCGCTGGGTATCAACATCGAACTGGAACAGGATTCTTAGGTTTTTGCTGATTAAAACAATTAACAAATCCCTTTGAATGCATAAAATTTTGGAGACAAGATTGTGAAAGATCTACTCAAGTTAATAAACCAGACAGGTCAGGACGACGACTTCGATGCTATCCGTATTGGTTTAGCATCACCTGACAAAATAATGTCATGGTCATATGGTGAAGTTAGAAAGCCAGAGACAATTAACTATCGTACTTTTAAGCCAGAGCGAGAAGGTTTGTTCTGTGCGAAAATTTTTGGTCCAGTTAAAGATTACGAATGTCTTTGTGGTAAGTACAAACGTCTGAAGCATCGCGGTGTTGTATGTGAAAAATGTGGTGTTGAGGTTACGCAATCTAAAGTGCGTCGTGATCGTATGGGTCATATTGACCTTGCGAGTCCAGTTGCTCATATCTGGTACTTAAAATCATTACCTTCACGTATTGGTTTATTGCTGGATATGACGCTGCGCGAAATCGAACGTATTCTTTACTTCGAAGCCTTCGTAGTAATTGATCCGGGCATGACAACACTTGAACGTGCGCAGTTGATGACGGATGAAACGTATCTGGAAGCCATTGAAGAGCATGGTGACGAGTTTGATGCGCGCATGGGTGCGGAAGCTATCTATGAAATGCTATGTAGCCTTGATTTAGGTGATGAGGCCAAGCAGATCCGTGAAGACATGGGTAACACTGCGTCAGAAACAAAGCTGAAGCGTTACGGAAAACGTTTAAAACTGATTGATTCATTTGTTGAGTCTGGCAATAAGCCAGAGTGGATGATCATGACGGTTCTGCCTGTTCTGCCGCCTGACTTACGTCCATTGGTTCCACTTGATGGTGGTCGTTTTGCAACTTCAGATCTTAATGATTTGTACCGTCGTGTAATTAACCGTAACAATCGTTTACGTCGTCTGTTAGAGCTATTTGCTCCGGACATTATTGTGCGTAACGAAAAGCGTATGTTGCAGGAGTCGGTTGATGCCTTATTAGATAACGGCCGTCGTGGTCGTGCGATTACGGGCACGAATAAACGTCCACTTAAATCTTTGGCTGACATGATCAAGGGTAAGCAGGGTCGCTTCCGTCAAAACTTACTGGGTAAGCGTGTTGATTACTCGGGTCGTTCAGTAATCGTGGTTGGTCCTACGCTGAAATTACATCAGTGTGGGTTGCCTAAGAAAATGGCGCTGGAATTATTCAAGCCATTCATCTTTAGCAAATTACATCGCCGTGGTTTAGCAACAACAATTAAAGCGGCTAAGAAATTAGTTGAGCGTGAAGGTGCGGAAGTTTGGGATATTCTTGAAGAAGTTATCCGTGAGCATCCTGTCATGCTTAACCGTGCACCCACACTTCACCGTTTAGGTATTCAGGCGTTTGAGCCAATATTGATTGAAGGTAAAGCAATTCAATTGCATCCTTTGGTATGTACTGCATTCAACGCCGACTTTGATGGTGACCAAATGGCGGTGCACGTGCCATTGTCAATTGAAGCGCAGTTAGAAACGCGCGCTATGATGATGTCGACAAATAATATTTTGTCACCTGCATCCGGTGAACCAATTATTGTTCCTTCACAGGATATCGTAATGGGTCTGTATTATATGACTCGCGATAGAATTAATGGCCTGGGTGAAGGCATGGTGTTTGCTGATGTTAAAGAAGCAACGCGTGCGCATGCAAACAAGTGTGTTCATATTCAGTCAAAAATTCGTGTACGCATTAACGAAACAATGCCTGATGAAAATGGTGAAATGGTAACAGTGCGCAAGCTGGTTGAAACGACTGTAGGTCGTGCAATGTTATCTGAATTGTTGCCAGCAGGTTTATCCTTTGATCTTGTTAACCGGAATATGACAAAGAAGAATATTTCTAACCTGATTAACACGAGTTACCGTTTAGCGGGCCTGAAAGATACGGTCATTTTTGCAGATCAACTGATGTATACCGGCTTCCGTGAATCAACACGTGCGGGTGTTTCAATTTGTTTAAATGACATGGTTATCCCGGAAGAAAAATCCGGCATCCTTAAGGGTGCCGAGGCTGAAGTTAAAGAAATTGAAAGTCAGTACTCTTCAGGTCTGGTAACCAATGGTGAGCGATACAATAAAGTTGTTGATATCTGGTCCCATGCAAATGAAAAAGTCGCTAAGGCGATGATGACTAAGTTAGGTAAAGAGGATGTGGTTGACGCTGAAGGCAATACAGTTCAGCAGGACTCATTCAATAATATCTACATGATGGCCGACTCCGGTGCTCGTGGTAGTGCGGCGCAGATTCGTCAGCTTGCCGGGATGCGGGGTTTGATGGCTAAACCTGATGGTTCAATCATCGAAACGCCTATTACAGCTAACTTCCGTGAAGGCTTGAATGTACTTCAGTACTTTATCTCGACTCACGGTGCTCGTAAGGGTCTAGCCGATACGGCACTTAAGACGGCTAACTCGGGTTACCTGACACGTCGTCTGGTTGATGTTGCTCAGGATATGGTTGTACTTACGGAAGACTGTGGTACTACCGACGGTGTTATTATGACGCCGATCATCGAAGGTGGTGATATCGTTGAGGCATTGCATGAGCGTGTATTAGGTCGTGTGGTTGCTACCGACGTTCTTAAAGCTGATACTGATGAAGTGCTTGTTCCTGCGGGAACCTTTGTTGACGAAGACTGGGTAGAGCGCATTGATCAGATGGGTATAGACGAAATGAAGGTTCGTTCGGCTATTACCTGTCAGGCAACTCACGGTGTTTGTGCTTCTTGTTATGGTCGCGACCTGGCTCGTGGTCACCAGGTTAATATGGGTGAGGCTGTTGGTGTTATTGCGGCCCAGTCAATTGGTGAGCCGGGTACACAGCTTACTATGCGTACCTTCCATATTGGTGGTGCGGCGTCTCGTTCAGCTGCCGCCAACAATATTTCAGTTAAGAATAACGGTATTATGCACCTGCATAATATTAAGGTTGTTAAGCAGGCAACGGGTACTTCGGTTGCGGTTTCTCGTTCAGGTGAAATCGGTATTGTCGATGAATCTGGTCGTGAGAAAGAGCGTTATAAAGTACCTTATGGTGCGGTTATTTCTCTTCAAGAGGGTGCAAAGGTTGAAGGTGGTCAAATTGTCGCTACCTGGGATCCATACACTCACCCAATCATTACGGAAGTTGCGGGTAAAGTTCAGTTTGGTGAGTTCATTGAAAATGTGAGCGTACAGAAAGAGCAGGATTCCGTTACGGGTCTGTCTTCAACCGTCATTATCGATCCCAAGCAGCGTCCACCAGCGGGTAAAGATTTACGCCCAATGGTTAAGTTGATTGATGAGAAAGGTGATGGCCTCTGCATCGTGGGTACAGAGATTCCAGCGCAATACTTCTTGCCAGCAGGTGCAATCATCGGTATCGAAGATGGTGATGATGTAAAAGTTGGTGATGTTGTAGCGAGAATCCCTCAGGAGTCTTCGAAGACTCGTGATATCACCGGTGGTTTGCCGCGTGTTGCTGACTTGTTCGAAGCGCGTGTGCCTAAAGAATCTGCGATCATGGCAGAGCGTACTGGTGTTATAGGCTTCGGTAAGGAAACTAAAGGCAAGCAACGCCTGATGATCACTGAAGATAGTGGTGAGACTTATGAAGAGTTAATTCCTAAGTGGCGTCATATCAATGTGTTTGAAGGTGAGCGTGTAGAGCAAGGTGAAATCATTGCTGATGGCGAGCCAAACATGCATGATATCTTGCGTTTGAAGGGTGTTGAGCCATTGGCTGAGTACCTGGTTAAAGAAATTCAGGATGTTTACCGTCTACAGGGTGTAAAAATCAACGATAAGCACATCGAAGTTATCATTAAGCAAATGTTACGTAAGGCTGAAGTGGTTACGGGTGGCGATAGTCGTTACCATAAAGGTGAAATTGTTGAATACAGCAAGCTTGTAGAGGTTAATGAAGTACTTGAGGCGGAAGGCAAGATTGCCTGTAGTTTCCATATGATGTTATTGGGTATCACCAAGGGATCATTGGTAACTGAGTCGTTTATTTCCGCGGCTTCATTCCAGGAGACAACACGTGTACTTACTGAGGCATCAGTAAGGGGTAGTCGTGATGACCTTCGTGGCCTGAAAGAAAACGTTATTGTGGGACGATTGATACCAGCTGGTACTGGTTTAGAGTTCCATAAAGAACGTCGTCGCAAGCGCCAGGAGAAAGATAAGACTGCACTGGAATTGCTGGCAGAAGCGGCAGCTTCTATTGAAGTTGCGTCAACAGATAGCACTGTAGATTCATAAAAAGGTAAGAATTCTTACGGCCCTGCTGTTTTGAGGGTTGTAGGAATCTATCGAAAATTAAAATAGTTGCCTCTCAGAAGGTCGTTTGGCTTGACAGAGAGGTCTCATGCGCATAATATTGCGCTCCCGCGACAGGCGTAGCTCGATTGAGTTGCGCCTGTTGTTTGTTTTTCACCGGTATATATTCGCTTTAAAACGGTGGGAAATACGGCGAAATAAGTCCGACCTGGCGGTTCCAGGAAGATTGGAGAAGATTGTTTATGGCAACAATTAATCAGTTGGTCCGTAATCCTCGTAAGCGCAAAGTTGAGAAAAGCAATGTGCCTGCGTTGGAAGCATGCCCACAGAAGCGTGGTGTTTGTACTCGTGTATATACAACGACGCCGAAGAAACCTAACTCAGCAATGCGTAAGGTGGCTCGTGTACGTTTGACTAATGGCTTTGAAGTTACCAGTTATATTGGTGGTGAAGGCCATAATCTGCAAGAGCACAGTGTTGTATTGATCCGTGGTGGTCGTGTTAAAGATTTACCGGGTGTTCGTTACCACGTTGTTCGCGGTAGCCTGGATACACAAGGTGTTGAAAATCGTAAGGCTGGCCGTTCTAAGTACGGTGTTAAGCGCCCTAAGAGTTAATCATTGGGGTTTAATCGCTTGCGGTTAAGTTCAAAATATTAAGGTAAGAAGATGCCAAGAAGAAGAGAAGTCCCGAAACGTATTATCCTTCCAGACCCTAAGTTTGGAAGTGAGAAGTTAGCTAAATTCATCAATATGGTGATGAAGAGCGGTAAGAAAGCCGTAGCTGAACGTATCCTATATGGCGCTCTTGATACTGTCCTTGAAAAGAAGGGTGGTGATCCATTAGAGGTTTTGGATCAAGCGCTAGAGAATGTTGCACCTATGGTTGAGGTTAAGTCTCGCCGTGTTGGTGGTGCTACATATCAGGTGCCTATCGAAGTACGTTCTTCGCGTCGTCAAGCACTAGCAATGCGCTGGTTGGTTGATGCAGCTCGTAAGCGTGGTGAGAAATCTATGGATCTTAAGCTTGCAGGTGAACTTATGGATGCAGCTGAGCAGCGTGGAAGTGCTGTTAAGAAGCGTGAAGATACTCACCGTATGGCTGATGCGAATAAGGCTTTTGCTCATTACCGTTGGTAGATCAAAGGTAATCAGAGAAGAAGGCTTGAAAGAATGGCGCGTATAACCCCAATAGAGCGCTATCGAAATGTGGGCATTATGGCTCATATCGATGCAGGTAAAACAACGACAACTGAACGTATTTTGTTTTATACCGGGGTTTCGCACAAAATTGGCGAAGTTCATGATGGCGCAGCTACCATGGACTGGATGGAGCAGGAGCAGGAGCGAGGAATTACGATTACCTCGGCTGCAACAACCTGCTTCTGGCAAGGGATGGATCGCCAGTTTGAACAGCACCGTATCAATATTATTGATACGCCAGGGCATGTGGACTTTACGATAGAAGTAGAGCGTTCATTGCGTGTACTGGATGGTGCTGTTGCTGTTTTCTGTGCTGTTGGTGGCGTTGAGCCGCAATCAGAAACAGTGTGGCGACAAGCCACTAAATACAAAGTGCCGCGCTTGGCATTTGTTAACAAGATGGATCGCTCCGGTGCAAATTTTTTGCGCGTCGTTGAGCAAATAAAGAATCGTCTTGGTGCCAACCCTGTTCCAATGCAGCTAGCGATTGGTGCGGAGGAAGATTTTGAAGGTGTCGTTGATCTTATTAAGATGAAGGCTATTCACTGGAATCTCGATGATATGGGGGTGACCTATGAAGAGAGCGATATTCCTCAGGCTATGTTGGCTGAATGTCAGAAATGGCGAGAGCACATGGTTGAGTCGGCTGCTGAAGCGACTGAAGAATTGATGGATAAGTACCTTGAAGAAGGTGATTTGTCTGTCGAAGATATAAAGTTTGGCATTCGTCAGCAAACCTTGGCGAATGAGGTTGTACCGGCATTTTGTGGCTCTGCCTTTAAAAATAAAGGCGTGCAGGCAATGCTGGATGCAATTATAGAATATATGCCGTCTCCAGTTGATGTGCCTGCTATTAAAGGCCTTAAGCAGGATGATTCAGAAGATGTGCGTCATTCAACAGATGATGAGCCTTTTGCGTCGTTGGCATTTAAAATTGCAACCGATCCTTTTGTGGGTAACCTGACATTCTTCAGGGTGTACTCAGGTGTTCTCAAGTCAGGAGATTCGGTTTATAACCCGCTTAAGGGTAAGAAAGAACGAATTGGACGCATTGTACAAATGCATGCCAATAGTCGTGAAGAGATTAAAGAGGTTTATGCCGGTGATATCGCGGCTGCCATTGGTTTAAAAGTGGTCACCACCGGCGATACTCTTTGTGATGAAAAGCATGTTATTGCGCTAGAGCGTATGGAGTTCCCGGAACCGGTTATATCGGTGGCGGTTGAGCCAAAAACGCAGGCAGATCAAGATAAGATGGCTCTTGCATTGGCTAAGCTGGCGCAAGAAGATCCATCTTTTCGTGTACATACAGATGAAGATTCTGGTCAGACAATTATCTCTGGCATGGGTGAGCTTCACCTTGAGATTATTATTGATCGTATGAAGCGTGAGTTTAGTGTTGACGCCAATGTGGGTAATCCGCAAGTTGCGTATCGCGAAACAATACGTAATACGGTAAAGCATGAGTCAAAGTTTGTGCGTCAGTCAGGTGGTCGTGGTCAGTATGCCCATATCTTCCTGAAGATAGAGCCTCTGCCTCAAGGCAAGGGTTATGAATTTGTAAATGAAATTGTTGGTGGTGTTATTCCAAAGGAATACATACCAGCAGTTGATAAAGGCATTCAGGAGCAGATGCTCAATGGTGTGCTGGGTGGTTTCCCCGTAGAAGACGTTAAAGTGACGCTCTACGATGGCTCCTTTCATGATGTAGATTCCAATGAGTTGGCATTTAAGATTGCTGGTTCGATGGGATTTCGTGATGGTGCTCAAGAGGCAAATCCGGTTTTATTAGAACCAATAATGAATGTAGAAGTTGTATCCCCTGAGGATTATATGGGGGACGTGATGGGTGACCTGAATCGGCGTCGAGGCATCGTGCAAGGTATGGAAGATATCCCATCAGGTAAGCAGATAAAAGCTGAAGTGCCATTATCCGAAATGTTTGGTTATGCAACAGCGCTACGGTCTGCAACACAGGGAAGAGCGACATACTCAATGGAGTTTGCAAAGTATGCGGAAGCGCCAAAAATGGTGACTAATGCGATTGTATCTCGACGTATGTAAGTGTATTTGAAACTAGATTTTAAGATTAAATTTAAGAACAGAGGTGATTGATCGTGTCCAAGGAAAAGTTTGAACGTAATAAGCCCCATGTAAACGTGGGCACAATCGGTCACGTTGACCATGGTAAAACAACACTTACAGCGGCGCTGACAAAAGTAATGGCAGAGCAGGGCGGTGGTGAAGTTA
>Ga0316206_1001910_pt1 | contig 15930 bp, 17 predicted proteins | sample 6monthpyrite_MG_FD_204942 | JGI IMG/M metagenome (GOLD analysis project Ga0316206, IMG submission 204942) | Microbial mat bacterial communities from mineral coupon in-situ incubated in ocean water Damariscotta River, Maine, United States -... | ecosystem: Environmental > Aquatic > Marine >... | reverse complement strand
GTGAAGGCATTAAATCTTTTATCAAGTAAGGTACGTGATCTGCAATATACCGAATTTGATGAAGGGGGTGTTGCATACCTGAAGGCCGAGCTTCGTGAGCAGGCACAGAAGGATGTTAAGAAAGCAGCATTAACCCAGAACATTACCACCTTGCGCAACCGAATTAATGAGTTAGGTGTAGCCGAGCCAGTCGTGCAGCAGAATGGTGATCGACGTATCATTGTTCAGTTGCCAGGCGTGCAAAACCCGGACGAAGCAAAAGATATTCTGGGCGCAACAGCAACGCTGGAAGTTCATCTGGTTGATGAGCGCAACCTGAATGCAATGGAGTATGCAGAAAAGGGACGTGCGCCTCCCGGGACACGTATTTACTATGACAGAAAGGGTATACCGGTTCTGTTGCGCAAAGAAGTGCAACTGACAGGTGAAAGCATCACACATGCATCAGCCGGTTTTGATTCTCGAAGCAATGTTCCCTCGGTTACGATTAATCTGGACAGTCGTGGTGGATCACGTTTTGATAAATTCACCAAAGATCATGTCAAGGATTCACTGGCGGTCGTTTATATTGAAAATAAAGTTCGCACCAAAATTGTAAACGGTAAACCCGTCAAGGTGCGCACCAAGGTAGAAGAAGTAATCAACGTTGCCGTTATACAGGAGCGCCTGGGCAGGCGTTTCCAGATAACCGGGCTGGATGATCCATTGGAAGCCAGAAATCTCGCTATACTGCTTCGTGCAGGTGCACTCGCTGCGCCAATTGAGATTATCGAAGAACGTACCATCGGCCCGAGCCTGGGCCAGGAAAATATTGACAAGGGTTTTAAATCAGTAGTGATTGGTTTCATCATTGTGCTGATATTCATGGCGGTGTATTACAAACTCTTTGGCATGATTGCCAATCTGGCCTTGTTCTTGAATCTGGTGTTGTTGGTTGCATTGTTATCGATGTTACAAGCCACGCTAACACTACCTGGTATTGCGGGCATTGTGTTAACAGTGGGTATGGCGGTGGATGCGAATGTACTGATTTTCGAGCGTATAAGAGAAGAGCTCAGGATAGGTAATAGTCCTCAGGCAAGTATTCACGCCGGTTATGAAAAAGCGTTTGCTACGATTGCAGATGCGAATATAACGACATTGATTGCGGCAATTGTATTGTTCAGTTTTGGAAGTGGTCCGATCAAGGGTTTTGCAGTCACACTGTCGCTGGGTATTATCGCATCCATGTTTACTGCAATCATGGGTACACGTGCAGTAATTAATCTGATATATGGTGGCAAGCGAATCAAGAAGCTTTCTATTTGATTTGACGTAAAACTAACAGGAAGAATCATGTTTAAATTATTAAAAGAGCAGCAAGTCGACTTCATGTCAAAACGTAAAGTGGCGATGCTGTTTTCCACGATTTTGTTACTGGTTGCCATTGGCTCATTGATAAGTCGTGGGTTAAATTTTGGTATCGACTTTACGGGTGGAACCCTCGTTGAAGTAGGCTATCCGCAAAGTGTAGAGCTCGCAGATATCAAAAAAGCACTGGTCGCTGGTGGTTTTAAAGGGGCAACTGTACAGTATTTTGGTAGCAGTAAAGATATTCAGATTCGTGTCGCCCCGAAAGAGGGTGTTACACAGGCAGATATTGGCACGAAAGTATTGGCTGCTCTGGTTAAGGAAGAGCCCGGGGTTGAGAGACGTCGAAGTGAATATGTTGGTCCCCAGGTCGGTGATGAATTGACAGAGCAGGGTGGTCTGGCCATGTTGTATGCATTGATTGGTATTCTGGTTTATGTAACGTTACGTTTTGAATATCGTTTTTCTCTGGGTTCTGTTGCAGCACTGGTGCATGACGTACTAATTACACTGGGCTTCTTTGCATTATTTCAGTTTGAGTTTGATCTAACCGTATTGGCAGCATTGCTTGCGGTGATAGGGTATTCATTGAATGATACGATTGTTGTTTATGATCGTATCCGTGAAAACTTCCGTAAGTTACGTAAGAAAACGTCGCTGGACGTGATGAATATATCAATCAATCAGACACTTTCACGCACTTTGATTACCTCTGTAACTACTTTGCTCGTATTGCTTGCGTTGTTTTTTCTCGGTGGTGAAGCAATTCATGGTTTTGCAATGGCATTACTGGTTGGTGTGCTCATTGGTACATACTCTTCGATTTATGTTGCGAGTACGGTTGCACTTAAATTGGGTGTGAGTAAATCTGACCTGATGCCAGTGAAGAAAGAAGGAGAGGAGTTTGACGCTCCGTAAGCATAGCTTCTAGCGTTCTGTGGGAGTGAATTTATTCACGAAGATTTTATTGTGGATGAATTAACGAACAAGAGTTTCAATCTGGAGAAGTAATAACTGAATTATCTGAAATTTTACTCAGATAAATATGAATCAAGCCTTGCGAATTTTATCTGCAGCATCAGACATGTCCAGTACTGAATCCATCGGGTCTGATTCATCCAGTCGGGAATCAACATCACCGCAAATAACACTGGATTTTTTAATACAAACATCCTGATTGACGTTATGCACCGTAATGGTGGCCCAGACAACCGCAATAGCCCAGAGTAGTATGCCTAATCCGATAGTATTCCAGCTGACAGTATTCAGGCCCAGTGGACCACCGAGAAAGCCGTAGATAAAACTGGCAATCCCGCCTATCCAGAACACGGCTATCGGTGCTGCACAGCAGCCCGCACAGCCATAACGACATACGGCCAGTGGGGGAATAAAAAAAGATAAAAAGTATCGTTGCATAGTTGTCTTTTATAATATGTTGCTTACAGGATAAATATTCCAGTTCTTTGTATAACACAAGATTAAAAGACTGTGAATACCCTTGCTGCTTATCTGACTAAAAATTAATGAGCCCTGATAGTAGCTGGTGCTTCATTCTTCTGTTCCAGTTTCATTCTCAGGCGAAGGTTATTAACCGAACTGGCATGGGCCACGGCCGTTTCCTGACTAATCCTGTTATCACGAACGAGTTCATACAGCGACTGGTCAATAGATTGCATGTCAGACCCGGTGCTTTTTTCCAGACTTTCACGCAGATCCCAGAACTCACCACGGCGTATCAGGTCAATAGTGCGAGACGTTGGTAGTAACAGTTCAAATGCGAGCACCAGACGACCATCAGTCCCGGTGATCAGTCTCTGTGACAGAACCGCTTTAAAACTGCCTGCAATGGTATTCAGAATCTGGTCTCTTTCGTGGTCCTGGAACATATTGATAATACGTTCGAAGGTTTGAGTCGTATTGTGTGCATGCAGGGTTGTCAGACACAAATGGCCAGTTTCAGCAAATTCCAGCACATGTTCCATCGTTTGACGATCACGTGTTTCACCGATCATCAGAACATCAGGTGACTGACGGACAACATTAACCAGCGCCTTGTCATAGCTATTCGTATCAACACCAATTTCCCGCTGGCTAACGACGCTTTTGCCATGAGGAATATCATATTCAAGTGGATCTTCAACAGTAATTATATGTCCGAGGCTGTTTTTACTGCGGTAATTGACCATTGCGGCTAGCGTGGTTGACTTCCCGGCACCGGCAGCACCGGTAATGAAAACCAGGCCATTTTGTTGCATAACGACATCTTTCAGAGTGTCGGGCAGGCGCAGGTCCTGAAAATTCGGAATCTTATCCGGGATTGCACGAATAGCCAGTGATGTGTGTCGGCGTTGTTTATAGACATTGATTCTGAAGCGGCCCAGGTCAGGCAGAGTGACACCGATATTTATCTCATGTTCACGCTGAAATTGTTGCTGCTGATCACCAATTAAAATCAGTTGCAACATTTTGTCAATCTGGCTACCGAGGAGTGGTTTGTCAGATTCCCGGTCAATCAGTTTCCCGTGTACTCGAAAAGCAGGCGGTGTATCTGCACAAACTAGCAGGTCACTGGCTTCGAGTTGGCGCATTTTGCGCAATAGTTTTGATAAATGATCCATTGTTCTTCATTCCCTTGTTTATAAATAATGAAGGGAAGGATCACCTGAATGGGTCAAAAAGGCAAGTTTTTGTCTATTGCCATACAAAATAAAAGGCATTAAATCGGGGGAGGGAGGGGAGTTATTTATCACGTCCATGTGCTGTTTTTTGTACCATCCAGTTTATAGTGAATCATATCGTTATGAAATCTTACGGTCCTCTCGAACAAAAGGAATAACCTTTGCTGAATCCTCGCCAGGCTCATCAAAGTCGAGGGCTTTTTGATCTTTTACGGGAGTGATAGCAAGTATTTCAAACACGTTGTTATCTGCTTCAAAGCTTTTCATTATGGCCAGATCTTCCATTCCGCCCAAAACATCGCGCATCACCATTTCCATCGCCTTAGGGCCAAGGACAGAGTGATTATGATCTTTTTTGGACATTGCGTTACCACCTGTTTGTCTGTCGTTATTGTGTTATATGCTGCATAATTTAACGGCAAGTCAGGGTGTAAACTTGAATCGGATTAATTGGTAATAAAGGTGCTGATAACTTGATGTATTTTCGTGGTAATCATGAAAAATAAATATTAAACAATAGCTTGTAGTCTAAACTTAGAGTAGTTACTAATATGATTAACGATAAGTTTATTATTAATAATTGTGATCATCTTAGCGTTTTAGCAGCTTGTTTTTAAAATTTTGCTAAAACAGACTGAAGCGAATTACCTGTCCACATCTTCAGGTACAAAGGGTTGAAGCCTGCGCATGATGGCATGATGTATTTTAGCTGTACCTGCAATAATGTTACCCGTTTGAAGGTAATTATCGCCGCCACGAAAGTTCGTTACGATACCTCCCGCCTCCTTGACTAATAGAACACCGGCAGCCATATCCCATTCACTCAAACCCAGTTCCCAGAATCCATCCAGACGGCCTGCGGCGACATAAGCCAGATCGAGTGAGGCAGCACCGGGACGTCGAATACCCGCTGTGTCAGGGAATAACACCTTGAACATCTCCATGTAAGCATCCAGATATTGTTGTTGTCTGAACGGAAAACCGGTTCCTAATAAGGCACCTTCTAGCTCTTTTTGTGCGGTCACACGTAAACGGTGATTATTTAACTGAGCACCTTCACCTCTGGATGCGGTAAACAGTTCCTGGCGGACAGGGTCATAGATCACGGCCTGATCAAGTTTTCCTTTGTGTTTCAGGGCGATAGAAACGGCAAAGTGAGGGAAGCCGCGGACAAAATTAGTGGTGCCATCGAGAGGATCAATAACCCAGAGGTACTCATCCTGATTACCGTCGCTACCACTTTCTTCAGCCAGAATACCATGGTCCGGGAAGGCTTTGCGTAGTGTATAAATAATTTCCTGTTCTGCGAGTTTATCGACCTCGGTAACAAAGTCGTTACGTGCTTTGGTCTCGATCGTGAGCGTATCAACGCGATCGGCATAGCGCATAATAATGTTTCCGGCATTTCGTGCAGCACGGATGGCAATATTTAACATGGGGTGCATGGTGCAGAACCTGTGGTATTTACAACGAGGCGCAAGCATAGCAGAAATCAATACAATCCGAAAATATGGTTTAATAGCCATTCTGATGTTTATGATTTAAAGGCAAGCATTACATGATGGATTTATCGAATATACGAATTGTATTGGTTGAAACCAGTCATCCGGGTAATATCGGTGCAACAGCGCGCGCGATGAAAAACATGTGTCTGGAGCATTTAATTCTGGTTAGTCCTGAGCATTACCCGGATGAGCGTGCTTTTGCCAGAGCTGCTGGCGCGATTAGTGTGCTGGAAAACATCAAGGTCGTTGACTCACTCGAAAAGGCTTTGGAAGGAACGTGTCTGGCGGTTGGTGCGAGTGCGCGACCCCGAAGCCTTAAATGGCCTCAGTACACTTCAAGAGAGGTTGCGCCGGAATTATTGCGTGAAGCAGAACAAGCGCCTGTTGCAGTCGTTTTTGGTCGTGAGCGCACAGGGCTTACTAATCAGGAACTTCAGCTTTGCCATTCCAGAGTGCATATTCCATGCAATGAGTCTTATAGTTCCCTGAATATAGCGGCAGCCGTTCAGGTGATTGCGTATGAGTTATACCAGGCCGCGAATCAGCTAACCGAAGTTCAATCAGAGGTGCAGCCAGAATTTGCACCACATGACGAAATGGAGCGTTTTTTTGAGCATCTGGAAGCGGTGATGATAAGGGCAGATTTTCTTAACCCGGATAAGCCTAAAAAACTGATGTTACGTCTTCGTCGCCTGTTTAACCGTGCACGGCCTGACCAACAGGAGGTCAATATTTTACGAGGTATATTAACGGCGGTAGAACAAAAGAAGCGTTAGGAATAAGTTAATGAAGGTTTGGGAGCGAAGCCTTGCAGTCTCAATAGTGTTGTTATCACCGGCCAACAAAGGTGTCTTTGTGAGTCATCCCTGTCTAGTTTCAGTCGCGTCATATAAATGCATATTAGCCATGGCTAATACCTAGTATTCTGGTAAACTAAAGTCCTGTTGAATTTTTTTGGGTCTCAGCATGTTCAAGCATCTTCGTGAAGATATAACCTGTGTATTTGACCGCGACCCTGCGGCTCGCAACGTGATGGAAATTCTGTTTTCCTACCCGGGCGTACATGCACTGTTATTTCATCGACTAAATCACCGGCTCTGGAAATGGAAGTTGAAATGGCTGGCTCGCTGGATTTCGTCTTTTTCACGCTGGTTTACGGGTGTCGAGATTCATCCCGCCGCTAAAATTGGTCGTCGGTTTTTTATCGATCATGGTATTGGAGTGGTGATTGGTGAGACAGCTGAAATAGGCGATGATTGCACCCTGTATCATGGTGTTACATTGGGTGGAACCAGCTGGCGTAAGGGCAAGCGTCACCCAACACTGGCTGATGACGTCGTCGTTGGTGCAGGGGCTAAAATTCTGGGTCCAATCACGATTGAAAGTGGAGCTCGTATTGGCTCCAACGCTGTAGTACTAAAAGATGTCTGCGCAGGCAGTACCGTTGTTGGTGTGCCCGGGCGTATTATTAATAAAGAACCGGCCCGGAAAAAGGAGACCGGTCAGGCGGCTCATCGAAAGGCAATCGCAGATAAACTCGGCTTTGATGCTTATGGTATGCATGATGAAATGCCCGATCCAATCGCAAATGCAATAAATGCGATGCTGGATCATATCCATTTAATGGATAAAAGACTGGAAGACATGTGTGCTGCTATAAAAGGACTAGGTGCTGAAATTGGTGATATGCAACTCAGTGATCTGGGGTCATGTGAAATCAGTAGTGCAGTTAGTAGTACGCCTGCAAGTATAGACGACGCATGCGACACGCCTCAGGATAATGCCGAAGCCAATAAGACAGATTTAGATAAGTAAGACAGGCTAAGTTACTGATTATTTTGCAGGTAATAATACTTGACTATTATTGTCAGGTATTATAGAATTCTTGCATTAAGTGGCGAGCAAAAATAGTACGCTCGTGTATTAGTATATTATTTTATTTTGCAGGATAATGCAATGAGACTGACTACAAAAGGCCGTTACGCGGTCACTGCGATGCTTGATCTGGCAATACGTTCAGGTCAGGGGCCCATTTCTCTGGCAGAGATTTCAGAACGTCAGGGTATTTCACTTTCTTATCTGGAGCAATTGTTTACACGTTTGCGCCGTTCCGAGCTTGTTAAGAGCACACGTGGCCCAGGGGGCGGGTATACCCTGAGCCGTGATGCCAATGACATCGCAGTAGCGGATGTCATTACCGCCGTTGATGAGAAGGTAGACAGCACGCGCTGCGGCGGACTGGGTAATTGTCAGGATGATGAGCGTTGTTTAACACATGATTTGTGGATGGACCTGAGTGAGCAGATTTATCTGTTTCTGAGTGGCATATCACTGGGAAATCTGGTTACACGCGAAGGTGTACGTGAAGTTACTGAACGTCAGAGTGACTCTGTTACGCCAAGTGAAAACCTGACTGCTAGTCTGTCAAACTAAGTGAGGCGTTAACGTGAGCGATAGAAAATTACCTGTATATCTTGATTACTCTGCAACCACACCGGTTGATCCGCGTGTTGCTGAAAAAATGTGTACTTATCTTACTCCTGACGGTGACTTTGGTAATCCGGCTTCACGTTCTCATGAATATGGCTGGAAAGCTGATCAGGCAATCAAGCAGGCAAGATCAGATGTTGCCGCACTGATCAATGCCGATTCAAAGGAAATTGTCTGGACTTCCGGTGCAACAGAATCTAATAACCTGGCAATCAAGGGTGTTGCACACTTTTACAAGAAAAAAGGCAAGCATATTGTTACCTGCAAGACCGAGCATAAGGCGGTTCTTGATACTTGTCGCCAGTTAGAGCGAGAAGGTTATGATGTTACATATCTGTCACCGGAGAGTACTGGCCTGATAGACCTTGATAAACTCAAGGCAGCTATGCGTGATGACACCATTCTGGTGTCAATCATGCATGTAAATAATGAAATTGGTGTTATTCAGGATATCAAGGCAATCGGTGAGATGACACGTGAGCGAGGCATAATTTTTCACGTTGATGCTGCGCAAAGTGCGGGTAAGGTTGAGATTGACCTGCAGGACATGAAAGTTGATCTGATGTCATTCTCTGCACATAAAATTTATGGCCCGAAGGGCATGGGTGCTTTATACGTGAGACGTAAACCCCGTATTCGTCTGGAAGCACAGATGCATGGTGGTGGCCATGAACGTGGTATGCGTTCAGGTACACTTGCAACGCATCAGATTGTGGGTATGGGCGAAGCCTTTCGTCTTGCAAAAGAAGAAATGGCTGCTGATAACGAACGTCTGATGATGTTACGTAATCGCCTCTGGGATGGTCTGAAAGATATGGAAGAGGTTTACCTGAACGGTGATCTTGATCAGCGTGTAGCAGGTAATCTGAATATCAGCTTTAACTATGTTGAGGGTGAATCACTGATTATGGCTGTAAAAGATCTGGCTGTGTCATCCGGCTCGGCATGTACATCTGCAAGCCTGGAACCGTCTTATGTTTTGCGTGCAATCGGGCGCAATGATGAACTTGCACATAGTTCTATTCGATTCACGTTTGGACGTTTCTCAACGGTGGACGATGTTGATTACACGATTGAACTTATGCGCAGTAAAGTAGAAAAATTACGTGACTTGTCGCCGTTATGGGACATGTTCAAAGAAGGTGTTGATCTGTCCAAAGTTCAATGGGCAGCTCATTAATTTATTAATATTGTATTACGAGGTTAGCAGTCATGGCATATAGCGACAAAGTTATCGATCATTATGAAAATCCACGTAACGTAGGTTCTTTTGACAACAAGGAAAACAGTGTTGGTACGGGAATGGTAGGTGCGCCGGCTTGTGGTGATGTAATGAAATTACAGATCAAGGTTAATGAGCAAGGTGTAATTGAAGATGCCAAGTTCAAAACATACGGTTGTGGTTCTGCGATTGCATCAAGTTCATTATTAACCGAATGGGTTAAAGGTAAAACGCTTGATCAAGCACGTGAAATTAAAAATACAGATATTGCTGAAGAGCTGGAATTACCCCCGGTAAAAGTTCATTGTTCAGTACTGGCTGAAGATGCTATAAAATCAGCAATAGAAGATTACCAGAGCAAGCAGAATTAAAATCAGGTTGTTAACCTGACAGACTATAGAGTGTTTTAAAACATGGCAATTACACTGACAGATGCAGCAGCAGAACGCGTTAAGGGCTTTCTTGAAAGTCGTGGTAGTGGTATTGGTCTGAGGCTGGGCGTGAGGACGTCTGGCTGTTCAGGCATGGCCTATGTTCTGGAGTTTATTGATGAGCTTGATGAAGCAGATCAGGTTTTCGATTGTAACGGCGTCAAAGTTATTATCGATCCGAAAAGCATGGTTTATCTTGATGGAACCGAACTGGATTTTAAACGCGAAGGTTTGAACGAAGGTTTTGAGTTTAATAACCCGAATGTTAAAGACAGTTGTGGTTGTGGCGAAAGTTTTACTGTCTGATTATTGAGTCAGCAGCACAGGTATCCAGGTCATGTCGTTCGATCTTAACGCTGATTATTTTAGTCTGTTCGACTTACCCGTTTCCTATTCAATTGACAATGCACTCCTGACGCAGAAGTATCGCGACTTGCAACAAGTCGTTCATCCGGACCGGTTTGCGAATGCAACGGAGCAGGAACGTCGATTATCACTTCAATATACGACTCATCTTAATGAGGCGGTAAATGTTCTGAAAGATCCACTAGCCCGCGCGCGTTATCTGCTGGAACTTAAAGGTGTTCAGTGGGATGATGAGCAAAGCACATTGTCAGACCCTGCATTTCTAATGCAGCAAATGGAGTTGCGTGAAGCTTTGTCCGATGTACGAGAGCAGGATGACCCGTTGGAAGCTGTTGCTGATATTATTTCAGAAGTGACTGCGATTATTCGTGGCAATAGCTGTCAACTTGAAGAGATGTTGCAATCAGATGATCAGGATGAATGGCTGAAAGCAAAGGATCAGGTCAGGAAAATGCAGTTTCTTAAAAAATTAATTTCCGAAGCAGAAGCAGTGGAAGCAGAACTGGAAGATAGCTAAAGCGTATTGGCAAAATAAATTATGGCATTACTACAAATTTCAGAACCCGGACAAACGACTGCTCCCCATCAGCATAAACTTGCTGTGGGTATTGATTTGGGTACAACCAATTCTCTGGTGGCCACAGTTCGCAGTGGTCAAGCGACTGTGCTACCTGATGAAGCAGGTAATCGTCTATTACCCTCTGTTGTTCGTTATCAAAAAGGCAGTGAACCTCAGGTGGGTCAGCAGGCCAAGGATGCCGCGCCTATAGATCCGATGAACACTATTATGTCTGTAAAACGGTATCTGGGCAGAGGTCTGGATGATATAGCGAAAAAAGAATTTGTCAGTTATGAGTTCACTCAGACAGATTCAGCTGTTCCCCGTTTTAATACAGAAGCGGGTGAGATAAGTCCGGTTGAAGTTTCGGCTGATATATTAAAAGTTTTACACAGGCGCGCAGAAGCCTCGCTGGGTGCTGAATTACAGGGCGCTGTAATTACGGTTCCGGCATATTTCGATGATGCACAGCGTCAAGCTACCAAAGATGCTGCAAAACTTGCAGGTCTGAAAGTACTGCGGTTGCTGAATGAACCTACTGCAGCGGCTGTTGCGTATGGCCTGGATAAAAAAGCAGAAGGCGTTGTTGTTATTTATGATCTGGGTGGTGGTACCTTTGATGTATCAATCCTGAGATTAAACAAAGGCGTGTTCGAAGTCATGGCGACAGCTGGAGACAGTGCGCTGGGTGGTGACGACATGGATGCTGCTATTGCAGGCTGGATGATGCAGCAAGCTGGCATTGATTCCGGGTCAGACCAGGCACAAATGCGCAGACTCATGCATGAGGCGCGTCGACTAAAAGAAGCGCTGACAGAAAATGAAACTGTTAGCGTCAGCATTGCACGAATGGATGAGAGTGTCTGGCAAGGTGAACTTGATCGTACGAAAATGAATGAACTGATTGACCCGCTTATTCGTAAAACCCTGAGTCCATGTCGTCGTGCATTACGCGATGCGGGTATTAATGTCGATGATATTGAAGATGTCGTTATGGTGGGTGGTTCCACACGCGTACCCAGAGTCAGGGAAAAGATTGAAGATTTTTTTGGTAAAACACCTCTGGTTGATATTGACCCGGATGAAGTGGTCGCTATCGGGGCTGCAATTCAGGCTGACGTGCTGGTGGGTAATAAACCCGATGATGAAATGTTGCTACTGGATGTCATTCCCTTATCTCTGGGTCTGGAAACAATGGGGGGGCTGGTTGAAAAGCTGATTAATCGCAATACCACGATTCCGGTTGCACGTGCACAGGAATTTACGACTTATAAAGACGGGCAAACTGCCATGTCATTACTGGTTGTTCAGGGTGAACGTGAGATGGTGAAAGACTGTCGTGAACTTGCGCGTTTTTCATTACGTGATATCCCTCCCATGGTAGCAGGCGCAGCACGTATTCGTGTAACCTTTCAGGTTGATGCAGACGGTTTGTTGAACGTTGAAGCCGAGGAGTTAACCAGTGGCGTTAAAAATAGCATTGAAGTCAAACCTTCGTATGGGCTCGAAGACAATGAAATAGAGAAAATGTTACGTGATTCTATCGATCATGCCGCAGATGATATGGAAGCGCGACGTTTACGCGAGCAACAGGTAGAGGCCGAACGTGTTATTGAAGCTTTGCAAGCCGCTCTGGAAAAAGATGGTGAGCTTTACCTGTCGGAAGATGAGCGAGATAAAATTGACCAGGCTTTGCTGCACTTGCAGGAGATGCATCAGGGTGAAGACCCGCGGGCAATAAAGGCTGCAATTAAAGCGTTGGAAAAAGTGTGTGATACCTATGTTGAAAAGCGTATGAACTCCAGTATACAGGAAGCCATGTCGGGACATAAAGTCACAGATTTTTAAACATAATATAATAAGGTTGCTCTGACTGATTTATACAGAGCTTGTAACTGATGAGGATTAAAAAAATGCCACAGATCATCATATTGCCCCATGAAGAAATCTGTCCCGAAGGGATAGCTTTCGAGGCAGAGCCGGGTATCACTATTTGTGATGCTGCTTTGAAACATGATGTTGATATTGAGCATGCTTGTGAGAAATCATGTGCCTGCACGACCTGTCATGTCTATATTCGTGAAGGCCTGAGTTCTTTAAATGAATCTACCGAGGATGAAGATGACCTGCTTGATAAAGCCTGGGGACTGGAGCCGGATTCTCGTCTGAGTTGCCAGACGGTTATTGGTAAGCGTGATCTGGTCGTAGAGATTCCGAAGTACACAATCAACATGGTTTCAGAAAACCACTAGGAGTTTTTTATGAGTCTGAAGTGGACAGATACGCTGGATATAGCAATTGAACTGAGTGAAAAATTTCCTGATATTGCTCCTCAGACGATTCGTTTTACTGATTTACATCAGTGGATTTGTGAGCTGGAAGATTTTGATGATGATCCCGAGAAGTCGGGTGAACGTATTCTGGAAGCGATACAGATGGCATGGATTGAAGAACTGGAGTGATTTGATCCTTTATTCATGAATGAATCTGCTGTTGGTATACAAGTAAATACGCTAGTTGATGCAGGAGCGGCTCCCTGGCTGCGAAAAACGAAGCAAATAACTCCAAATCATGCCACATACTGATTTACATCAGTGGGTTTGTGAGCTGGAAGATTTTGATGATGATCCCGAGAAGTCGGGTGAACGTATTCTGGAAGCGATACAGATGGCATGGATTGAAGAACTGGAGTGATTTGATCCTTTATTCATGAATGAATCTGCTGCTGGTATACAAGTAAATACGCTAGTTGCTGTAGGAGCGGCTCCCTGGCCGCGAAAAAAGAAGCAAATAACTCCAAATCATGCCACTTACGTTATATCCGATAAATTATCATTATAAACAATAAGATACAGATTATTCCTGTTGAAATCAGGCAGATCTCTGTCCATTTCCATCATGTCACAAACCATCTATTTCCTTCGATCAATTGCTTGTCATGGCAGGCAGGGTTAAACTTACTCTTTTATACAATAAATTCGTATAAAATCCGTATTTTACGTGATTTCGGTCTGATATGAGCCCGAATGATAGAGAACGCATGACATCTGAAAAAACAAATCTGCTGGATTTAACCCAACAAGGCCTGAAAGACTATTTTCTGACGCTTGGTGAAAAACCATTTCGTGCGACGCAGATTATGAAGTGGATCTATCATGAAGGTGTAGTCGACTTTGAGCAGATGACAAATCTGGGTAAAGCCTTGCGGGCACGTTTGCAGGAAATTGCATGCATCGATGTCCCCGTATGTGTAGAAGAGCAACCATCCGAAGACGGTACTCGAAAATGGGTACTGGAGCTGGCTGATGGTAATCGTATTGAAACCGTTTTTATTCCTGAAAAATCTCGCGGAACACTATGTGTTTCCAGTCAGGTCGGGTGCACCCTGAATTGCACCTTTTGTTCTACGGCAACGCAAGGGTTTAACCGTAATCTTACCGCAGGTGAAATTATCGGTCAGGTTCTGTTTGCCAACCGTACGTTGGGCATACCTGTAAACAAGGCACTGTTGCCCGTGACCAATGTCGTCATGATGGGCATGGGCGAGCCACTCATGAACTTTGATAATGTTATTGCAGCCATGGAGCTGATGAATGATGATATTGGTTGTGGTATCTCACGCCGTCGCATTACTCTGAGTACTTCAGGCGTTGTTCCAGCAATGTTAAAACTTCGAGATGCGTGTGATGTGAGTCTGGCTGTTTCTTTACATGCGCCTGATGATGAACTCAGAAATGAACTGGTGCCTATTAATAAAAAATATCCGATTAGTGAATTACTCGCAGCTTGTCGTCATTATGTCGAAGGAAAACCCAGAGCACGTATTACATTTGAATACGTTATGATTGATGGAGTCAACGATACACTCAAACATGCAAAGCAATTAGCACAGATTCTTGAAGTTGTGCCAGCAAAAATAAATTTAATTCCGTTTAATCCCTTCCCTCAGTCTACATTCGGACGGTCAAACGCAGATACCATTTTAGCTTTCAGAGATAGCCTGATTGCGGCAGGATATAACACGATAATCAGAAAAACACGCGGTGATGATATAGCAGCAGCATGTGGCCAACTGGTTGGCAAGGTACATGATCGTACCCGCAGAAAACAGAAAATGCAGGAACATGCAGTGCAAATAAGGAGTATCCGTTAATGAAGTTAAGATTTGGCCCTTTGGTTCTTGTATTGCTGCTATTGCTGGCTGGTTGCGGTGGAGGTGTAAAAGATGAAAATACCAAGCCTGTAAAAGGTGCAAAAAAATCTTCACGTATTAATGTTGAGCTGGGTGTTCTTTACATGCGCCAGGGTAACTACAAGAATGCAATGTTACGTTTAAAGAAAGCTGTTAACCATGACCCGGACAATGCATATGCCTATGCAAGTCTGGCATTATTGTATTCAAGATTAAAGCAAAATGATCTGGCCGAGGAAAATTTCCTGCGTGCAATCGAACTGTCACCTAAAGATGCTGGAATACATAATAATTATGGTGCTTTCTTGTGCAGACAAAAGAAATATGTTGAAGCTCAACGGCAGTTCAGGATTGCATTGGGTATTCCGTTGTATAACACACCTGAGTTTGTATATTTAAATGCAGGTATTTGTGCACAGGATACAGCGACAGCCGAAAAGAACCTGCGTGCTGCTTTACGGATCAAGCCTAAATTTCCTGCGGCATTATTACAAATGTCGAAGTTGAGCCTTAAACTGAAACGGTATTTGTCAGCACGTGCTTATCTGCAACGTTTTCATGCTGAAGTAAAGCCTACACCTGCCAGTTTGTGGATCAGCATTCAGGTTGAAAGTGTTTTAGGCGATCTAGGCACCATGGAAAGCCATGCATTGTTGTTAAAAGGGAAGTATCCAGACTCTGAGGAAACGCGTTTATATCTGCTGTGGAAAAATAAATGAGTAAAAATAATAATAAACAGAAAAAAAAGAATAACAGTCCTGGCTTTTTGCTAAAAAAAGCACGTGAGTCACAGAACCTTTCACAGGACTATATAGCAGGCCAGCTTCGTCTTGCAATTGAAGTTATTGATGCGCTTGAAACAGATTCATATGACCGGTTACCGGCACCCATATTTGTGCGTGGTTATCTCCGCAGCTACACGACTATCCTGGGTATCTCGGGCGGGCGGGTGCTTGAGTGTTATAGCTTAATAACGGGTGATGATGTTAATGAGGTCTCTTTGGCCACTGTTCGAATGAAAGATAAGCCTGTCAGTTCAGTCAACTTGAAGGTAAGAAAGTTCTTGCCGATTGCTGCAATTGGTTTACTGGTACTGCTGGGTATTATTCTCTGGTTGTCATCATCTGATGATGTTAA
>Ga0316206_1001909_pt1 | contig 15935 bp, 17 predicted proteins | sample 6monthpyrite_MG_FD_204942 | JGI IMG/M metagenome (GOLD analysis project Ga0316206, IMG submission 204942) | Microbial mat bacterial communities from mineral coupon in-situ incubated in ocean water Damariscotta River, Maine, United States -... | ecosystem: Environmental > Aquatic > Marine >... | reverse complement strand
CAAAATTTCCTGAAGTAAGACGTGATATTTCGCTCCTAGTTGATGAAAAACTCTCAGTTTCTGCTATAAAGAAATGTATTGTCAGGGCGGGCTCTGAGGTACTTAAAGACGTTACAGTTTTTGATGTATATGCTGGTAAAGGCGTGAGTCCTGGTTTAAAAAGTGTCGCTTTGGGCTTGATTTTACAGGACTTTTCGCGCACTCTTATAGATGATGATGTAGATCAGGAGATGCAAAATATTGTGTCTTCACTAGAAAAAGAACTAAATGCTACACTTCGGGAGTAAGGATGGCATTAACCAAAGCAGAAATGGCTGAATGCCTGTTTGATGAACTGGGTTTAAACAAACGGGAAGCAAAAGAGCTGGTTGAACTTTTTTTTGAAGAAGTTCGGGATGCTCTAGTTAAAGGTAATCACGTGAAATTGTCAGGTTTTGGCAATTTTGCATTGCGTGATAAAAGCCCGAGACCTGGCCGAAATCCGAAAACAGGTAAAGAAATACCCATTTGTGCACGACGTGTTGTTACATTCCGTCCCGGACAAAAACTAAAACAAAGAGTTGAGGACTATGCTGGAACCCAGCAATAATAACGAATTACCTGTAATCCCTGGCAAACGATACTTCACGATTGGTGAGGTAAGTGAACTGTGTGCAGTTAAACCTCACGTGCTCCGTTATTGGGAGCAAGAGTTCGAACAACTTAAACCAGTAAAACGACGTGGTAACCGTCGTTATTATCAGCGTCATGATGTGATATTAATCCGTCAAATTCGTAGTCTTCTTTATGAACAAGGTTTCACAATTGGTGGTGCTCGTCAGCAACTAACCGGTGACGAATCTAAAGAAGATTCAGGCCAAACTCAGCAAGTTATCCGCCAGTTACGTATGGAACTGGAAGACCTTCTACAAATCCTTAAGTAATCATAGATATACAGAGCATATAATCATATATGCTCGCGTCTTCGGAGCGTAGCGCAGCCTGGTAGCGCACTTGTCTGGGGGACAAGTGGTCGTGGGTTCGAATCCCGCCGTTCCGACCAATTAATCATAAAAAAACAATCGTCGTACTCAACGTCATTTAATCTGACAACTGCTACAGCTTTTTTTTTCAGTTAATAGTTTTGATATTTGGCTTCTATAGCGAGCAAATATACGATAAATAATATCCGTAAATATTCTAATAATTGGCCACCGTAAAATAACCAACCATCTATGTTTTCCGACAATATTCCAAGCTTTACAGTTTGCATCTAAGCCTAAAAGAATTTCACCGGTATTTAACTGTGCATGTAAGATCTTAATAGCTTCTGTTTTGTTTATATGAGGATGGTTTTTTGAAAAACTATCATCATGTAATGGAACAAAGTCGATATCTTTATTTTTATCAAATTTTTTAAGCTGTTTCATTTCTAACAGACAAAGTGGGCAATGGTCATCATAGTAAATAGTCAGTATCATTTTTTATTATCTCTGTTAGTTTTTTTGTTATCAATCAAGCGCCAGGGTTTGCCATCGCAGCGATCATAATCACTGCAATGTATTGTGCAACCACGGCAGGGTAATCGATTCGATTTGAGTGAATCACATTTATTTCTTTCATCTTGGTCTTGGATCATGTGTATGCCTGTGTGGTGTGTAGCTATTTACTTTTGGTTAGTTCTATTCATGACTGAATTACTTATTAGGTCGATCATCATTGAAGACCCACCAATATGAAGTAATACTTCCATGGGAATTTCTGGGTGAATCTCTCTGGTCTTTTCAACTTCAGTAGGTACATCTTCTTGTACATGTCGTCCGGCAGATAGGAAGTAAGGCACGACACAGATATCAGTCGCTCCTTGTTTTACACAGTTATCTATTGCATTAGGTATTAGGGGCTCTGCAAGTTCCAGAAAGCCTGTTTCGATGATGGGGTATTCAGATTTCATCTGCTCTTCAATATGTTTAGACAGAGTGACTACTTCATCGTTAGATGCCTGACGTCTGCTACCGTGTGCCACAATTACAAGTGCTTTCATAATGTTTCCTGTCAATCTTTATTAAGTTAAATTTGAATGTCTTACAATATTGTTGTATCTATCGAGTGCATCCACTCGGCTGGTGGATAAATCAACGACAGCCTGTGAAGGTTTCAACGTCGAGGTATTGTCTAACCAACGATTAATATAGTGGCCCTGTTTATCAAACTTTTTCGCCTGAGTCTCTGGGTTAAAAATTCTATAATACGGTGCAGCATCAACTCCGCAACCTGCTACCCATTGCCAGCCCATGGTGTTATTGGCCAGATCAGCATCAACCAAAGTATCCCAGAACCAACGAGCACCTTGTTGCCAAGAAATGCCCATATTTTTTGTTAACAAAGACGCAACTAACATGCGTACGCGGTTATGCATGGTGCCGGTTTCCCATAATTGATTCATACCGGCATCAACTATTGGAATTCCCGTTTTACCTTGCTGCCATTTTTTAAGATTGACTTTGTCAGTCTTCCAAAAATCTTTTGTGAATTTTGGGTTCATAGGTTGTGTACTTGTTGCAGGAAAATGCCAAAGTGTATAACGAGCAAACTCACGCCAGATGAGTTGTCTGAGAAACACTTCTGCTTGCAGTGCAATAACTCCACCTTGAATTTCAATAAGAGGTGTCAGCTCACTTATGATTTGTTGCATTGAAATTTCACCAAAATGAAGATGAGGTGAAAGCATAGAGGTTCCATCAATTTCAGGAATATCTCTTTCAGATTTGTAGTTAAATAACGATGTCTCTATGAAGGTATCCAGCTTTTCGCTAGCACTTTTCTCACCAGGCGACCAATGGCTGTGTAGTTTTTCATGCCAAGGATGATGATCAAGTAAATCAAGCTGATCAAGAGTTAGAGAGTTTTTCACTCGCTGCACAGGCAAGCTAGATGAATTTATATGAGTGTTACCATTTGTGTGAAAGTTGAAAAGATTCAACTCACTTCGTAATTTTTTATAAAAAGGCGTAAAGACTCTGTAAGGCGTGCTTTTAGTCGAGGTTAAAAAATTATCTGGTCTGCTTATTAAACCCTCGTTAATTCGTTCTACTTCAATTTCTTTTGTTAGCAGCTCAGTTTCAATATTATTTTCACATTGAATACGATGTGGCTCGTGTCTATTTGTCCATACAACGGAGCTTACTTGTTCATCAGTAACCAGCTTAGAAATTATTTTCACTGAATTTGCTTTAAAAAATTGTAATTTGATATTCAGTGTTAGTAAATCATCCGACAATTGTTTAAGATTTTGATGTAACCACCAACGTGATGCACCACCTTCGGTCCAGATAGAATCTTCCTCGGGGCTGTAAATGTAGACGGCTATAATCGGTTTGTTCTGGCGTAATGCCCAGTTCAATGCCGGGTTGCCATTGAGTCGTAAATCACGTTGAAACCAAAGTAGAGTATTCATAGTTATTTTTGATCGCTCTTCGAGGCGTTACGTGAAGCAGTGTTTTGAGTGGCAGAATAGGCGGGTACATGACTCTCAAACACCTTTAGCGCTACCGATACATTAGCGCCTAATAAAACGCCTCCGCTTGCTTGAAATGCATCAGTATCAATTAAGTCATCCGAGCCACCAATAAATACAGGTGTGTTCAATTCTTGAATAAGGCTATTTAATTCTTTGTTTACATCGTTATTCATATTGGTTTGAGCACCCAATACTATCGCTTTCGCAGCTGACCGTTGGCTTATGTAAGCCAATTGATCAAGTGGTAAATCGGCGCCAAAATACAATACACGGTATCCCCTTGCCAGAGCTGATAAGGCAAATAACATCAGGCCAACTTCATGGAATGAGCCAGGAACACAGGCACAGATTATGCGTGCACCTCGAGCTTGAGAGTAGGCATGATGGAAGCGGGCGCCCAGCCTGTTCTTTAGCCAGCTGGTGTAAAAATGTTCTTCGGCTACACCTCGATCAGGATGCTCTTTCCATCTTGTACCCAAACTGACTATAACGGGTTGAATCAAGCGGTCGGTTACCATATCAACAGGATAAAGTGAGGAGGCTTCATTGTATGTGGCATCAATGCGTTCAACATTGAAGTCACTAGTGGCTTCCAGGGTGGACTTTATATGTTCATCCCATATGTTTGCCATTGCCGTTTTTTCAACGTATGGAGTTGGGTCGCTATTCGTTGATTCGTATAAGTTTTTTGAGGCTGTAGAAGTATTTTCAACAGACAACATCTCAGAAATATTCGGTAAGCTGTGCCCATCATTCAATAAATCAAGGATCTTTAATACTCGTTTTGCATCTGAATCGCTGTATAGGCGATGACCTTTAGGTGTTCTTTCAGGGTGAAGCAGCCCATAACGCCGTTCCCAAGCCCTTAATGTTGACGTTCCCACGGATGTTTTTTCTGCCAGTACGCGGATTGGAAAGCGCTCCAGATCTGAGTCTGGATCGAACTTAGTCGTGTCTTTAATCATTGAATTTAATTTTTCCATGGTCTAATTGTACAAGAATATTTGACTTGTACAAGTTTAATGTATAATATTTTAATTATTGTACAAGTAGCTTGTACAAATATTTGCCGATTGCTGCAGTTTAAAGGACTAACTTGCAGGACTCTAATGATTTTGACGATAAGTATTCTTACTTATAAATAGGTGACACAAATGGATAAACAGTCAGTGATTGAATTAAAGGGTAAACGGTTTAAAGGGAAATCCAGTTTTGAGCATGGCTGCAGAGCTTCTATGGGTGTGTTGGTAGTAAACCTAGGTACACCTGATGAGCCAACACCTGCCTCTGTGAGACGTTACTTAGCTGAGTTTCTATCTGATCGTCGTGTTGTAGAAATCCCTAAACTGCTATGGATGTTAATACTTCATGGCATCATTTTACGTATCAGACCTGCAAAATCAGCCCGAGCTTATCAAACGGTATGGAGTGAGCAAGGTTCGCCGCTAATGGCTGGTTCATCTGAATTAAGTTCGAAGATACAAACTTTACTCAATGATCGAATCTCTGGTGCGTGTAAGGTTCAGCTCGCTATGCGTTATGGCAATCCATCGATTAAAGACGGTTTAGAGAAACTTCAGGCAGAAGGGGCAGAACGAATAATGGTGTTGCCTTTGTATCCTCAATATTCAGGAGCGACAACCGGCTCAGTGGCAGATGCGGTGTTTTCAAATTTATCAAAATGGAGATGGGTACCTGAATTAAGAATGCTTGGCGCTTATCACGATGACCCTAATTACATATCAGCCTTGGCTCAGTCGATTGATGCACATTGGCAAGCAAATGACCATTTAACAAATGAAAAGTTGGATAAGGGTCATAAATTATTTATTTCATTTCACGGTATGCCTAAAGCGACCTTGCTTGCAGGTGATCCTTATTTTTGTCACTGCCATAAAACCGCAAGATTGATAGCGGCCAAATTGAATTTACATGAAGACCAGTGGGAAATGGCGTTTCAATCTCGATTTGGAAAAGCTGAATGGTTACAGCCTTACGCCGCTAAACGATTTGTTGAGCTGCCAGAAGAGGGCGTAAAAAATATTACTGTAGTGTGTCCTGGGTTTTCTATCGACTGCCTAGAAACTCTGGAAGAAATTGCAATAGAAGGGCGTGAAGAATTTATCGCAGCAGGAGGGCAGTCTTTTGATTATGTACCCTCTTTAAATTCATCGGCTCAGCATGTTGAGTTCATGGTTAATAGAATTATTGAGAACGCATCGGCATGGCCTGAATTACAAGAGGTAGATACTACAGTTAAGAATAGTCAATTAACCCTCAGTAAAGACTTAGCGTTAGCAGCAGGAGGTGTTTGAGATGAGTTCAACTAATACTACTAAGGAATCAATGATGAGTGAAAATAATGATGATAAATCTTCACGACCATTACTCGGTGTAAGTGCTTGCTTAATGGGTAAACAGGTTCGCTTTGATGGTGGGCATAAGAAAAATAATTTCATTTTATCTTCCCTATCTAATGAGATGGATTTCGAGTCTGTTTGTCCTGAAGTAGAAGCCGGTTTTGGAATTCCAAGGTCTACTATGCAGTTACGTCAAAAGGGTGAAGAGATTCGCTTGGTGTTTAGTAAAGATCCAGAGAATGATGTTACTGATCAACTTGTTGATTACTCTGAAGAACGAATTAAACGCCTAGCGCATCTAGATGGTTTTATATTTAAAAAAGATTCCCCTAGCTGCGGTGCATTCAGAGTGCCTGTCGTAATAAATAAAGAAGGTTTTAGAAAAAAAGAAGGTGTAGGCCTTTTTGCGAAAATAATGATGGATAGTTATCCACTTATGCCGGTTGAGGAAGAGGGTAGATTAAATGATGCCGCTCTTTGTGAAAACTTTTTTGAACGTGTATATGCCTATAATCGATGGAAAAAAGTCGATCAAGAAAATAGTAGTGTACAAGAATTAATTGAATTTCATTCAACTCATAAACTAATGCTTATGGCACGAGGAAGTCATTTTTATCAGGAATTGGGACGTATGGTAGCAGGAACCACAGCAAAAGATCTAAAACAGAGACGCAATGAATATATACAAAGATTTATGGAAGTAATGAAAGTTACAACACGCCGTGGTCGTCAGGTTAATGTGCTTCAACACATTATGGGGTATTTAAAAAGCTCAATAAGTTCAGAAGATAAACAAGAATTGTTATCTGTGTTTGAATCTTATAGACGAAGTCAAATACCATTAATAACACCGGTAACTTTACTACGTCATCATTTGCGAGTGCATCCGCAAAAGTATATTTCAAAACAGTATTATCTTGTTCCTTTTCCTGAGACATTGGCGTTAAGGTCATTGTGAATGGTTGTGTTATAGAGAAAGTAAACGTTGTAATACATAAAGTTATTCATTGATAACTACAAAGTACAACTAAGTTTTGAAAAAAATAATGTTGAGGTAAATGAAATGGCAAACTCGAACCTAGCAGTTGATTTAACAGAATCAGGATACGTACCAGATATTATTCTCCGTCGTGGTATTCGGCTTTTACTTAAACAAAGGCTTAAGGAAATATCAGCTGACAATAATGAGCTGGGATCAGTGCTACATCATGATTTTGTCGAGCATATGAAATTATCAGCGGTTGCTTTGTTACCAGAAAAAGCAAATGAACAACATTATGAAGTGCCGGCTGAGTTTTATGATCTGGTGTTGGGTAGTTACAAAAAATACAGTAGTTGTTACTGGGATGAGTCAACCAATAATTTATCTGATGCGGAGAAACTAGCATTGGAAAAAACCTGTGAGCATGCGGATTTAAGAAATGATATTGATATTCTTGAACTTGGTTGTGGTTGGGGTTCATTAACTTTGTTCATGGCAGCTAAATTCCCAGAGTCACACATTACTGCTGTATCAAATTCAAATTCACAGCGTCAGTATATTCTAGAAAAGGCTACTCATCAGGGAATTGAAAATATTGAAATCATTACTTGTGATATGAATGACTTTGTTGCTGAAAAGCAATTCGATCGTATAGTATCTGTAGAAATGATGGAACATATGCGCAACTATGAAATCTTGTACCAAAGAATATCAACTTGGTTAAAAAATGATGGAAAACTTTTCAAACATATCTTTGTTCATAGGACCACACCATACCCGTTTGAAGTAAAAGATGACTCGGACTGGATGAGTGAATATTTCTTTAGTGGAGGTATGATGCCAAGCGATGATCTTCCTCTTTGGTTTCAGAATGACTTAAAAATTGAAAATAGATGGCGTTGGTCTGGCGAACATTATGAAAAAACTTCAAATGCATGGCTTGAAAATATGGATCATAACAGACAACAAATAATGATGATTCTGGCCAAGATATACGGTGTTGATAATGCAGGTAAATGGTGGAACAGGTGGCGAATGTTTTTTATGGCTTGCGCTGAACTTTTTGGGTATAAAAATGGCCAGGAATGGTTTGTGAGTCATTATTTGTTTTCAAAAAAATAACTATGAAAATTATGCATAATAAACTGGTAAATTTTGCATTCTATCAGACTGGCTGGCTGCTCTGTGTATTTGGCGCAGTGCATGGCTTTGTTATTTTATCGATCTTGTTTGCTCTTTTTTTTATAGCGATGCATATACGATGTAGTAGTCGAAAGTTAAATGAAGTGTTCTATGTCATGACTGTCATGATATGTGGTTATGTTATTGATAGTTTATTAGTGATGATTGGTCTGTTTAGTTATGAAGCGATGGGTGTGGATTATCTGGCACCGATATGGATTGCTGCACTATGGGCAATGTTCTCAGTTACGATTGGCAGTTCAATGGCATGGATGACAGATAAATATATAGCAGCTTCTGTGCTAGGTGGCATATTTGGCCCGTTAGCTTATTACGCGGCTGAGAAGATTGGTGCGGTCTATATCCTTACAAGTCATTCATTGCTTACGCAGGCAATGGTCTGGGCTGTTGTGATGCCACTACTGTTCTTCAGTCATAAAAAAGTATATGAAAATCTGTTTTTGATAAGACAGGAAAAAATATTATGAACATAGATTGGTATGTAACAGCATTGTTATACGCAGGAATATTGTCTTTTTTCACATGGGTCGTCAGCCTTGTTAAAAAAGATGTCAGTATTGTTGATTCTGTTTGGTCACTTATGATGCTGGTGATGGTAAGTGTATATTTTTATAACGCAGAAACAGGTTTCAGGGAGATATTAATTTATCTACTGATGTTGATGTGGGCGCTGAGGCTGGCTGCTCATATAACACTTCGTAGCTGGGGGGAGTCTGAGGATCGTCGTTATCAAGAGATAAGAAATAAATATTCACCAAATTTTGAAATAAAAAGCTTATTTTATATTTTTGTTTTTCAGTTGCTGCTTGCGTCAGTGATTACATTGCCGATGGGTTTTGTGCTTGAATCCGAACAGCCATTGAGTTGGTTTGATGTAATTGCAGTCATACTCATAGCCTCAGGATTTGTATTCGAGAGTATTGCCGACTACCAGCTTTATCAGTTTAAGAAAGATAAAAACAATCAAGGTAAAGTCATGAGGCAGGGGCTGTGGGCATATTCAAGACATCCAAACTATTTTGGAGAAACTGTCGTCTGGTGGGGCGTTTACTCTCTGGTTATGACCACTGGTCCCTGGTATCTACTGATATCACCGTTGCTTATGACATATTTGTTGCTGAAGTTTTCAGGTGTTGGATTGATGGAAGAAGGTATAGAAGAGCGCCGTCCTGAATATATTGAATATCGGTTAACAACCAATGCTTTCATCCCTGGTCCGAGAAAGCAGATTAATAATGCTGGTAATGTGTGATGAAAAATAACCTATTAATACTGCTCAGCGCCATGGTGATATCGTTTACAGCAGATGCTAAAGATCAGCAATGGGATTTTGATGTGTTGTTGGGTGATAGCAAAATCGGAGAGCATTCTTTTGTAGTTACAAATACTGATGGTCAGCAATCAGTGTCTATCAATGCCAGCTTTAAAGTCGAGCTGTTGTTTATGACTGTCTATCAATATCAGCATAAAAACACTGAAAAGTGGAAGAGTGGATGTGTTAACGAGCTGATTTCAAAAACGAATGATGACGGTAAAGAATACAGCGTATATGTGAAGCAGAATAATAATCTATCGATTAGCGTTAATGGTGAAGCAAAGCAGGAAACAATTTCTTGTATTCGTTCCTTTTCTTACTGGGATAAAAAAATAACGACATCAAACCAGCTGATTAACTCACAAACTGGTGAAATTGTACCAGTTGCTTTTAGGCTTGTTGGTAATGAATCATATGAAGTTAAGGGCGAGAGCTTGTTAAGTAAGCGATACGAAATGAAAACAGATAAATTTACGATGCAGCTCTGGTATTCAGCATCAGATGACTGGCTTGGTCTTAGTTCTGTGACAGAAGACGGTCACGAATTACGTTATATATTGAGATGAAATGATGAAGATTTTTATACCTATATTTAGTTTTGTAATTTTACTGATGACTGGTTGCACTCAATATAAGCCAATAAAAACAGTTGAAAATGTCGATTTAAATCGCTTTATGGGTAAGTGGTATGTGATTGCAAATATCCCTACTTTTATTGAAACAGAGGCCTATAACGCAATAGAAACCTATGAAATTAGAGAAGATGCTCGTATACAAACAACATTTGAATTTAATAAAGGTAGTTTTGATGGGGAAAAGATCAAGTACTCTCCTGTAGGTCGTGTTCTTGACGATACAAATGCCATCTGGGGTATGCAATTTATCTGGCCGTTTGAGGCAGACTATCGAATTATTTATCTGGATAAAAATTACGAAAATACTGTGATAGGACGAATTAAAAGAGATTATGTCTGGCTGATGTCACGTAATTCTCAGGTAGATGAAAAAACCTATCAGGAGATTGTTGAATCAATCAAGTTACAGGGCTATGACGTTAATCAATTACAACGCGTACCACAAAGCAAGAGATGATTTTTATATGTCACAACTTATGAAAACATACGGTGTAATATCTGGTCAGCTCAAAAGTATTCTATTGTGGTTAGATACTTCATCTGTTGATAGTGAAAAACTGATTCAGGCAAAACTTAAAGAGATAGATTGGCTGAGAGCTGTTCCATTTATTCTTATGCATCTGGCATGTTTTTTGGTGTTTTATGTTGGTTTTAGCTATTTTGCATTTTTGACGGCAGTTGCGTTCTATTTTATAAGAATGTTCGCCATAACAGGGTTTTACCATCGATACTTTTCTCATCGTGCATTTCGTACTAGCCGATCAATGCAATTTGTTTTTGCATTAATGGGGGCAACGGCTGTACAACGTGGGCCATTATGGTGGGCTTCACATCACCGTATTCATCATGCAACTGCTGATAAAGAAAATGATCAACATTCACCACGAACACACGGTTTTCTCTGGAGTCATACAGGCTGGTTTTTATCGAAGCGTAATTTTGTCACGCATACAGAACGAGTCACTGATTTTGAGAAATTTCCTGAACTTAAATTTCTTGATCGTTTTGATGTGTTAGTACCTGTGCTTATGACTGTAATTATTTATTTCACAGGCGAATGGTTATCAGTTAGTAATCCTCAATTAGATACCAATGGTTTGCAGATGTTGGTCTGGGTGTTTTTTATATCTACTGTTTTTTTGTATCACGGCACCTTCACCATAAATTCACTTGCACATCAGTTCGGGCGTAAAGTTTTCAAGTCAAAAGATGATAGTCGTAATAATTTTTGGCTTGCATTAATTACAATGGGAGAAGGCTGGCATAACAATCATCATTTTTATCCGGGTTCTGCCAGACAGGGCTTCATGTGGTGGGAAATAGATATGACTTACTATGGCCTGTTGTTATTAGAAAAAACCGGTCTGATCTGGGATCTTAAAAAAGTACCCGCTTTTGTTTATGAAAAAAGGAACGTCTTATGAAGATTGCCATCATAGGCACCGGTATCGCCGGTAATGTCGCAGCCTATCATTTATCTAAGCAACATGATGTAACGATGTTTGAGGCAAATGATTATATAGGAGGTCATACGCATACTCATGATGTGTCTTATAAGGGCGATGAGTATTCGATAGACACGGGTTTTATTGTTTTTAATTATAAAACTTATCCTAATTTTATAAAATTACTCGATGAATTAGGTGTAGAGGTGCAGCCTTCATCAATGAGTTTTAGTGTTAAATGTGAAAAGACAGGGCTTGAATATAACGGTACTACGTTAAACAGCTTGTTCGCACAGCGATCAAACTTTTTCAGGCCATCTTTTTATAGAATGATTAAAGATATATTACGTTTTAATAAAGAGGCGCTAGAAGTACTTGAAGCAAAAGACGAATCAATGAGTCTTGGAGAATTGTTGTATAAAAACAGATACTCAAAAGAATTTATTGATCATTATATTATTCCAATGGGTGCCGCTATCTGGTCTTCAGATCCATTGTTGATGCATCAGTTTCCGGCACATTATTTTATTCAGTTTTTCCATAATCATGGCATGTTAAATGTTAATGATCGACCTGAATGGTATGTCATTAAAGGTGGTTCTCGAGAATATGTGAAAAAACTTACTGCTGCTTTTAAAGATAATATTAGGTTATCGACACCGGTAAATAAAATCACACGTAAAGCTGACCATGTAGTCATTGAGTCAGATAAATACGGTAGTGAGATTTATGACTATGTATTTATAGCATCTCACAGTGATCAGGCTCTAAATATGCTGTCTGATGCAAGCGCACTTGAAAAACAGGTGCTGGGCTCTATTCCTTACCAAAAAAACGAAGCGGTATTGCACACCGATCATAGTTTATTACCAAAACGAAAACTGGCATGGGCATCGTGGAATTATCATCTTCTAAAAAAAGAACAGGAGAGCATTGCACTGACGTATAACATGAATATTCTTCAGGGTATTAAATCGCCTGATCCCTTCTGTGTGACCTTAAATTACAGTCACGAGATTAATCCTGATCATGTTATTAAAACAATACAGTATGACCACCCGATGTTCACGCCGGCTGGCGTTAGTGCACAGCAACGGCAGCAGGATATTAATGGTATTAATAGAACCTTTTACTGTGGTGCATATTGGCGCTTTGGCTTTCATGAAGATGGAGTAGTAAGTGCGTTGAACGCGTTAGAAGACTTTGAGGGTATGGTGAGTCATGAAAAGCTGCATTTACGTCGGGCAAGTTAGGCATCGCCGGTTAAGTCCGGTGAAGCATGCTTTTCAATATCCTTTGTTCATGATGTTTCTTGATCTTGACGAGCTGCCAGATATATTTCAGAAATATTGGTTCTGGTCGTATCAGAAGAAAAACATCGCCTCGTTTCAGACTAAGGATTATATGGGTAATAAGAGTGTTGATCTGAGTGACGATGTACGTGATTTAGTGAAACAAAAAACAGGTGAATTACCAACTGGACCAGTCAGGCTGCTGACTCATATGAAATATTTTGGTCATGTTTTTAATCCAGTGAGTTTTTATTATTGTTATGAATCCGATGGTCAGACATTACACAGCATTGTCGCTGAAATTACCAATACTCCCTGGAATGAGGCATATAGTTATGTGTTAAAAGTAAATTCTGAAGTAAATACCATGTATCGGTTTGAATTTGGAAAAAACTTTCATGTTTCACCTTTTAATAAGATGCAACAAGACTACGACTGGCGCCTTAAGTTACCCACTGAAAATCTAAATGTGCATATGAATGTTATTGAAGATGAAATAAAGGTGTTTGATGCCACTATGAGGCTTAAAAAACAAAGTATTAATTCAAAAAATTTGGCACTTTGTCTGCTTAGGTTTCCACTAATGACAGTTAAAATTGTTTTTAATATTTATTATCAGGCTTTTAAGCTCTGGATAAAAAGATCACCTGTATATGATCACCCTAACAAAAAGCCAGGAAAGGAGGCGCCTGAACAGGCGAATTAATAATGAGTATATCCATCATTCCATCTGAATCTATCCGTGAAAAAAACGAATCCTGGCTTGATAAACTGGTCCGTACCGGTGTTATTAATCGTCTTAGAAAAATAAATGTCGGTCGGCTAATTCTTCTTGAAAAGAATGAAAGAATGGTCTTTGGAGAAGAACTGTCGGAAGGTTGTATCGAAGTTGTTATCAATGTTAGACATACTCGATTTTATTCATCAATAGCTTTTGGTGGCAGCGTTGGAGCAGGTGAATCGTATATGTATGGTGACTGGGAGTGTGATGATCTGACTTCGCTTGTACGATTACTATTAATAAATAGAGACGTTCTTGATGGTATGGATGGACACTTTGCTCGTCTGAAAACACCTTTCTTTAAGCTGTTTCATTGGCTTAATCGTAATACCCGTGAAGGCAGCAAAAAGAATATATCTGCACATTATGATCTTGGTAATGACTTTTTCAGTCTCTTTCTTGATAAGAATATGATGTATTCATCAGCAGTATATCCTGATAAAGACAGCACGCTGGAGCAGGCTGCTGATTATAAACTTGATCTTATTTGTTTGAAATTACAGCTGACTGAACAAGATCATGTAATTGAAATAGGTACAGGCTGGGGTGGCTTCGCCATACATGCAGCTAAACATTACGGTTGTAAAGTAATCACAACAACGATTTCTAATGAACAGTATCAGATGGCAAAACAGCGGATTGAGAATGAAGGATTATCTGACCAAATCACTGTTTTATTAAAAGACTATCGGGATCTTGAAGGTAAATATGACAAACTGGTATCAATTGAGATGATTGAGGCTATTGGCCATCATTATATTGATACCTATTTTAAAAAGTGTAGTGATTTATTAAAGCCTGATGGTCAGATGCTGATACAGGCGATTACCATTGCTGATCAGCGTTATGAGGAGGCTTTGAAGGAAGTTGATTTTATTAAACGTTATATTTTTCCCGGTTGTTTTATTCCGTCGATCACGGCAATGCAAAATGCACTGACCAAAAGTACCGATATGAAAATATCAAATCTCGAAGATATCGGACCACATTACGCAAAAACACTATATGACTGGCGGCAGGCTTTTTTTAAGCATATCGCTACTGTTAAAGAACAGGGGTATTCCGACGAGTTTATAAAAATGTGGGAATTTTATCTTTGTTATTGTGAAGGCGGTTTTGAAGAAAGAGTGATAGGCAATGTTCAACTGCTTTTAGCTAAACCAGATAACAGAGCTACAATCTGGGGTGCATCAGTCAGATTAAGCACCTGAGTAAATATAGAGTTAAAGAATACTGAGATAAAGTTAATATACTCACTGTTTTAGGCAATAAAGCTAATCGTGTAAGCCACTCAGCAGTAAGAGATTAGAGCTGGAACTTGATTGTATTGGTCTAGTTCATTTTTTAACCGGACTCATCAACATTATGTCGAGGACAGGATGGTGACAGCTTTTAGTTATATTCAGGCCGGTTAGATTTGTTAGGAAGCTTTTAGTGCCTGTATTTATGAAAAAACCATTAAAAACAAACGATTGTGTTAACGGCAAGTGCTCACATTAACAAATGGTATACAATTGAAGGATGGGTTGAGGCGGCTTTTTAATACGTTGCACCGACTATTTTTTTCGAAGTACCTTTAAGTTTTTAAAGAATATACTAATATATATCGAACGAGTATTATCACTGATCAAGGGCATAGGGGTGTGCCGGTGATATACACTTAATTATAACTATTTGAAGTGAGATTAAGAATGATAAAGAAAATGATGTCTGGCCTTGTACTGGTGACTGCTATGTCCTCTGCAGCCGTTTCTGTAGCACAGGAGCTTAAATTAGACCATAAAGGTGTTTCGATTAATGCTTCTCTAGAGATGGCTTCAGGTAAAACGTTCCGTGACCCGATTGTGGTGATGACGCACGGCACGCTAGCGCATAATAAGATGGAAATTATGAGTCAGCTTCAGGATCTATTTAAAGACAATGAAATCAGCACACTAAGCGTTAATCTGGGCCTGGGTATTAGCGATCGTAAAGGAATGTATGACTGCGCGACTACACACACGCACAAACATACCGATGCCGTTGATGAAATTGGCATCTGGGTAAACTGGTTAAAACACAAAGGTGCAAAAAATATTATCCTGCTTGGTCACTCTCGTGGTGGTAATCAGACGGCCTGGTATGCTGCCGAAAATAATGATGCTGTTATTAAGAAAGTCATCCTGATTGCGCCAGCGACCTGGAGTGAAACCTATGCCAAACAGAACTACAAAAATCGTTACAAAAAAGACCTCGATAGCGTTCTCACTAAAGCAGAAACCATGGTTAAGCAGGGTGATGGTAAATCAGTGATGAAAAACACTGATCATATCTATTGCGAAAATACTTCAGTCACGGCTGAATCATTTGTCTCGTATAACAAACCTGATCAGCGTTTTAATACACCATCATTATTGTCGAGCATCAAAGTACCGGTATTAGTA
>Ga0316206_1001908_pt1 | contig 15946 bp, 14 predicted proteins | sample 6monthpyrite_MG_FD_204942 | JGI IMG/M metagenome (GOLD analysis project Ga0316206, IMG submission 204942) | Microbial mat bacterial communities from mineral coupon in-situ incubated in ocean water Damariscotta River, Maine, United States -... | ecosystem: Environmental > Aquatic > Marine >... | reverse complement strand
CACGACATTATCCGCCTTGGCATGTCGCTCAAGTTGTCCAAAAAACTACTCAATGCGCAGATCCGTCGCCATTGCTTATCTCTTGAATGTGATCTCAATGATGCCCAATGCCACCTGCTGGCGGCACTTGGACACCTCGGGATGAATCTAGGCTACTTCCCCCCAGACAGATATGCAGAACTGGCTCTTAAATGCTTCCACCATCTTGAGGAAGTAATCAGCGAATAGAAGTACTTAATCCTCGATTCCACTTACACGCCCACTACGATCCCTTCCATGTGCGGCCGATTCGCCCAAAAATTCCAACGCGAAGACCTCGAACATCTCGAGCGGATCATCAACCAGGCGCTCGGGATCGATCGAAGTCTCATCGAGCTCTGGGCAACCAACTTCTCGCCTACGCACAACGCTGCGCCGACTCAATATAGTTCGATCATCCACCAAGCCAACGCCCCGCGCATTGGCATCACCCAGGCCCATTTCGGGCTCATCCCGTCGTGGAGCAATGACCGATCTCGCGCAGGGTCAATGATCAACGCTCGCTCCGAAACGATCTCGGCCAAGCACGCCTTCCGCGAGCTTTACCGTTCACGCCGATGCATCGTCCCGATCTCTGGGTTCTACGAATGGCAGCAGATCATCGGCATCAAAACCAAACAACCGTGGTATATCCACCGGGGCGACGACGAGCCCATGCTGCTTGCCGGGCTCTGGGACACCTGGCTCGATCCCGAACACGGCCATAGCGAGGTCGATTCGTTCACCATCATCACCACATCTGCTAACGCCTTCATGGCTGACAAGCACAACCGGATGCCAGTGATCCTCGAGCCCGAAGCCGTCGCTGGGTGGTTCGATCGCACCGCCGAGCCTCGCACGCTCGCTGCACTCCTCGAACCCGCCCCCGAGGGCATCCTCGCCGCACATCGCGTCTCGACCCGGGTCAACTCGCCGAGCAATAACGATCCATCGCTTATCGAACCCGTCGAAACTGACCCCGGATCGGGCACACTCTGGGCTCAATGAGCATAGAGTTCATTGGCCAGATCGCCGATGAATACCAAGCCGGGGCACGCCGCCTCTGCCCATCCCAACTCAGCGGAAAGAACACCATGTCCAACTCCACCATGCAAGCCCCAAGCTCGTCCAACCTCACCATCGATGTCGCAGCCGTCCTCGAAGATGATGCCCTGCTCAGCTTCGACAACCCGGCCATCTCACGAGACCGCATCCATGCCCCCGGGCCAGACTTCATCGACCGAATCGTGTCGTCAACCGATCGAACGCAGAACACGCTCAACAACTACCAGCGCATCCTCAACACGGGTCGCCTCGGCGGCACAGGCTATGTCTCGATCCTCCCCGTCGATCAGGGCATCGAGCATTCCGCCGGCGCATCGTTCGCCCCCAACCCCGACTACTTCGACCCCGCCAACATCATCGAGCTCGCCATCGAGGGCGGATGCAACGCCGTCGCCTCGACCTACGGCGTCCTCGGTGCCACCGCCCGCAAGTACGCCCACAAAATCCCCTACCTCGTCAAGTTCAATCACAACGAACTGATGACCTACCCCAACACCTTCAACCAGATCCCGTTCGGGACCATCAAACAGTGCTGGGAGATGGGGGCCGCAGCGGTCGGCGCGACGATCTACTTCGGGTCCGATGACTCTGACAATCAGATCCAGTATGTCGCCGACATGTTCCACGAAGCCCATGAATACGGCATGGTGACGGTGTTGTGGTGCTACATCCGCAACAACGCCTTCAAGGTCAACGGCGTCGACTACCACGCCGCCGCCGATCTCACCGGACAAGCCAACCACCTCGGCGTCACCATTCAGGCCGACATCATCAAGCAGAAGCTCCCCACCAACAACGGCGGGTTCACCGCCCTCAACACCGGCGACTCGTCCTACGGCAAGTTCGACAACCGCATCTACACCGAGCTCTGCTCATCCGATGAAAACGGCAAGGGCGGACACCCCATCGACCTCTGCCGATACCAGGTCGCCAACTGCTACATGGGTCGATCCCCGCTGATCAACTCCGGCGGCGCATCATCCGGCGCCAACGACATGAAGGACGCCGTCACGACCGCCGTCATCAACAAACGCGCCGGCGGCATGGGGCTCATCTGCGGGCGCAAGGCCTTCCAACGCCCGATGGGCGAAGGGGCGGCACTGCTCCATGCGATCCAGGATGTGTATCTCGATGGGAATGTGACGATCGCGTAAGATTGATTAATATCTGAACCACTCAAGACCCCGCTTCGGCGGGGTCTTGAGTATGGCATCATGAAGTTAGTTTACATGTACGCGAGCATGATGCCATTCAATCTTGAATCGAAGCCGACTCCCAATCACCACTTTCGCATCATCATCGCGTAAGCAGAACGCTGGCTTAGGTTTGATCGACAGATTCTTCAAGTAGGGAACTCGCTCATCCTGAATCACCTCATCAATCCACCCAAACATCGGAACATATTCATTTTCATGAATCAACCGCCACTCTCCATCCGGGCCCGGCTCTAATGCCCACCACGCCTGCCCAGTGAGTTCCTCATTGAAGGATATCGAGCGGATAACATCGCTTCCAAATGTGTATCGCCTCTCCCCAATGAACTGTGGCTGTTCTGCGAGTTTGAGACGAAACATCGCGTGCCATCGCCCGTCCACATCATGCCAATATACGCCCTCGGCCTGCACACACCGCTCAATCTCTGATTGCACCTCTTCATCCTCAATCACATGCACATAATCCTCAACCACCCCTTTTCGGCTTACTACAAACTCTACATCCCTTGTATCAAGAAGCTTTTCACGATCATACGGCTTCCCCTGATACCCCATGACTTCAGAGATTTCGACATGCAGCTTTCCGACTCCTTTCTTAGATACCATCAACGGTATCTTCCCATCGCTCCAAACACGGGAGTTGATCGCCCTCAGATCTTCGCCGGCATCTTGTCGAATCTGCACATTACGAGAGCCACCCATCGGAAATGGATCGACAACCCACGCCGCCGAATAAGGCCTGCGCACCAGCGAACTTTTCCAACCCGCATCCACGCGCATTCGTAATGCAGGAATCCACGAATTAATCACCCGGTCCCGATAGGCCATGCGGGTATGAACTTGCGCATACACCGCGGCTTTTTCAGGCCATTCTTGCCGGACCCTCACTTCGATATCAAACAATCGACTGAACCAGGCACGATGCCAATCTCCCAGCTTCCCTCTCCGAAGCCCTTGCTCGATCAAAATGCAATAGTTCGCTGCCCGCGGCGACACACCTTCGTACCTTGATCGGTCGTTCTGGCTAAGTAACTCTTCCGTTTCCGTTCTGGCAAGCCACACCGCAAACTGATAATCGAACCAACTCAAACCGTCAATCCTCGCTCGCCAATGAAGATTGCCGAGCGCTCGCTGGAGTGATGAATGTCGTCCGTATGCAATCGAACTCCACTCGATATCTGGATTTTTGATATGCCGAGGCGCTTGATGTATCGCCAAAATCAATACCCAACTCGGCACCGCCGCCCACCATCCACGCTCTTTCACCTTCGGCGTCACCCGAATCGAATGCGACGCCAAGAGCAGCACCAACGCAATCGCAACCCACCGTATGCTCCGCCTCGTCTTCCGCATCGCCCGTCGGCTCGCGTGCTTCTTGCCGCACTCGCTGCACACGATCGGCCCATCCCTGAGATCCCCCGGAGAAGCTGTCAGGTCATACCAACACTTGCGGCACCGCAACCCCGCCCGCCCGCGAAACCCCGGTCGATCCCAGAACAGCCCGCGCAAACCGACCATGATTGCCAGCACCAACAACACCCAATAGACAAGATTCCATATCATTCACCAACTATACCAGACGCTGCTTCCAACGGTTCCGCAAACCTATCGTCTCCAATGCCTAGCTCGCCATCACGGCGCTGTTTCTTTGTCCTCTTGGATATCCTCGATCATTGTCGTTGTCGATGATTCTGCTAACTTGACCGCGTCGGAATAGAGGATGTCGATCTGCCCGTTCCACGCACGCTTGGCATCGTATATCTCGAGCGCAAGGGCCGGATCACCAATGATCTTCACCCGCAGCGTTCCCTTCTTGATCGCTTCAGAAGCATGGAGCGGATACGCATTATATTGTTCCATCGTGGTGCCCTTCATGCTCGTCGTGACTTGAGAATATTGTGCGTTGGAGTCGTTCATCCACCGGTGCTCGACCTGAGCAAGAAACTCGTCGCCGTCATAGATTTGAATCTCAATCCCAAAGCCGACGCCAACAAACGCTGGCTTGAGCCAAGTGGCATTTTGAAAATCAAAATCATCAATCGAGTCACTCAGCAAAGGCACTATTTCGACAATCATCGCCTCGCGGATCTCTTCTTTGTCCACAAGCTCGATCGCATCTGAAACCTTTTCCACGATCTTCCATTCAAGGATGACATGCTCCGTCCGTTCGGGCTCGGGGAGTGGTTTGGAGAATCGGTCGCCGCTGACCCGGTGGAACTTCAGATCCATCTCGCAGCGGATCGTGTCCCCAGCATGTCCGCGCGCTTTGAGTTGAAAATGATCCAAGAAACCTTTCACTTCAACATGTTCCGGCTCGGGTTGATGCCCAGAAATCACAATCGATGCGCTCTCCATAAGCTCACCCTTCATCGGCCAGCGAGGATGCCCGAATAATGACCAGATCGTGATCACCTCACCCTCGGGCCAAACCGATCGCGTGTGCGCATCCCAGGCCGGCAGCACACGCATTATCCGATCAATCGCCTCGATCAACGCCTCGTCGGCAGGGGTCCCATCGGGGTATTGCCAACCAGTATCATCGTAAGGCCACCCACTCCCCTTGACACGAAAACGGAAAATCTGCCCATTGAACCACTGCCCCGTCGTCCGCTCCCAACGCTTCGACCCCGGCGTGACAAACATATTCCCCTCGGCTGCCCGATTGAGAATATCAACAATCTGCTCATGCGGCACATAACGCCCTTTGTACCCGCCAAGCCGATACGCCAGCTCATCGCTCGCGTATGACACATTCTTCCGAATACCCGCCACGCGCGGAGGGTATGGAAGATAGGGAAACGCCTCAACCAACGCCCAACTTGGCACATGAGCGAACAGCCGCCCCTGCCGATACCCACGGATCAACAAAGCCGTCGGGGACGCAAGCACCAAAATCACCCCAACCGCCACCATCTTCTTATGACGATGTACCCGTCCCACCGACCGCTCGCTCGTCGATTCTCGCCCACACTCCGGGCAAATAATCGGCAACGCCCCCGAATCGCTCAGGTCGTACCAGCACTTTTTGCACCGCCGCGCCGCCCGCCCGCGAAAGCCCGGGCGATCCCAGAGCCACCCAAAGAGCACCACCCCGATGCCGACAGCCGCCAATGCCCACGCGAGAAAAATCATCTGAACCTCGATTCTCTGTTGTACCCAACGCCTCCTAGTCTAACTCATTGCATCAAACTCCACAACCAATCACCGCCATCCCGACCCGAATCCGACATAGAGTTCTCCATGAAAGCCGCCCTCGCCCAGATCGCCCCCGTCCTGCTCGACAAAGCCGCCACCATCGCCAAAGCACTCGATGCCATCGCGCTCGCTGCCGATCGCGGCGCAGCCCTCATCGCCTTTGGCGAGACCTTCCTCCCCGCCTACCCGCTCTGGATCTCACGGCTCGATTCATCCCGCTTCGATGCCCAAGACCAAAAAGAACTCCATGCGCTCTATCTCGAACAAGCCGTCCAAATCGAACGAGGCGATCTCAACCCCATCTGTGACGCGGCCAAAGCCCACAACATCTGGATCGTCCTGGGCATCGCCGAGAAACCACTCGATCGCGGCGGGCATTCGATTTTCGCCTCCGCAGTCACCATCAACACCCTCGGCGAGATCGTTTCCGTCCATCGCAAACTCATGCCGACCTACGAAGAACGCCTCGCCTGGTCGCCCGGCGACGCCCACGGGCTCGTCGCCCACGATTGCCACGATTTCCGCATCGGCACGCTCAACTGCTGGGAGAACTGGATGCCCCTGCCCCGCGTCGCCCTCCAAGCCCAAGGCGTCAACCTCCACATCGCCCTCTGGCCAGGCAGCGTAGACAACACCAAAGACATCACCCGCTTCATCGCCCGCGAATCTCGAAGCTATGCCCTGAGCGCATCAACCCTCATCCGCGCGTGCGATATCCCAAGCTCGATCCCCCATCACAACCGCATCGCCCCCGACCCAACCGAGATCATCCACAACGGCGGCTCCGCCGTCGCCAACCCCGACGGCTCGTGGCTCTTGGAGCCTCAACCCGATATCGAAGAGGTCTTCATCGTCGATCTCGACCGATCCTTCATCAACCGAGAACGCCAAAACTTCGACCCCTCCGGCCACTACGCCCGCCCGGAGCTGCTGAAGCTGATTGTTGATCGGACGCGGCAGACGAATGTAGAGTTTCTTAACGACTAGGGCTGGATGCCCTGTCGCTCAAGCATCGTCCGGCACGCGCCCTCGAGCAGTTTGATCTCCCGCTCGCTCAGCGGCACCTTGATGGTCTGGGGATAGACCCGCTTGGCATCGAGGTCCCAGAGCGGGGCTTGATTGCCTTGGACCCCTGAGTTCCCGATCACTTTAATCTCAAACCATCCTTCGCTAAGACCTTCAGCGTTGCTGTAGCCAAACGCTCCACGCATCAGATCGGAGAACCCATCTTCTATGGCAATCATCCTCCTGTTTCCTTCGAATATGCGCTGTCCATTCTGGTCCAGATCGTCACGCAGTGCCCACCAGGTTGGCTCACTCACGATGAGATTGTGCCCGAACGGCGATAAGGATGCGTTCGGGCCGTAGGATTTGCAGTGGAGGTAGATCGTGCCGCCGAAAGTAAAGCAGGGGATATCGGTGTTCAGATGATCCCGATCAATACGCACTTTGACCCCAATCGGGACATCACCCTCTTTCGGAAATCTTCGTTCCCATACAAGATCAATGTCCACCGCCCGCTTGAGCCACTCGATCGTCTCTTCGTCTTCAACGACCTTGACACCCTCGATGGAGTGCATCGGATCAACCTGTTGGCGCTGGGCAAAGCCGGCGATCTCCACCCGCGCCGAGTCTTCAATCACACCGACCGGCCACCAGAGATCGACATCCGGCTCACCCTCGTAGATGCGACCCCTGATCAGAAGGTCCTCGTAACTCGCTGAACTCATCATATTCGGCCAGCGCACGAAGTCGGCGATCCGGACATACCCGTCGTGGTACGCGTTCTCGCCCGAGACATACTCCAGTCGTCGTTTGAAATCGGGCGATCTTCTCCGCGGCTGGAAGAGGGTCTTGCCGATCTGAACCCGCCAGAACCCCTCGTCAAGCAAGCGTCGGAACTCATTGACCCGCACATACACCGGCGACATCTGCGGCAGCATCTCGGGCGATTCGACATCCATCCAGTACACCGAGCGTGCCCAGCTTTCTTCTTCCAAACTCAGGCGATGCTGGCGAGCCAGCGCCCGGTAGACATAGGTGTATACCTCTCCCCGAACACTGGTATTGTCCGTCAGCACACGCCACGATTCACGATGGGCGAGCCATGCAAAGAGCCAACGATCAAGGTTGCTCGTTTCCTCGAAATCATACATCCGTACTTTGATCTGGTGCGCGATGCGCTCGCCGAATGGGTACTGCTTGATCGGAATGAAGTTATTGCCTGTGTGCCGGTCAGGAAGACTCCCCGGCTCATCGGGCATCAATGGCATCAACGCGATCAGCACCGGCGTTGGTACAAGCACCGGCCAACCGAGTTGCTGGAACTTCTGATTGTTGTACTGAGAACGAATCTGGATCGCATACGCCCCCACCAGCAGCAGCACCGCCAGCACCACCAGCCGCTTGCTCCGGTGTGTCTTCCGCATCGAGCGGATGGTCCGGTGCGTCTTGCCGCATTCGGGGCACATGTAGCCGTCATCGCGTTTCTCGGCCGCCGTCAGGTCGTACCAGCAGCGTCGGCAGCGGCGTTTGGGTCGCCCGCGAAACCCCGCGCGATCCCAGAACAACCCGCGCAAGCCAAAACCGATCGCGAGCACAAGCAACACCCAATAGAAAATAGACCAGATCATGCAAAGACTATACCAGAGTCTGCGCCGATCTGATCCATCGAATAGGTCACCGCAATGTAACTCAGCCCTCGCTCTGCTTCTCTGACCACAGCTTGAGCACTTCTTGCTCGCGATCAGCGGGCAATCCGCCGCGGATCCGTGCGGACCATTGCACAAAGAACTCCTCGCCGCGTTCCGCTTTGAGTTCTTGGCCTCGGGTTTGGTAATAGTTCAACGCGGATTCTGCGGTATCATCAATGTCGCGTGTCTCGAGCCCCGCCTTGATCGACTTGGCCGTGCTCAATCGCCCGTTGCCTTCATACCCCTCGGCCGAGTTGGGCACCCACGCGGGCATGTGCTGCCATGCCGCAACGCCGTTGGCATCGAGGAAGTCTTCATCGACCCATTCAATTTTCGTCTCGACGCTGTGCTCCTTGGCGACCCGCACCGCGCTCTCGACCATATCCCGGCTCGTCCGCTCGCCGGCCGGCGAGATGGCGTTGTACGCCCCCATGTGCTGCTGCTCGATGCAGTGGATCGTGAAGTCACCCAGATCACGCACATCAATATACTGCACAAAGTCCTTGCCGCTCCCCGGCCCGATCATCGTCCCGCCCTCGCTGGCGCGGATCGGCCAATAGGTATACCGCCCCGTTGTATCGCGCTCGCCCACGATCAGGCCGGGGCGGATCACGCACACCTTGCCAGGCATCCTCTCCTCGGCGGCCTCCTCGACGCGCACCTTCATCGCGCCATAATGCTGCCCCACCTCGCGGTGACTCTTGATGCCCGCTGCGATCTCGTCGGACACCCGTGCCTTCTCGCCGCCCTCGTCCATGCCCACATTCGTGCGATTGGCATAGACCGAAGTCGTCGAGATTACGACATACTGCCCCATCGCCGGGATCAGGATATTCATCGCGTCCGTCACCGTCTTGGGCACATAGGTGAAGGTATCGATCACCGCGTCGAACAGACGTCCGTCGGCAACGAGCTTCTCCAATCCGGTCAGATTTGAGTACCGATCGCCCTGGATGTGTTCGAGATCCGCGAACATCTCCGGCGCGGTCTTGCCGCGATTGAAGAGTGTCACCTCGTGCCCGTTGGCAATCGCCCTCCGCACCATCGGCGGCCCCGCGAATCCGGTGCCGCCGAGCATTAAGATCTTGAGCTTCTTGGGTTTCCCCAAGACCCCCCCAAGCGTCCCGGCGCTCATCGACATCGCCATTGTTGTGCCGAGCGCCATTGTCCCGGCTTGCCCCAAAAACGCGCGTCGTGTGGTCGTCATGTCATTTCTCCACTGCTGTGGGCGTACAGCGCCCGGTTGTGTGTGTTTGTGTCTCAGAATAATGCCCCTGTCCGCCCGATGCTCTTCGATGCTGTCCCACCGCCAGCGCGATCGACAACCCACCCCAGAGCACCGCCAGAGGCATCATCACCATCACCATCCCCATCAATCCGATCCCGGCTGCCGCGATTGCGCTCTCGACCCCCGCCCCAGCGACATCGCCGCCGCGATAGAGGAACACATCAACGATCGGTTTGGCCTTATATTTCTGCGTTGTATCGACCACTGAGAACAAGGTCTCACGGGCAGGACGGATCACCGCGTAGCGTGTCGCCCGATGGATCGCGTTGAACGCTGCGAAGACCGCAAAGACCTGCCAAGATTCAATCCCGGGGCGGTTCGACACCCACGCCAGTGACACAAATCCGACCACCGTAACCAACGGCAAGAGCATCAACGCGATCCCGATCCCGAGGCGCTTGATGAGCTGAGCGGTCACGAATAACTGCACCATCAGCGTGGCGAGCTGGGTCCACATGTCGAGCTGGGCAAAGAGCGCGATCCGCCCGCTGAGCTCGTCCGTTGCGTCCACAACCAGATTCGCCTGGGTGAAATAGATCAGCGTATTGCTCACCGCGAGGAACACAATGTAGAGCCCAACTCCGAGGAGATAGGGCGATCGGATCAGCGCCCCCACACCGTCTGCCCACGAACCACCAACAGGAGTCACTGCGAGTTCTGAGTGCTCGGTGCGCTGTTCTTGAGTTCTCGAACGCTGATCGACAAGCCGATCAATCCGTCGAACCATCACCGCCGCCAGCTCGAACATCACGACCGCGATCCCCATCTGGATCGCCGGACCGATCTCATCAGCCAACCACCAGACAAAGTTTGATCCGAGCAGCGCACCGAGTGTTCCGCCGACACCGATCGACGCGTACACCCGCTTGCCCTGCCCGAGCGTCCAGATGTCGGCCATGAACGCCCAGAAGATACTCATCATGAACAAGTTGATCACGCTGAGCCACACATAAAACACATACCCCGCGATCAACTGGGCCCGCTCGCCCAGCCCAACTTCCAAGAGCAAGATAAAGACCACAAGACACGCCATCACTGCTCTGAATGCGATCGGGATAAGCCGCCTGCGATCGAGCCGCGATACCAGCCCACCAAACCCCAGCACCACCACCAGCGAGATCGCGGTCGTGATGACAAAGAGCCAGCGGAGATCCCCCATCGAACGCTCAACCCCCATCGCTTCACGCAACGGGCGGAGCAGAAAATACCCGAAGAGCACAAAAAAAAAGCAAAACCCGCACCGCAGGACCATCCCGGACTCATCCCGCCCGATGCTAATATGGCCATGCTCGTTCTTACTATCCATGCACCTCCTTACCGCTGAGCTGCGCACAGGGTGCCGATATTTTCATGATTGATCCGAATTGTGAATATACATGACATCACTATCCCCGATCGACCTCCGCATCGCCCGCATATCATGTGCTATGAGCCGATCTGTTGTGATCAAACCCGCCATCTTCCTCGACCGCGACGACACCATCAACCGCAACGCCGATCTCCCTGATGAAGCGTGGGCCGGCGTCAAGTGGGGCGATCTGCTCAAGCCCGAGTTTGCGTTACTGATCCCCGGCGTCCCCGAAGCGCTCATCGCGCTCAAGGATGCCGGATACACCATCGTCGTCATCACCAATCAGGGCGGCGTCGCCCGCGTGGGCGGGACCATGCGCGATGTCGACGCCTGCAACGATCAGCTCCGCAACCTCATCCATCGTTCCAATCACACCGACGACGAACTCGCCCTTTTCGATGACGCGCTCATCGACGCGTGGTACTCGTGCCCATTCCACCCAGAGACCGGCGTGCTGACGCATCTGGCCGTCGAACACGAATGGCGCAAGCCCCACCCCGGCATGATCCTCGCCGCATGCAAAGAACTCGATCTCGATCCAGCCCGCTCTTGGATGGTCGGCGACAAACAACGCGATCTCGACGCCGCCATCGCCGGGGGCGTACCCGAATCCCAGACCATCCGCGTCGCTCATGATTCGCCTATCGCTGATCTTGCTCACGCGACAAGAATCATCCTCGACATCAAAGAAGACCAGCCCGCCCAAGCCGGCCAACCCATCTCGACGGTCACCCTCAGCCCGATCGACCCGTATGCTCATCCATTAGCCGACGAGAAGATCCGCCGAACCGTCGAAGCCGTCGCTAACAGCATCGCCGAACGCACCGGCGTCAAACTCCTCGAACTCGATACGAGCGACACCGAAATCCGCGCCACTCTCGCGACCCACAAACTCGCCGCCCTCGCCTTCATGGCCCAGCTCCGCCGCGATACCAACCGTTGGCACCGATCCCACACCGGCAAAGATCTTTGGCCCCGTGCGCAAGACCCGATGGGCTAACATCTCAACATGCCCGCCCCCGCCGCCGCCCCACTCCGCCTGCTCATCGTCCTTCCCTCGTGGGTCGGCGATGTCGTGATGGCCACCCCCACCATCCGGCGCATCCGCAACACCTACCCCGGCATCTTCATCGGAGCCCTCGTCAAACCCGGAATCGACCAGCTCCTTTCGGGCTCTGCCCTCTTCGACGAACTCCACATCGCCACCCCATCAGGAATGATGGCTACCAAAAAAACCGCCAACAAAATCCGCCCACGCCAATACGACACCGCGCTACTGCTCACCAACTCCTTCTCCACCGCACTCACTACACGACTCGCTTTCATCCCCAGGCGCATCGGCTATAGCCGCGATACCCGCGCGATGTTGCTCACCGATCCGATCACCCCGCCTCGCAACGCGGATAAGTCTTGGAAGCTCACGCCGGCGGTTGATTACTACTGGAATCTCGCCTCTCACCTGCTCGACAAGGACCCCGTCGATTGGTCGATCCACACCCCGATCAACTGCAAAGCCCTCCCGCTCGCGTTGCCCAAAGATACCTACATGGAACTCGGGTTCAGTGACGCTGACGAATCCAAAGCAGCCGACATCCTCAATCGTGCGCACATTCCTGGTGATACCCAATACGCCATCCTCAACCCCGGCGGCAACAACCCTGCCAAACGCTGGCCCGCCGATCGGTTTGCGCAGCTCGCCGATCATCTCCACGCCAAACACAACCTCGCCGTCCTCATCAACGGCTCCCCCGCCGAGTCGGACCTCTGCGACGAGATAATCGACCTCGCCAACTCCAATCCGATCTCGCTCCCGGCGCTAGACAACACACTCGGCGCCCTCAAACCCATCATCGCGGGCGCGAAGATCCTCATCACCAACGACACCGGCCCGCGCCACATCGCTGCGGCCCTTGGCACGCCGCTCATCACCCTCTTCGGCCCCACCGATCCCCGCTGGACAACCATCCCTGTCAAACCACTTTCCGCTGGCTCACCCTCCGAAACCATCATCGTCGCCGACGAATCCCTCACGCCCGACCAGTCTGCCAACGATCACCCCAAGCGCTGTTCCATCGAGCATATCAGCTCCGAATCTGTCCGTGAGGCAACCGATTCGATGCTCGCTTCATCTTGATACGCGCGAAGCGAGCACAGACGAATCCGCTGTGCTATATTCCCCCATGACCGAGCGCACAGACGAACACACAGAGCAAACCGCCCACTACCCGCGCCTGCCCACCGACACCGACAACGGGCTGCTGCTCATGATCTCGGGCCCGTCGGGAGTGGGCAAAACCACCATCACCCGAGGCGTCGAACGATCCATCGCCGACTCGGTCTTCTCCGTCTCGTGCACCACCCGCGCCAAGACCGAAGCCGATGTCGAAGGCGTCGATTACCACTTCATCTCCGAAGAGGATTTTCAGGCATTGATCGACCGCGACGCCTTCCTCGAATGGGCCGATGTCTTCGGCAAAAAGTACGGCACACGAAAAAAATGGGTCGACGAACAGCTCTCCCGTGGGCGGCTCGTCATCCTCGAAATCGATGTCGAGGGTGCCAAGCAGGTCAAGGCCAAAATGCCAGACGCCTTCGGGCTCTTTATCCTGCCCCCGAGTGAGGACGAACTCCTCCGCCGATTGCAAAGCCGAAAGCGCGAGAGCGACGAACTGATCGCCAAACGCTTCGCCGAAGCCAAGCACGAGATCGCCGAAGCCAAGAGCGGCAACGCCTATGACAAGTTCTTGGTCAACGAAAACCTCGACGAAGCGATCGAAGAAGCCATCATGATCGTCAAAGCCGCCCGCCTCGCCCACGCGATGCAAAGCGATTCGTAGGCAATACTAATAATCCCGCCCATACACCCCATCGCGGGTGTTATGCAGGAACGGGTGCGCATGTGCGGCGAATGGTGCCCAGTTGGTCACCCCCGGGTTTGCCTCGGCGGGGATTCGGCTCTCGACATGCTGATCGGCGAACAAAATCGGCGTCTTTTCGAGCAGATTTTGATAGATATCTCGCCTAAGCGGGCGACGGATGTACGGCATCTCCACATCCCACATCAACGCCTTGCCCGAGGGATACCGCACCATCGATCGACGCACACTCTTTTCGAGTTTCGGCCAATCCGTACTCGGAAAATCCTCTTCGCTCCAGATTTTCGGATTCCCGAGGAATGAGGCGGAGTATTGGAATGAAGAAAAAGTTGTTGTAATGACCTGCTGGTTACTAAAATCCCGCTCTGCCCCAGGAGCAAGATACATCTGCCCATTCCCGGCCCACGGATATGCTTCAAGAAACAAATCAGCCCAGAGATTGGATGCCTGCCAATGCGACATCGTCATAAGCGGAAAGCGAGGATTTGGATCTGGATAAAACCGCCCGGGCACCGGCGCAGGATATAGCCCCTTCGAGCCCTGGGTGTACATCTCAAAGATCTGCCCGATGCTCCGCAGATTAACGCTGCTGCCTAACTCACGCGAGCGATCACGAGCACCACCAAGCGCGGGGAGGGATATCGAGATCAGCAACGCAATGATTCCTATGGACACCAGCACCTCGATCAGTGTGAACGCACTGCTATGCCTCCGTGAACCACGCATCAGTTGCTCCTATCGATTGATTCGAGTGTCTATTTCATGGGCTCGGCAAATAAACGACCTTCCGCGGTGGCAGGCCAATGAACTCAACTGCAACAGGCCTCCACACCCCTTGCGGCCTGTCATTGATCAGCATCGTGCCGACAGTGATGTTAAACTCTTCAGAAGCATCGACGCTTGGAACAGTCATATCAATCAAAACCTGATATACGCTGTAGTTGCCGACAGTTTGATCTGAGAACAGCTCCCCGTTAGCAAGTTTGAGAACCGTACGCTTCCCCGGAGGTGCAAAATCACCAGCCGCCACGCCACGAATAAAGATTGGCACAACACGAATGGTCTCTACAGGAATTTCCTTATGCCGAGCCCAAGCCGAGTTGTATTTCCAGGCCAACTCAGCAATTTTTGGGTCCTCATTGACCAGGCCGTTAATAGGCTCGCGTTTAGCTTCCGCAAGATACTCTTCGCGTGTCGCAGTTCTCCGGAGAACCAGAAACCGGGCATACGCCTTGGCAATGAGATCCGCCTGCACATCCGAAGGGCGTTGATTGGGTTCCAACCCATTCAATCCTTGATATACACGCTGATACAAAGCACTTTGTAGCGTATCCCCAGAACTACGCAGTTCGTCTTCATCGTAATCCTTAAACCGCGTTTCCACGGTCAATTCACGAATCATCGACGCCTTTGGATTAACACGCCCGCTCCCAAAGTAGCGCTGTACCTGATACACAGCCAGACCAACAAGGCCCAAGATGAAAACTGCAATAATTGTTTGTTTATATTTCATAACAGAATATTAAACTATTAAAAGACATGCGCCCCACGCGTCGATCACAAAATTGTTTTCATCCACAACAAATACCATCAGGCATTCCCAACCTTCTGGGCACTCCCAATCAGGAACAACAATCGGGTCTCCAATGGGTCGATACACGGTAAATCCTTCACAAGGCACTGTAACTGGCGTCGGTGGCCCAACCTGGGCTACCGCTATTGCAGAAACCACACCAACCAACAACACACTTGCCAACACATCAATCATCTTCATTCGCTTCTTCATTTTCAGAACCTCCTCCGAGCCGAGCCCGGAAACCAAGGAATAAACAGAGCACGGCACTCGCCGAGTTCTGGTACGCATGCACAATCAACTGGTTCGCTGCATCGGGAGCCGCAGAGATGCCGCACCCACAACTCCCCGTATAGCTATTCTGGTCTAAAACAATCGAATACGCCGCCCCGACGACAAAGAATACACCCGAAAGCACCAGCCCGAGCCCGCTTCGTCGGAAGAGCAACAACGCGATCAATACCGCCAGCGTCAGCACCGTGAACACGAAAAAGCCCCCGGCTCCCGCGTTTGTAAGCCCAAGCCCGCCCTCCAAAGGCGTCAAGAACCGCGACGGATCAACCAGTTTGCTCGTCAGTGCCAAGCCAAACAGCCCCGCAATACTCAATCGCACCATCCACTGCGTCCAACCAAGCTGATGGCTCTTGTTCTGTTCCATCGGAATCAGAATATA
>Ga0316206_1001905_pt1 | contig 15958 bp, 13 predicted proteins | sample 6monthpyrite_MG_FD_204942 | JGI IMG/M metagenome (GOLD analysis project Ga0316206, IMG submission 204942) | Microbial mat bacterial communities from mineral coupon in-situ incubated in ocean water Damariscotta River, Maine, United States -... | ecosystem: Environmental > Aquatic > Marine >... | reverse complement strand
AGGTGATGAGCCAGCTGCATCCTTCGAAAGCCAACCGATGAAGATGGTCGGTAAGCCGGATGCGGGAGAACCGCACGTCCGGTTTGAAGAGGGGGGCGGGCCAATAGGTCCGTCCCTACTCGACGGTTACCTGTTTCCCGTCGGAATCACCGCGGGCACGGGCCAGTTCCAGGTCCACGTACCGGCTAACCTGGCCGGCGCCGTGGTCTATGCGCAGGCGGCGATGATCGATGCTTCGATGCCGGGGCTGGTCGCCCTGAGCACGGGCCTGCGCGTCGAGGTCTGCCCGTAGCCCCACCACGATGAGCCGACCGCTGCGCGTTCCAGGTTGTCCTGGGGACCCGCAGCGGCACGGCTAGGTGGTTGGGCCCGTTACCCGTCGAAGGTCTTTGGGGCGCGTCCCTGCCCACGATTCGTACGCTCAAGGGGACGGACGCGCTTGGGTGCGGCGACCACTTTCAGCCACGCTTTCCTCATTGCCCGTTCCACGACCTGAAGCACGTCTCCGCCAAAGCGCAAGTGCGGCGCCGCGACATGAACGCCGAGGGTGATCACCTCACGATGGGGAAGCTGCGTACCGGGGATCGGTCGATTCAAGTACCCGGTGACGCCGTGCCAGAGCCGGCAGCATCCAACACGGCTCGAGCTCACGGCAACCTGAATCGCGCAGTCGCACGAAGAGGGCGCAGGGCAGAGATTAAAGCAAGGCCGCGACGAGTTCCCTCGTCGCGGCCTTGTGGATCTCACCAGCCGGCACGAGGCCAACTGGTTCGAGTCAAACGAACTCAGCCACCGATGACGATGTCAAGCGCGTTGGTCAGCTCGATGCTCGCGCCGACGCTTGCACCCTGGAGGCAGAGCGGAAGGCCGATGAGGGTCGGGTCCATCGGGATCGGGAGCGAGTACGCAGTACCCGGAGCGTTGATGAACGTCATGGTCGGGCTGGAGATGTCACACAGCAAGGTGCCGAAGGACAGCGGCAGCTCGATGCCCGCGAAGAACGAGACGAACAGGAAGTCGGCAGTACCCGTTCCCGTGACCATCGGATCATAGGTCGAGCCGATCATCGGCGCGTTGCCAGCGGTCAGCACGGCCAGGTTCGGCACGGTGGCGAAGCGGGGCGTCTGCGTTCCGCAAGTGCCAGGAATGGTGAGGACGTCGCCGAACGACTGGCCAACCACCAGGTTGTCAATGCGAAGCGTCTCGTTCATGTCCGAGTCGGACTGACGAAGGGCGAAGGCGCTCATCGAGTTGCCGGGGTTCCCGTCGAGGTCGCCGAGGATCGACGTCGAGGCCGAAGTCGTGGGGTTGATCCAAAGCTCGGCCTGGTTCGTGACTTGGTCGTACGACGCGATGGCGCGGTACGTCACGCCGAAGCTCAGGTCGGTTGCCCAGATGGCGTCCGCGGTGGAGTCGTCGCTGGCGATGCCAACGCTGAAGTCGCCGCCGTTGAGGGCTTGAACGACATCGAAGCGCGCGCGGAAAGCGAAGCCCGAGTCCTTGAAGTGAGCGAAGTACTCGGTGTCGGTGCCGAGCCACGGCCCGCCAAGGTCGTCGACCGAGAAGTCGATGCCGAAGAAGACTTTGCCGGCCACCGGAGTGAAGGCGATGTTGACGTCTTCGGAGGGAGTTCCGTGCTGCACAACGGCTTGGCCGCTGAGGATCTGGAAGTCACCGGCGGTGCCGCTGTGGTTGGCCCAGGTCCCTTGCGGAACCAGGCTGCCGTCGGGGTACGAGAAGCTGTCGCACCGAATGACTTGGGCACTTGCAGTGCTGGCAAAGGCGAACGCGGCAACGCTAAAAAGCATTGCCTTCTTGTATGTCTGAATAGCACTCATATCGGTTGTTCTGCTGAGGGTCTTGGGATGGAGGGGGGTCCTCAAGGTCTTGAGGGATTCCTCACGTGTCAGTCTGAATAGGACATCCTACCGCCCCTTGCGATGTTGGAGAGCTTTGATACCAAAAACAACGGGCCCGCCGATTGATCCGGACGTGGGGTTTCAAGCCACCTGTACCGCCTAGGACGTGCTTGCGGCTCCAAACGGAGCGACGCAACTCTGGCCTTGACAGTTGCTTACACGTGAGGCATGCAAGCCGGCGATGGCCCCGCGTGAGCGCAACTCAGCATGCCTAGCTGGGCGCCCGCTTCCACCTCCTTCGCAACCGAGGGCCGCCGAGCTTGGTCGCCCTCGCTCGCCGGACTTGTGGTGGTGCTCGACCACGGACTGGAACGGTGAAGCTGATTGTCGCGCACTTCTGGCAACCTCTTAGTCAGGACACCGAAGAACAAGCACTTCTTGTCGTTGTTTTCTCCGCCGCGGAATGCTCAAGGTAGTGACCGATGAAAGCATCCCCTTCTATTGACCTCGACGAGCTCTTGGAGCACGCCTCGTGGGCTCGGCAACTCGCACAGAGTTTGGTCGGAGAATCCGCGGCTGACGATCTCCTTCAGGAGACCTGGCTTGCGGCCCTTCGAAACACTCCCTCGGGAGATCGTCCGCTGCGGCCCTGGCTGGCGACGGTTCTCAGCAACCTCGCTCGAAAGCGCGCGCGGGGTCAAGGTCGTCGCCGGGAGCGCGAGCAGATCGGCAGTCGCCCTGAGGCGCTCCCGTCGGCCGCCACGTTGACCGAGCGCGCCGAGTCTCAGCGCCTGCTCATCGACGCGCTGCTCGAGCTTGATCCAGAGATGCGCCAGCTCGTGCTGTTGCGTTTTTTCGAGGGGCATTCGGCGTCCCAGATTGCGCGACTCCAAGGAGTGCCGGCGACCACGGTCCGCAGTCGCCTCGAGCGCGGACTCGCGCAGCTGCGCGGGATCCTCGACGGGCGCCAAGGTGGCGACCGCGAGAGTTGGAGCCTTGCGTTGCTCCCACTTCTGCGCATCAAGACTCCGGCCGCGACGCTCGGCATGAAAGCCGCAGCCACCCTATTCCTTATGAAGTCGATCTCCGCACCTGTGGCCGTCCTGGTTGTCATCACCTCTTGCGTGCTCGGGTTTCTGGTGATGGGGCCGTTTCGCTCGGCACCCGACGAAGCCACGCCAACGGCTGCGCCCAGCGAACTTGCGCTCACACCCAACTTGTCATCCGAAGACGAATCTGCGCTTCCCGAGCTGCCGCTTGAAGTCGGTTCTGCGAACAGTCGCCGCGCGCAGAATGCCGAGCCTGCGCCGAGCGAACCCACCGCAGAGGCAACAATCGCGTTCACGCCGTGGCCGGCTAAGGGCGTCGACATGGAGCTCATCCTGGCTCCGAGCGGTGCACCTGCGAGTGGCGCGGTCGTGCGACACCTTGTCGGAGGCATGGGCGTTGGGGGACCGAGGTATGTCGTGCAAAGCCTGATCCTCGGACGCGACGAGCTGAGCCCTCTAGACACGAAGGGTGCGGCCGTGTACCAGGCGGATGCGCTCGGCCACGTGCGTCTGCCGGACATCGCCGGAGAGAGTCTTGTCGTCTGCGAGCTCGGCGACGCGCGCGCCTACACAACGCTCGGCGGCTCGCTCGATCTCGGTCCGCGTCTCGAGCTTCACGAGCCACGCAGCATCACGTTGCGCGTGGAGGACAAAGCGGGCACACCCGCCGAAGGCCTGCGCCTCGAGCTGTCGGATCTTCCGGGAGGGATGCTTGGTCGCCAGATGCCGACCGATCCGCGTGGCGAGCTCGTGCTTCACAACACCGACCTGTTGCTTGCCCTCGCGAGGCAAGCGGGTGGGGCCTCCATCGAGACCACCCTCGACGTGACCGCGAAGCTGATGTTCATGGAGCCCTTGCAGGTCCAGGTTGACCTGGCGGATCCACCGAGCGAAACCGTCCGGTTCGTCTTGCCCGTGAGGGGGCTCGTTGAGGTCAGCGTCGTGAATCAGGCCGGCCAATCTCTCGCGGACGCGGGCCTGCCGATTCGCTTTGACGTCACCTTTCAAGGGCAGTCGGCATCCGGTGCAGCTTGGCCTAAGGGGGGCGAGCTAGCCACGCTGCGGGGAACGCCAATCGGCGCCGTTGTTCGCGCCGCTCTGAGCAAGTTCACGGAGGCAAAACCGCTTGCCCCCGTGACGGGGACGGTGCCCGCGAACGGAGTCCTCGAGCTCACTCTTGTCGTCGACAGCAATCCGCCCGCTCGCGTTACGGCTCGGCTCCTTGCAGAGACCGGCGAGCCCCTCGCGAACCTGGAGGCACTCGCCGCGATACGGCAAGAGAAGAAGGGTGGCACGGGGTCAGCGAGCACTCGGATCACGACCGATGCGGAGGGGCGCTTCGAGCTGCCTCTGGACACGAGCCTTGAGGGTCGCGGTGGGGCGAACATGAGCACGGTCTTCTTCTTCAGCTTGACCACGCCCGAAGGACAGAAGCTCTGCGGTCAGGAGTTCACTCGGCCGGGCGTTCTTGAGCCGCTCATCGATTTGGGCGACGTCATCTGTGGCCCCATTCCGATGCTTGCTGCGGGTCGCGTTGTCGATCCGCTTGGCAACCCAATCGCGGGCATTCTCGTCCATGTCGAAGAGCTGCCCAAGTCCATGCCAGGCATGGCTAAGGCTGCGCCATGGGGGAAGCGCGTCGCCAATCAACAGAGCAGTCCGACCGATGAAGAGGGGCACTTTGAGATCGTCGGCATCACGAAAAAGCGCGATCTGCAACTGGGCATTCAGACCCAAGGCCTCAACGTGCCCAAGCGGCCGACCTTCACCACCGGTGCTCGCGATCTTGAGATGGTCGTCTCGAAGCTCGGCTCGCTCATGGGCTCGCTGCACTTCGACAACCCCGAAGACTCCAAAGGCTGGACCGTCGCAATCCATCCCCAGGACAAGGCGCTTTACGGGATCTTCAATCCCAGGTCGATCTTGGGCTGGGGCAGTGCGACGACGGACTGGAGTCAGAATCGCCTCGCGGGCAACGGCGGCGACTTCGGTTGGAGCGACTTGCCGCCGGGTCTTTACGATGTCCGCGTCGGGCTTCCTGGCGGGGATGGTTTCATCCGGACTTGGAAGGACATCGAGGTGCTGCCCGGCATGGTGACCCGCGATCCGCGTTTGCAAGATGTGGATCTTGCGGGCCAGCTGCAGCACGCCATGCTGACGGTTGTGGATCCAGCGGGTGAGCCCATTGGCAATGCGGGGTGGGCCGAGGCGCGGGACAAGCGCGCGCATCAGCTGACGATGCTATCGGATGGCAAGGGCGAGGTTCCGTTCAGCAAAGCGACCACACACCTTTGGGTGGCGGCCCCCGGCTACCTGGCTCAGAACCTCACGGCCCAACCGGGCGCAATCCGTGTCGTCCTCGAGCCCAGCCCCGAGGTCGTCCTGGTGCTTCCGCCGGGGCTGACGCTGCCCCAAAATGCGACCCTGCGGGCCGAGCTCGAGGCCGACGATGGACCGTCCTTCAGGCCCGGCACCCTCATGGACTTCCCCGGTGGCGACTTTGTCGATGGCGAGGCCACGGTGCAGCCCTTCACCCAAGGCAAGCAGCGAGTCAAGCTGAGGCTGACCGTGCAAAGTGCAGGCGGCAGTCGCTCGCGCTTCGGGCCCGTGCCCAAGGAAGTCGAGCCCTTGCTCGTCGACGCAAGCTCCCAGGGAGCGAGGTTCCAGCTCCTCATCACACAGGAGATCCTCGACAGCTTCCTGCCGTAGCCGGAAGACGGGGCCTGCTATGCGGCGCGCTTGCTGATACTGCCCACCGAGTTCATCGCGCTCTTGACTCGGCGTAGCCCCCTGAGCTCGCGCCCGTTCGGCCACGGCGTGAACGAGAGCAACAGGAAGAGCGCGACGTTCAAGCCAGGAACCAGCATCAGAACACCGAGGCTCCAGTGGAAACCAGCGCGCGCAAAAACCGACGTGAAACCGAGTAGGTAGACAATGGCAAGGCCGCCTGCAATCCCTCCAATGAGAGGATCCGACAGCCACTCCGTAACCTGGCTCCAGGTGATGGACGATTCTTGATTCATGCTCGAGTGCCTTCAACACCGCCCGACGGCGCCCCCAAAGTGGGGGCCATTCAAGGAGGCTTTGCATGTATCGATCGGATCGCCACTCGATTCTTGAGCCCAACTTCTACAGGCTGAAGAATCGTCAAATTCCCTGGACCGACCGATGAATCCGCTTGCTCTCGACCAGTGGCTTGGGAGGCCTCCCCGAAATGGCCTTGTTTACGTCAGTCCGATGAGAGCCAGTTCAAGAGCCCGGAAGCGGCCAGGCGCGCAACGTCAGAATTCGACGAGTTCGCCGCAGCAAGGGCGACGATGTCGGTGTCACCGTCCCAGTCCTCACTGCGGCTGCTAGTGGCCGCACGTTGAGCATGCCCTTGCCCGGCCTTTCTGGCCCCATCGAACGCAGCGCCGGACCCTCCGGACCCCGAGCAGCGCCAAAGTGATGGTGCGCCCACCAGGACTCGAACCTGGGACCGCCGGATTAGAAAGGATACGCGCTGCCGCCGCAAGTCATTGGCAGAGCTGGATCTTTGATGGGGAGGCCAGAGGCGCGTAAGGTAGGCGCTCGGATGGTACGCCCAACAGGACTCGAACCTGTGACCTGCTGATTAGAAGTCAGCTGCTCTATCCAGCTGAATTACGGGCGCATATGGCCAAGGATACTTGACTGGGAGGTTTCTTCCTAACTACTGGGGCGGTCCCATTCCTCCGGATGCGTTCCTCCGCCGAGCCAGAGGCCCGTGGTTACCCAGGTCTCGTAGTTCGTGAGCCACTCCGATGCCCAGGGCACGATGGTCTCGACGAGGAGCATGTCCCAGCTCCAATCTCCGGCGCGAGGAAGATACAGGCATAGCGAACCGTCCTTGTACGTGTGCGGCAACTGATATCCGTCGATCGGTTCCAGCTTGGGCTCAAGAACGGTGACCTTGGGAGGCTTGCCGAGCTTGTACTTCAGTTGGATCTTGTAGGTCTCGCTGATCGGAGTGGGCGTCAAGTCAACGATGAACGTCAACTCGCTCCGGCGGATCCAGCACTGCGCGTCCGGGAACAGGCTCCGCAGGTGGCGTTGTTGGATTGCCAGGTTCTTGGGTCTACTCCTGGGGATCGCCATCGTTGGTGTGGCGCGGGACCGCCTTGGCTCCTATCGCTCCGAGGGTTCCGGTTCCTGCGGCCATTCGGAGGCTGCCCGTGTCCCGCTGCTCCGTACGGAGCGTGGCGATGCGCTCCTCTGCGCTCACCATCTGCCCTTCGCCAATGGACTTCGCGATCAGTTTTCTCAGCCCCTGGCCCTTTGCGTCGCGGAGTCCGAGGAGGTCGTCACACAGGCTCCGAATCCACAGCTCGAATCTCGCCGCGCGCCGTGAGTCGCCGACCATCGCGCGGGCGAGATTCTCGCGCTCGTCCTCGGGAAGGTGATCGTCGGTCGGATTCGAGACCCATAGCTCGCCGTCCTTCATGTGCAAGTGGTCGCGGATCCGATCCGCGACACCTCGAAGGGCCTCAGCGATCGACTGCTCGCCCTGGTAGCAACGGGCGACGAGCGTCGTCACGAGGATCGAGGCCGGGCTCAGGTCCTCGGGATCGTCGCCATAAGAGAGGTCCCGGTCCCGACGAACGTACTGGACGGTACGTTGAAGGACGGACTTCACCTCCCAAACGGGCACTTCCTCGACCGTGCGCTGCGATGACTTGGCGAGCGCCTGCCGCTCCTCCTCAAAGACCTGGCCCATCCTCTCGATGAACCACGCTTTGTAGCCCTTGGGGTCCGTGACAATCCACTCGCGTAGCTCCTTGTCGGAAATCAGGAGCCGATTGCTGACTTCATCGTTTACGTCCTCGGGGATCGCGGGCAGGGCGTCGATGTGGAAGCCTCGATAGACCAACCGCCAGCAGCGGTCCCTTTTCTCGATCCTAGGCACGGGCTTGTCCTGCCGTCGCTGATCATCTCGAAAGCTCTCCAGGACCTTGCCCGCTTCGTCCTTGAGTTGATCTTGGGTCGTGCTGATTCGCGCGAGCGGGCGCTCGTAGACCGCGTCAATATCCCAATCGCCATTTGTGATGGTCGTTGTGCCCAGCGCGGCGGAGCCCTGCGGGAAGAAGCTTGGCTCCTTCCTTCCCACCGAAGCATCGTGCTTAAGCACCCAGGCACCGAGGTCGTCGTAAACGGCCATTGCCCGGGCGAGGAGTTTTGGCGGGACATCGAGAGACTCCAGGCCGAAAACGAGATGTTGGTCAAGCGATCCTAGTTCAGATTTGAGCATGCTTCTCTACCTCTTGTGTGTTGCGAGTCATGGTGCGTAGCTGATGAAGATCGAGCGCTCGATGGCCCATGAAGTTGTCTGCGATCTCCGCCCCGTGCGCCTGCGCGTCCGCGAGCGCGCGAGCCTCGTACTCGCACCGGATGACGTCCATCCGGCTCCAGGTGCCAGTGACGGTTGGGTTGATCCGGTGAACTCGATCCTTGCCGACGAGGAGGTTCGTCTGGTTCTCGACGCTCTCGCCTTGAGCTCGGAGCGGAACGTCACGGCCACCGAGCAGCCAGGCGAGGCAGCCGCCACCCGAGAGCCAGCGCGACCTCCGGTGAAGTACGGTGCCAGTGCCGATACTCAGGATGCGCATGGCTTCGAACGGCACGCCGAGGTAGCGATGCGCTTCGATCGCCGCGACTAGAGCAGGGTTGTTTGCCCAGACTCCACCGTCAACCAGGCGGACCTTGCCGATGTACGGGCACGCACGCAGGAATGTCGGCGCGGCACTCGTCGCGAGCGCCGCTTGCCACGCGGGAATCGTGTGGTCCCTCCGGAGGTCCCTGTGGTGCGGGGTCTTCAGAACTTTCGGAGCGTCGTCGTCGAGGTTGTAGGTCGTGATGACGAGGGCGCGGGAGCAGTCGGCCAGTTGCTCCTCCTCGAACTCTCGGCGGAGTGCGCGCTCCAGCACGTCGGCGTTGTACTTGGCCCTCAGCAGGTGGCGAGCCCGGGCCCCGAACCACTGTCCGCGCGGGAAGATCCTCGGGCCGTCCTCCCTGTAGAACCTCGCCAACTCGTCCGGCGATTTGCCCAGGGTGAGTCCGAGGGCGATGATCCCGCCCGTGGACGTACCGGCGAGCAGATCGAAGTGGTCGAGGAGGTGGGTGCCGAGGTCCTGCTCCAGAGAGGCAAGGAGCGTGGCGGTGTAGAGCCCCCGGATTCCTCCGCCATCGAGAGAAAGGATCTGGAACTCCCTCCCGGAGGTGTGGTAAGGTGTGAGATTGTTGGTGGCCAAGGATGGTTCAGGCATAGGGCCTACACGTGCAAAGTGTGTGCCAGTTCCGTGCGCCCACTAGATCTAGTAGGTGCACGGGGTCGTGTGCTCCCCCATCGGGAGTGCGAGGTCTGTATCGACTGTCAGGCTGGCAGGGTCTGTGGAGTGCGGCGGGAATCGCCGCCAATTTGGCAGCAGCGTGTCCCCCCGAAGACCTTGACGGACCACCAAATCGAATCGTAGGTTTCGGGGGCTCTGCATCGGAAGTCCAAGCGGTAGACTGGTTGGGACCGGAATAGCGGCTCACTAGCGACGGCTGGCGTCGGGCCCTCTCAGCCTCGGAATTCCTCGCGGACCTCATAGTCGCGGGGCACGCAGTCGTACATTCGGTGATGTGCCCGTATTCGCGTCCGGGTCGCGAGGGTAGACGAGCAGGCGCTCGAACAACCCATCCAGTTTCCGCCGGCCTTCCCGGGATCCATCTCAGCGCGCTCGTGGTCGTCCCGGAATCGGGCCTACGTGCAATCGTCATTGAGGTCGTGGCAGTGCTCGACGAGTGTTCCGATCGCGACAGACTAAGACTTGGTGGCCCCAAAGTTGGACACGCTCTCTGGCCCGCCCTTGGCCTATCTCGCGTCACTTGCTTCCAGTCGAGCGATCCACGGGGTTTGGGTCGGTGCGCCCAACAGGACTCGAACCTGGGATCGCCGGTTTGCAAACCTGAGTCTCGTTCACCAGGCGGATCAGGGCGAGCGTTTTGGTGCCTAGCCCTTGGCCCCCAGCCGAGTACCCAGCAGTTGACTGTCAAGGTCGCGCAGCAGGCACCTCAGATGACGGTCCGCCGGAGGTGACGGAGGCGTGGCCGGAACTTCCCGGAGCAATCGAAGTCGCGATCTTGGGCGTGGTTACGTCGGCGATCGCTACAGCCAGTTGAACTCTCCCCATTGGCAGCATATGGTCGACCACCACATACGCCGATCAACAACCCCGTTGGAGAAGACTGAACAACTGTGAGGATCCTGGAGTTTCCCGTGGACGAATTTCGTTCACCTGATGTCGCGGCGGCGGTCGCTGCGCTTGCCGCCGATGGCGGGCTGAAGGAGCGAGGCGCGGTCTTCACCAAGACCGGCGTGGTGGAAGCCATTCTCGACCTCTGTGGCTATACGGACAACCACTTGCTCCACGAGATGAGGTTCTTAGAGCCGTCTTTTGGAGGTGGGGACTTTATTTTTATCGCAGTTGAGAGGTTGATGAGTGCATTCATGCGATCGGGAGGAGACCCCTCCCAATCGTTCGATGCCCTGACTGACTGCATCCGAGGTTTTGAGCTCCACACAGCGACATTCGGCGATACCCGCGAGAGGTTGGCGAACTTGCTTGCGACGCTGGGAGTTCCTGAGGAGCAGGCGGTCATGCTGACCGAATCATGGCTTGTGAACGACGACTTCTTGTTGGCACGCATTGATGGGTCGTTCGATGTTGTGGCAGGCAATCCGCCTTACGTCCGCCAAGAGCGTATTCCAGAGACGCTTCTCAAGGCGTACAAGCGCAAGTACCGGACTCTGTATGATCGCGCCGACCTTTACATCATGTTCTACGAGCGGGGTCTCGACCTGCTTACGGGGGGCGGGGTGCTCGGGTACATCTGCGCCAATCGCTGGGTCAAGAACAAGTATGGAGGACCGCTTCGTCTGAAGGTGGCCGAGGGCTATCGGCTGAAGCATTTCCTTGACCTTGAGCGTGCAGATGCATTCCACGAAGAGGTGATCGCCTACCCAGCGATCACAGTGATCCAGCGTGGAACACATGGTCCGACGCATGTCGCCACAGAGAACCAGGAGTCGGCGGTTGGTCTTCATGCTGTGGTCGAGGAACTTCAGCGATCAGAGCAGGGAGAGCCCGCAACTGGAGTGGCGGTCGTGCACGATGTGGCCGTCGGTCGAAGTCCTTGGCTCCTGGACGCCCCACACATCCTCAACCTGCTGCGGTACTTGGAATCGGGATTCCTAACCGTCGAACAATCAGGGGCCAAGGTCGGTATCGGCGTGGCGACCGGTGCCGATAGGGTCTTCATTCGCGCCTATGACGAACTAGCCGTTGAGCCGGATCGGAAGTTGCGGCTGGCGATGGCCGCTGACTGTGCGAACGGAGGCGTGACATGGAGCGGGAAGGGGGTGATCAACCCGTACTTGAAGGCGGGCGGGCTTGCCCCGCTGGCGGATTATCCGAGGTTTTCAGCCTACATGCATGAGCATGGTGATGTCCTGAAGCAACGGCACACCGCGAGAAAGCAGCCTAGCAAGTGGTATAGGACTATCGACCGCATCTATCCCGACCTGACGCACCAGCCGAAACTGCTGATTCCCGACATTAAGGGTGAGGCCGTAGTCTCGTTCGATCCGGGCGAATGTTATCCGCATCACAACCTCTATGTCGTCACTTCTGACTTGTGGGACCTTCAAGCCTTGCAGGCCGTTTTGAGGTCCTCTGTAGCACTTACCTTCGTCGCGGCCTATTGCGTGAGGATGGCTGGAGGTTTTCTTCGCTTCCAAGCACAGTATCTTCGGCGCATCCGGGTACCTGACCCGCGCACACTAACTAAACAGGAAGTGGACGCGTTAGTTGCTGTTGCATCTTCAGGCAACCAGGCGGAGGTAGACGCGGCGGTGATGCCGCTGTACGGTCTGAGTGTTGAGGCAGAGGGAGAGGTCCTCGCATTTGCGCATGCTGCCCGAGTCGCAAGGAAGAAGGGGAAGTGAGCATGGAATTACTACCCAAAAACTTCGACCAGCTTGTTGCTACAGCAGTGCGAGTTTTCTGGACCACCCGGAGTGGCGGATCAAGCTCACAGGGGGGTGCGCGGGGCAACGTCATTTCAGGCAAGAACCTCGATGGGTTCTTGAATGTCGTGCTGGCAGTTGCTAGGCACTGCGGTCTGGTCGAGGGGTGTGTGTTCACGACGGGTGGAGCCCTCTTGACTCTCCCAGGCTACTATCGCCCTACAAAGAATTGGGACGTAGTAATCGTGAACCGAAATCGGCTGTTGGCGGTCTTGGAGTTCAAGTCGCACGTTGGCTCCTTCGGAAACAACTTCAACAACCGATCCGAGGAGGCTATCGGGAACGCAGCGGATTTTTGGGCGGCTCAGTCGTATGGCGCTTTTCATCCCAAGAACCATACCCAGCAGCCTGGCGCACTACCGGCTGATCCACGAGCTCCATTCCTCGGCTATCTTATCCTGCTTGAGGAATCCCAAGGTTCCACAAGGCCCGTAGCCAGCAGATCCACGCACTATGGGGTGTTTCCCGAGTTCGAAGGCGCGTCCTACTCAGATCGCTATCGCATCCTCTGCGAGAAGCTGATGGAACAGAACCTGTACGGGGCGGCGTCCTTGATGGTTTCCCCTGAGACTGACGGGGCATCATCGGGAAAGTGGAACTCAATGTCGGAGGCAACAGACGTACGGAACTTGTTCACCCAGCTTGCAGCGCAGCTTCTTGCGGCAGAACAAGCGTAGGGGCGAACTCGCGCTCATACCTTGAATCGAACGCAGCGCCGGACCCTGCAGTCCCCAAGAGCACCACAGAGATGGTGCGCCCACCAGGACTCGAACCTGGGACCGCCGGATTAGAAATCCGGTGCTCTATCCGGCTGAGCTATGGGCGCTTGGGTGGGGAAGAGTTTATCCTAGAGGATAGATGGACGCATGCGTGTCCTCGATCCCATCACATAGAAGTCTCACTCTTTGAAATCCCATGAAGGTCCTGGTCGTCGGTAGCGGCGGGCGCGAACACGCGCTTTGTTGGAAAATGTCTCAGTCGGCTCTGGTCGACGAGGTCCTGGCTCTGCCGGGGAACCCCGGGACGGCTGCAGTCGGCCGCAACGTGGGGGGCGTGGATCCTGAGGATGTTGCGGGCGTTGTGCGCGTGGCAAAAGAGGAAGAGGTCGAGCTCGTGGTCATCGGGCCCGAAGGGCCGCTGTGCGTGGGCTTGGCCGATGGGCTGCGGGCCGCGGGCATTGCGGTGTTTGGGCCGGGCGAGGCGGGCGCGCAGCTTGAGGGCTCGAAGCTGTTTGCTAAAGAGCTCTTGGATCGCCACCGGATTCCGACCGGCGCTTGGCGGCGCTTCGATCGCTCTGGCGCGGCCAAGGACTACCTGGAGAACTTGCAGGTCTGGCCCGTTGTGATCAAGGCCGACGGCCTGGCAGCGGGCAAGGGTGTGTTTGTCGTATCCGACTCGACCGAAGCTTGCCACATCGTCGATCAGGTGATGGAGGAGCGCCAGCTTGGTGACGCGGGTTGCGAGATTCTGATCGAGGAATTCTTGGTCGGCCAAGAGGTCTCGATCCACGTCGTGACCGACGGGGAGACCCTGCTCCTCTTGGATCCCGTCGAAGACCACAAGCAGGTCGGCGAAGGAGACACCGGACCGAACACGGGCGGCATGGGTGTGTCGTCACCGGTCGGCTGGCTGGGTCGGCGCGGGATGCGCCAGATCGAGCAGCAAGTCTTGATCCCGATGTTGCACGCGCTGCGCATCGAGGGCATTCCGTATCGAGGACTTTTGTACGCGGGCCTGATGGTGACCGAGGGCGGGCCGAAGGTGCTCGAGTTCAACTGCCGCTTCGGGGATCCCGAGACGCAGGCGATCATGCGCCGCTTCAAGTCGGACCTTGTGCCGTACTTGCTCGCAGCCGCAAACGGCACGCTTGAAGCCGAAGAGCCGCCCGAATGGGATCTGCGCCAATGCGTGGGTGTCGTGATGTGCGCCGAGGGTTATCCCGGTCGCTATCGCAAAGGTGACGTGATCACGGGCATCGGGCGCGCGGAAGAGCTCGGCGAGAGCGCTGTGGTGTTCCAAGCGGGAACCAAGAGCGATGGACCGGACCTCCTGACAAACGGTGGTCGTGTCTTGTGCGTGACGGCTCTCGGCGAGGACGTCGACGACGCGCGCGCGGAGGCCTACGAAGCTGTTCAGCGCGTCCGTTGGGACGGCGCCTTCTGCCGCAAGGACATTGGAAAGCGCCCCGTCACGATCTCGACCAACGCCTGAGGCTGCAGCGGGCGCACAGCTAGAGACAACCGTCAGCTCTCGAGCTCGGCGGCTTGTGGTGGTAGTGCCCGTGCTCGACGAGGCGCGCTGCATCGATGCGCTCGTCGAGCGGCTTCTGCACGGAGATCACACTGAGTTTGCGCGGCGCGATCCCGCCGACCGAGCAGACCTCGTGGTCGTCGTGGACGGAGGCAGCAGCGACGGCGGCCAAGAGCATGCGCGCGCTGCGGGTGCGGTCGTGATCGACGCCCCGCGCGGGCGCGGGGCGCAGCTTGCCGCCGGCGCCGAGTGGGCCGTGCAACAAGAGGGCGCGGCGGACGAAGACCTTCTGTTCTTCGTGCATGCGGACAACACACCCGCCGATGGCGCGCTCGCCGCGCTGCGGCGTGCGGCCGATGAGGCCACAGGCACATCAGTCGTCGCGTGGGGCTGCCGCCAAGCGGTCGACGCTCAAGGCCCGTTCTATCGCGCCGTCGAGAACCTCGCCGACAAACGCGTCGCACAGCGAGGCCTTGTGTACGGCGATTCGAGCCTCTGTTTGACCGCGAAGAGCTACCGGGCCGCCGGCGGCTTTCGCGCGCTGCCCTTGTTCGAGGACGTGGATATCTCCCGGCGCCTCCGCAAGTTGGGCCGCGTCGCGCTAGTGCCGGATGCCGCGATCCACGTCTCTGCACGCCGCTGGAAGCGCGAAGGCGCCACGGTCACGGTCATCCGCAACTGGATCCTGACCAAAGCGTATTGGCTGGGAGTCCCACCGTTCTTGCTAGCCAAGCTGTATCCGCGGCACCGCTCGGACGCCGCGAAGACATGACGACAATTCACCGTACCGCAAGCGCACGCATGAGTCGGAATGCTGGTGCTAAAACGGCTCTCGACTCAAGCGGCAACTTGCGCGTATGCTGCCGGGCCCCGAGGGACCACCTGTGAAGCACGAAACGATCCGCAAGAACTTCGAGAGCTACTTGAAGACCAAGAAGTTGCGCCTAACCCCGCAGCGGGCCGAGATCTTCGAGCGCGCCTTCGCGACCCATGAACACTTCACCGTCGAGGTCTTCCTGGGCTGGCTGAAGAAGGAGGGCTCGAGCGTCTCGCGCGCCACGCTCTACCGCACGCTTGGCCTTCTGGTCGAAGGCGGCTTCCTTGAAGAGCTCGACGTCGGCACCGGCGAGTCCTGGTACGAGCACGTGCTCGGCCACCAGCACCACGATCACCTGATCTGCACAAAGTGCGGCCGCATCGAAGAGTTCACCGAACCAAGAATCGAGGCCCTACAGGAAGAGATCGCCAAGGCCCGCGGCTTCACCCTGAGCAGCCACGACCTGCGCCTAATGGGCACCTGCCGAAGGTGCCAAACCAAGGCTTGACCCGCCGCTGATCGCCAGTCCCCAGCGGACAACACCGTCGAAGAGACAATTGGGCAGCCCCCTAAAGTCTCAATACTCTCGATGAGCAAGCGCCCCAGAGCGAAGCGATTGGGGATGGCAGGAAAGCCCAACACAATTTTGTAGTACCCCAACAAAATGCGCCCCAGAGCGAAGCGATTGGGGAAGAGCGACTTCGCCCGCCAAGAGCTCGAATTGCGCAAACAAAAAGAGCTGAGTCACAACAACCCAGTGAAGGCCGAATGAAGGAGCCGGTCCTCCGGCTCCACAACTCAAGGCCCCCAAAAAACCCAAGGCTCACAAAAAGAAAACGCTCCCAACCTCGAGTAGTGGGGGGGGGGGGGGGGGGGGGGGGGGGGGGCGGCCCCCCGG
>Ga0316206_1001903_pt1 | contig 15978 bp, 25 predicted proteins | sample 6monthpyrite_MG_FD_204942 | JGI IMG/M metagenome (GOLD analysis project Ga0316206, IMG submission 204942) | Microbial mat bacterial communities from mineral coupon in-situ incubated in ocean water Damariscotta River, Maine, United States -... | ecosystem: Environmental > Aquatic > Marine >... | reverse complement strand
GATACCAGATTTTCCGGATATTACTTTTTCTTCGAGGGATATCAAAGAATTAAGCACTTTAAATGTTGATGCTGTGGTGAATCTATAATTTGCCCGGTCATCATTGTGAACAAAACGCTGTTCGCCATTCAGCGATGAAATGACCATTGTTCCGTCAACATCGTACGTTGCAAAGAGTTTTTCAAGTTCCCGATCTTCGGCAATTACAGTTGTTACAAAAATAGTAAAAAGAAAGGTTATTAGTAATTTATACATGTTTATCCTGTTCTGCGTGTAACGTCACTAGTCAGCCGTACAATTTTTTTATAAGATTTTAGTCTGACCATATAGTCTCTGTTGTTTTTTATATCAATAATGAGTTAAGTATGAAAAAAATATCAACAAGGCTATATCTGGACACGGGTGGAACATTACGCTAACTCAGCAACAAAGATAACAGAAGCCGCGTTTTTAGTTTTTGGATTTAAAGGTTCATGTGTTTCATTTAATTTAAAATTATTCTGTTGAAATAATTGTTTCCATGATTCCAGTGTTCTGAAATACCACGGAGGTGGATTTGTAAAGTCATTATTGAAACCTGACCATGAACCTTTTCGCCAGCCATCTTCATATTTAACATCACCACACCCTGTAATTGGATGAACAGTCTGGACAATAAAATGTCCGTTATCATTTAGTATGCAAGGTATATACTGAAATATATTTGTGACGGACTCGCGACCTAATAATGAAAAATTACAAACAATAACATCGAACTTTTCTTTAATTGCTCCCTGAGCCAGTTCTTCATACGAAAGTAACTTAAACCTGCCTCCACCGAGTTTATTAGCCGCTTTCACTAATTCGGGTACAACATCTATGCCGAGTGTGTTAATTTCTGATTTGTTAAGTTCTCTGGCCAGCCAGCCTTCACCACAACCTATATCAAGTACAGTTTCAGGTTTTTTTTGTAAGACAGAGTTGATTATTGCTTTATTAGTAATCAGCAACCTGCTTTCTATTTCGTTGTGTTGAATTGCGGAAACCCACGGTTTCGCATTTTGTAACCATGAGTCAACAATATTTTTATCGGAGTAGCTTGTCGTCATGTTATATAAATTTATCCGCTAAGGTTCAGTTAACAACCTGAATAAGCAAGTACAACCAGCGTTTTTTGGGTGCGGCAAATTAGAACAGCTTGCGTAGTTAAACGAGTTGTATTTATAGTGTTATAACCTGATCGGGCATATTACCTGATAATGCGGAGTATAGATTTGGAAAACAACCTATTACCGCGCCTTCTACGAGATTTTTATCTATTTCTCTTTCATAGCAACATTTGTCACAACCCATTAGCAGCATACCTTTTTTCTTTGCCACTTTTGCAAGGCGCTCTCCAATTGGATTGCCGTTAACTAATACATAATTATTATCTTCGAAGAAGAACATACCAACGACTTCCACGCCATGAGCGTCATCTTCTAGTTGTGGTAATATCATTTGACCCAGTTTATAGGAAACAGAATGGCCCTGAGTTGAAAAAATGTATGCTACTTTCATGTCTTTTCCTTATAGGTTGATCTTAATTGTATAAAATCTATCGGTTAAATTAAGGGGTGAAAAAAGTTGTTATCTTTTTTGTTCTTCGAGATAAAGTATCTTTGTATGATTTTTATCACATGTTTTTTTTTACAAAATTGTTTAATTCATAAATCGATCGAATGACATGTATTGATTTTTCAGCCGATATTTTTTCTAACTTGTGCATAAAACGGTCATTCCAAAATTTTGGAGACAGTTTTAACACCCTGTAGCTTTCTAAAGTTCCCTTTAAAATTGAGCTACCATCAGGCCAGCCTTCGGGTTTGGTGCGCAACCCTTTTAATAGTCGCTTTGTCACCAGCCAATAACTGATAATATAAGGCAGGTTTATATAAATCAATGTGTCAGCCGCATCCAATCGCTTATTAAATGACTCTATCGGACCAAAACCGTCAATGATCCAGCTATCGGAAGACAGTATGTTTTCATGCTTCTCGTCATAAATTTTACGATCTACTCTGTTTCCATTTTTTATATATTCAATTGAATCTAATGCATATAATGGAATTTTTGTAGCAGAGGCAATACTTTTGCTTAAAGTAGATTTACCGCTACCAGGCCTACCAAACACGGCAATTTTTTTCATACTAACTCCATTAGTTCAGGTTTAAAACCCGCGAGGCAGAAATATAAAAAGCGCCTTTTTTTGGCGTAACAATTATAAACACATTAAACCACTGCTATTTCTGTGGAGTAAAAGTTATATAAAAGTATGGCAGCATTAACCTGTAGTGCATAAGAGAAAATAAAGTACGAATTTATTAGGCAACTAATATTTGATGGCCGTTAATTGCGTCAAAGCTATTTTTTTCTTCCATAGTAAATGTGATTTTCTCATTATTAATAACAATAAACCCCTTAAGTTCTTCTGTTCCTGTTTCTTCGACTTTTAAGTCAATAATGTTAAGAAGGTTTTGTAAGGCAAGACCTATTTCTGTTTGTTTTTTTGGATCTAAATCAAGTGATAACCAGCTTGCGGTGGCATGTTCTTCACCTGCTTTACCTAGCGTATAAAAATGTTTGATAAGAATGTCACACAGAGTTTTTTCACTGATTTTTAATTTAAGGAAAGATATTATTTCTTTATTACTCATATCTGTGGTCAATGGTAATATTTTCTTAAGTTCTTGAGGAAGGAATGTAATTAATGGTTCCCCATTAACTCTGCCGTTTATAATATCTTCCCTGACCATCTGCTCGTAGTCAGGCCCCGGATCAGAATGTGTACGTTTTGATAATTGAATCAGCGCCATGGCTTCACTTCTATGACCGCTTACACCAAACCCGGATAAGAAATGGTCCAAAATATCATGAACAAAAACGGAGGTGTTAATTTTTTGACCTGTTTCACGTGTGCTTGCTATGATTTCCGGATCATCAATTGTTGCGTCGAGTTTCCACCCCCTGGCACCAAACCCATCATCCCATGATTTTTTGTAGGTAACAGGAAGCCGGATCCCCTGAGAAGATTGTTGCAGAAAGTTTTTAGAAACATTTCGTATGTCGCGAAAGGCGTTATTAAACTCTTTGTTATCATTATTTTTCTGGATGTTTTTCATAGTGACACCACTTAATTGTTAATCTGGCATAAACAAAAGCCATTTCCAAACGGATCTGCGCAGAACTTAACCGACCCCCAGTCACCTGACTCATAGCCTTCAATGATACCTGCATATTTTTTCACCATGGATGTTATTTTTTCAATTGCAGTAACATTAAAATCTAAATGAACCGGTGTCCAATGGCGCTCATAATTTCTTGAGGATGTTCCTTTGATAAGCGGGTATGTTCCTGACTCATTTTTTAATAAAAAAATATTCACATTCTGTGCTTTTAATTTTGTTGTACTTTCTCCTGCACGGAGTTCGGTGCAACCTAATGCTTTAGTATAAAACAAGACCGCTTTTTCCATATCTGAAACATCTATACTGATTGAAATTTCGAACATCATTATGCTTCCTTGTTTATGTTTGCTTGTTCTCTTTTATTGACCTGACGGTGCTGCCGAACTTCCTGCCAGAATTCCGCCATCAATATTGAGCTCAATACCGGTTACATATTTCGATTCATTTGAAGCTAAATATAATGCTGCATATGCAACATCCTCCGGCTCACCCATAACACCAAGAGGTACACCGGCAGCAATTTCTTTAAGTATCGCTTCTCTTTGTTCTCCTTCGCCAAGCATGGCATCCCATATTGGAGTAAATATGGCGCCTGGATGGATTGAGTTGCATCGAATGGGGTAGGATTTCTCTGCACAATACAAGGCAACGGATTTAGTATGGTTTCGAATGGCGGCCTTACTTGATGCATATGCAACAGCTGCAGGTATGCCAACAATGCCTGAACGGGATGAAATATTTACAATACTCGCATGACTGGATTTTTTCATTAATTGAATACCGTATTTGCACCCAAGTGCTACACCATCTAAATTAGTTCCGTGTACTTTATGCCAGCTTGCCAGATCAAGGTTCTCCGGATCATGCGGACCCTGAGTTTCAAGAAATCCTGTTATACCGGCATTATTAACAAGAATATCTAAGTGACCATATTCATTTTCAATAAACGTTGTGATGCTCTGCCAATCTGACTCCTGTGATACATCAAGATGAATGTATTTAGACTCTCCCCCCATTTTATCCGCTACTTCTTGCCCTGACTCATCATTAATATCAGATAAAATAACCTGTGCGCCTTCAGCATAGAATAGCTCAGCAATTGCTTGTCCAATTCCTCTGGCCGCACCGGTAATTAATGCAATTTTTCCTTTAAGTCTGGGCATGAATACTCCTGTTCAGTATAGCGTTAACTGGTTTCTCTTTTCATAAACCTGCACCCCAATGGTTGAAGGATATTTTGTTTCAATATAGTTAGGTATTGAATCAAGTTTTATTTAAATTCAGACAGCGACTTTCAAACTACAGTGCTTGAATGCCCGGCAATAACCTGCCAGGCATTGCTTGTCGATTTTGCCCAAACACGAGTGAAACGAAAGCTATCCTCTGATGCTGCTCCAGCAAAGCTCCCTATAATATGAGCCAGTACAGTAACCACTGCCACGTCACCATAAACTTTAATTTTTTGATCGGAAAGTGTAATTTGATTAATTTTCAGCATTCCTGATTTGTGTGCTTGCAGATCATTCTGTTTAGTCATGAGCTGACCAAGATGATTGGTAAAAGAAAGATCTGGAGCAAATAATTCATCCAGTGCAGCAACGTCGGATTGCAACATGGCTTGCTTCAAACATTCTTCGTATTGTTTGACTTGCAGCTTAAGCGGCTGCTTCACTTCTTTATTCATCGAAATACACAGGGTAACGTTGCGGTAGTGCAGAAACTGTAACGAATGCTTTTCTCTTGTATGGCATTGTTATGATTCACTTTTGTTTACTGGTGTTTCAATAAATAACAGTTCAGCTGGTTTTTCTGCAACAATGCTGAAGTTGGGCGCACTTGAAAGTTCAGCACCATCACGGGCAGCTAATTTCGTTTTATCTATGCTCACTTCTCCCGATACAACAAAAATATAGACGCCATTGCCTGCATTTTTCATATCATAATTCAGAGTTTGACCAGAATGAATATTGGCTAAAGAAAGAAAGGCATCCTGATTAATCTTAATTGAATTTTCTGCCCCGGAGGGGGAGACAACAAGTTGTAATTTATTCTGACGTCCCTCAATATTAAATTTTTTCTGATCATAGCGAGGGGTGATACCCAGTAATTTGGGCAAGATCCAAATTTGTAGAAAATTCACATCATGGCTATCTGAATTGTTGTACTCAGAATGTTGTATTCCTGTGCCTGCAGACATAATTTGAACTTCACCTGACTGAATGATGTGCTCATTTCCCATGCTATCCTTATGTCGAAGACAGCCTTCTAAAGGAATCGAAATAATCTCCATATCTTCATGAGGATGAGTACCAAAACCCATTGAGGGTTGCACGATGTCATCGTTTATAACTCTTAGCTTTCCAAACCCCATCCGGTTTGGATCATGATACGAGGAAAAGCTGTATGTATGGCGGCTATTAAGCCAGCCTAAGTCTGCCTTGCCCCGGGTGTCTGCTCTGTGAATGTTAATTTGCATGCGTATTCTCCGTGAAAGTGAAATAAAGATCGTTTATGAAACTAATAAGGCCTTCAACACATCGTCCAGGATGAGATAATGCAAAGAGCTTCAGCGCTAAATTTTTTATGCACATAAGGAACGCGCGACAAGAGGGCGACCCGGTGAGAGAGACGAACGCTCTGATATTTTTGTTAGCCAAAATTAACATGTAATTGGTAAATCTGGCAGATAGATAGTTTACCGTCATATGGTTTTTTATTTTCGACTAAATATTTTAATGCTGCCCGTGATTCGTTGCTTATTTTTTTAGACATGAGTCTCATTAAAGGCTCTAACAGTTTCCCAATAACGCCACCTTTCTGCTTTATTTTTGATTGGGTCGTAACAAGCGTTTTTCCTTTAATTGATTCTACTGACCAGGTGTTTATAGCTCTTTTAACCATGGGTATGTTGTAACCAATATATGTAAATGTATGGCCTTCATCCCAACTAATCCACTTTTCTTTAATTGTAATATTTTTTTTAAGGCGGTAAACCCTGACAGTGCCAGCACCTTTAATTAAGTCACCTTCACAATAAGCTGAAACAACATGTTCAACCCATACATTAATTTTTTCAACTTGAGATAAAACTTTCCAGACGTTATCTTTTTCAGCATCTATGCAGGCTGATAATAATAATTTGATCATGTTCTAAATCCCTATCGTCTTCAATTTATATGCACCAGGCATAACGAATTCCGTTTCTGTCTTCAATATGGCTAAAAACATACCCTTTATTGCAATGGATGTACATAAAAAAGCATCAAAATTTTCATTGCTAAAGGGGCATAAAGCACTTCAGTAATTAACCCGTACACATCAGCATAACAACTGTAATGCAGAAATATTACACCGGTTTTACTACTAACATTTGAGTAGCACCTTTTTGAAACTGATATTTAACATTATTCAAAGAAGTAGAATAATTACTCTTATCTAGTTCCGCGATCACGCCATCTAAGTGGGGTGAAACGTTCCCATTTAATGCGAGCAAAGGATAGACTCGCACTTCTTTTGCCACCCGACAAAGCTCTTTCAAAGCTTTTATATGTTCATCTAGACTCATTTGATCACTATATAGAAATAAGAAGTGAGAACACAGAGCGAGCTCGAATTGCTTATCTTTAAACTTTAAATTGGGCAATGCTGCTTCAATATATCGGCCTTCTTTTTTGCCAGCATCATAATCCGCTATGAACTTACTCATGGCAGCCATTCTAATATTACCAAGCTCTTCTACTGATGGAATACTATCCCAGATATACTTATCTTTATTAAGATACATTTGTGGCATAATTTCCCTGTATACCTCTGAAATACGATTTTGTAATTGTTCAGTACTAAAGTGATAGGTTGGATCGACAGACACCACCTTTCCACCCTGAGCAGATAGCTCTGCGTTGAAGGAGGCCGGGCCATCGCCACAACCCAGAATAGATTTTTTCAGGTCAGCTTCTGTTAGAGAGAAAATTGCCTGATACTCTTCAAAAGATCTCCCCCAGGGTACAACATTCTTCAATTCCATTTTTACTTCCTTGATACGCGTAACGCCTTATATAACGTGCCTTTAAAAAGAAGAACAAAGCGCCGCCTTTTGTGCTCAACAGGTGTGTCCTGAATAAATTACCATCGTTAGTTCTGATTGAGGCCAAGTTCTTTTTGTTTCTTTTTAGTTAAACCCAAAGAAACAATACGGTGTGATTCTTTCAGGTAATATATGAGCTCGTCATCTTCTGATGATGGCGCATCATATTGCTGTATCCACTTCATTCCGCGAGTGGCAAAATAGGGCGCTGGCCTGTAGCCAGCCTGGTCACTTAAAAAATGATAGTTGTTCTCGGATGTTTTGAACGTGTACGCCGGCTTATCATTCTTCTCCCAACCTCCTATAGCAAATACTTTATCCGCTACTTTCCATACATGAGAATTTCCCCATTGAATAACGTGTGATGTTGCCGGGAGAGAAGCGCAAAAATTATTGAATTCCTGATACGTCATTTTGTAATTATTTTTACCTATAACGATTTAAGTCGGCGGATTACTAAATAATAAAGTGCAGCAATGCTTTTTAACCGGCCTGATGAGTGATTAGGTTGTTGTTTAAAATTATTATTGACATATTTCTGCAAATTTAGCCTGCGTGATGGACAAGAGTTCGTTGGGCTTTAATTCAATTTCCAGCCCCCTGCGACCGGCACTAACAAAAACAGTTGGGTACTCAAGCGCAGAAGAATCAATAATGGTTTTCAGTTTCTTTTTTTGTCCTAATGGGCTGACACCACCTAATATGTAACCTGTTGTACGTTCAACATCAGATGCCAGTGACATACTCGCCTTTTCAGAACCTATGGCCTTTGCAATGAGTTTCATACTAAGCATGGATGAAACGGGAACGACGCCAACAGCAAATTCTTTTACCCCGGTATTCACCACTAAAGTTTTAAAAACTCTCCCTTCTGGCACACCTAACTTATTTGCAGCTTCAAGCCCATAAGATTCCTCCGATGGCTCATGGAAATATTCATGCACCACATAGTGAATTTTTGCCTTTATTGCAGTATTGATAGCAGGTGTCATTTTAGTTTCACTACAAGCTGTTTAAATATTGGCGTTGTGCTTTAATTTTTAATACTAGTCTTCCGGACTAATTTTACCATAAATTAATCCGAGGGCTGCACCAGTCAGGATAAACTGGATCAATTGAAAAACAAGGCTATAAAATAAAAAAGTGGTGATTGGATTAATGTTTATTTTAGCGGCCATCGCAAATCCCATAACAGAGTAGACTACGACTCCCATTATGATACTAAACTTGATTCCCTGAAGAACCGGGCTTCCACCTTTGTAAAAAAATGGATAGAGATAGGCAATGACTATACCTTGTGAAAACATAGCAAGCATACCTAAAGGTATGCTCGGTTCAGGTCGTGTATATACCCCCATTCCTGCATATAGATCATGAAACCAAATCATATGCCAGGGGTATGCAATGGCCATTGTTAATACCAGATAGGAAATTGTAGCTAAAATTATTTTTTTTATATTCATGAGGATTGCATCTCCATCATTTCAGCAACGACCATGGTCCCGCCGAAATTAATATGAGGGCTATCTTCAACCATTTTAACTGCAGCATCGATGTTTTCGGCTTTTAAAATTGAGTACCCTATTAAAGGATTTTCACCCCCGCCCTCTGTGACACCCTCAGAACTTACGGATTTGGATTTCCCTAAAGGTGTTCCCCGGCTGACCAGCGAAGCACCAAGGCTATCGGCCCAGGCTTCCCATTTGGCCATATGTTCAGCTCCTTCCTCAGGGCTTTCTGGCATTTTTCCACCGTGGTAAGCAAGTATATAGTTTGGCATTATTTCATCCTCATATTATTAAGGTTTTAATCGATGAACTTGTTTAATGCAAGTGCTTTTGATTCTAGGACGTATACTTGTATATTGCAAGTGGTATAATGCGCCAATGAAACGAAATGCAAAAAAATACAGATCAAACTGCCCAATAAACTTTGCCCAGGAAACATTTGGAGATAAGTGGAGCCTCCTGATTATTCGGGACTTAATGTTCATGGGTAAAAAATACTATGGTGAGTTCCTAAGTTCTGATGAAAAAATATCGACTAATATTCTGGCGGACCGCTTAGAAAAATTGGAAGGGGATGGGCTTATAACCAAAGCAACTGATAAAGAAAACAACTCAAAAAAAATATATGCATTAACACAAAAAGGTATTGATCTGCTGCCCATGTTTTTGGAAATGATCGCCTGGTCTGCTAAGTATGATAATAACACCGGAACACCAGCAGAGTTTATAAAGCGGCTGGAGGGAGATAAAAATTCGCTCATCCGTGAATTGAAAGAAAGTATTGCAGGTTCTGAAACATAGGCTCTGAATTATTCATATAACTTCATTTTTGGAGCTCTGAATTTGGCTGCGTCCATACCTTATTACTTATAAGGTTCAAGGACACGCTTTAACGTTTTGTCAGGCAAGCGTATTCACATCTAATTCGTAAGTAGTGAATGTGCTACCGAGTAATTCACTTTGATAGACTTTTTTAGATATTTTTCGCAAAAATTTATACTCTGGCCGCGTAGACAGGAAATGTATAAAAACTGTTTGATGGCCAAGCTCTTTGGCCCATACCATCATTTCTTTGAATATTTGCCTTCCTAAGCCCCAATAGCTTTCATTAATGACAAGGGCTAATTCGTACTTATTATCTTCAAGTTGTATGCCACACCAACCTGCAAGTTGTTTATCGATAACAATAGCCCGTACTTTACAACCAGGAGATGAATCTACAATAATTTTGGCTTCTAACCATTCCTTAACAGAGTCTTCATTAAACAAGGGGTGTTCTATTAAATGCGTTCTAATTTTTAGTTTGTTTAATAGTACTATGCACTCATCAGGATTTATGTCGCTAATTTTTACGTATTCGATTCGGTTCATAATTTAATATACCTGATAACATAACTATGCGGAGCAAACGTAGTGCAGAAGGGGGTGAAGTCAGTGTCGTTATAATAACACAGTCTTTTATGCTTTTTTTATCGGTATATGTCAGTCGCTACTGCCGTAAAAGTAAAGAATGAAATAACGTTTAATCATGCTGTGTATTTCCTTATTAAATTGTCATAAGTTTCCTGACATCCATGATGTTTACTAATCACGCTTACGAAAATCCTGATATTCATAAACGCGCTCGTTAAAACATACCGCGCCGGACTTTTCCTGCGCTAACATTAAACATTTTACTAAACGCACGCGAAAAAGCAGACTCGGATTTATATCCTACTCTTTCTGCTACTTCTGATACAAATCCCCCTTTTGCCAATATTGACCATGCGAGTTGCATTCTCCACCAGTTAAGATAATAACCGGCGGTCCAGCCACTCACGGACTTGAAGGTTTGTGCAAAGACCGTCCGCGACAGACCTGCTTCTTTTGCAAGACTATCCAGAGTCCAGTCACTCTCTGGTGACGCATGAATACAACGAATCGCCTTTGCCAGACGATGATCGCCGAATACGGCCAATATACCTGCCTGCTCAGGGTGATCCTCCAGGTATTGCCGTAATGCAAAGGTAAAAAGTAACTCTGATAAACGATTAATAATCGATTTTGAAGCGGCCTTGGGGTTGAGATTTTCAGACACAATCATCTTCAACAGAGCAGCTAACCAACCCTGATCATCTTTATTACGAATGATAAAAAAGGGTGGCAAAGCATCCAGCAAAAATTGACTACCATGATGTTGAAATCGCACCTCACCACAAAGCAGTCCCGTGCCGGCAAGATCCTGTGCCTGATCAAATGCGAGATGTTGCTGCTCTCCCTCAAGGGGTTCTAGCGGAAGCATATGATGGGTAAGTTCACGCGGAAAGATCACCAGATCGCCACAGGCCAGTTTGGTATCCGGATGATCGGGTACACACATATGGCAATGGCCCTGAGTCACAATATGAAAGCAGGTCGCCCCCAGCGTATGCTCATCGATACGCCAGTCCCCGCATACCTTGGCATTATGGTAGATGTCTACATCCAGATTTAACAGCGCCAAGATCTCAGAAAAAGCGTCAAACCCGAACGATTTAGCATCATTATTGTACTTTAAGTCATTCATCGTTCGAAGTATAGCAGCTAAAGTCTTCACATCAATACAGCATGGAGAAAACGACAATGACAGATTTTACCTTTTATACCCCGGAAACAGCTTCTGACACGGCCAGGCCAATACTGGCTGAGATTGAAAAAGGCTACGGCTTCATTCCCAATTTATTTGCCTACATGGCAGAGGCACCCACCACCCTGAAGGCCTACCTTGCCCTCAATCAATTAGTTGGTGAGACCAGCCTTACACCTGCACAACAACAAGTCGCCTTATTAGCGGCAAGTGTGGAAAACACTTGTGAATTCTGTACGGTTGCCCACCACGCGATGGGTACAATGAGCAAGGCAAGCGCTCAAACCTTAAGTGCATTGGCAAGTGGAGAGCGCATTAATGATCCGCAGGACGCTGAACTGGTCGCCTTTACTCAAGCAGTCGTAAAATATCGGGGCAGACCAGATCAGGATGACATTGATGCCTTCATCAATGCAGGGTTTAGCAAGCAACAAATTTTTGAAGTAATGCTGGTCGTTTCGATTAAAACACTGTCCAACTATATTAATCATTTAACCCAACCCGAGCCCAACGCCGAGTTATTGGCCATGATAGAGCAGGAAAACGGACAAGCTCAAACCGCTTAGCCTTTTAATTGCTTGCCAGCGCCAACCAGCGCTGGCAAATAAAAATTAGTAGTCGACCAATTCCACTTAGAGCTTTGTAGTGTATATTTGTTAATGCTGTGCGTGAGAGGCTTCGTGCATTTGTTAGATGTTTTTTAATTGTTAGGCCTGAATTACCCTGAACTTATAGCTCTTTCTAATGCCAGCAATGAAACCTCAATGGCTTTAATTGTTATCGGATCTTCCAATATAAGGGCATCATTAAATTTAGCCGATGCATATGGAACGCATAATGAGCCATCAATAACTACATTTGAATTCATCGCACTCAATATTTGTACCAGGGAAGAAAATGATCTTATGCCGCCTAAACCACTTGTTGAAACTGTGGTAGTAATTATTGGTTTTAATACAACTGCATCAGATACCACTAACCAATCAAGTAAATTTTTTAAAACGCCAGATATTCCATGTGCATACTCTGGACAACTAATAACTAAACCATCGGATTCCCTGATTTGTGAGATAAGCGCGTTAACAGGTTTAGGGAAATCTTCTTCGGATATTTCTGGATTAAAAACTGGGATGTCATTTAAAGATTCGAATAGCTTTATATTAACATGAGAAGGGGATAACGTTGATATGGCTTTCAGTAACGCTGTATTAAACGAACCTTTTCTAACGCTCCCTGATATTGATAGTATTTCCATATGCTTTTCTTATTCCTTACAAAAAATTGAATTCAAATATTTATAATGACTTTTATTTTAAAGCCTGATAACAGGTAAACTTAAACGCAGTATTCTGCGTCAGCGCTATTTACGGGTACCTTCACCTTTGAATTCGTTGTAACCGAATAATAAATGCTAATTATTTCAATATGAATTTGGTATTAACCCCGGCGCTGACTCAACCTCTTAAACAGTATTTAATGACGCTCACTACTGTTAAACATATATCGATCAATCTTCCAAATTCCATTTATTTTTCTTAACACAAATAACTCATTATCATTAGCAGGAAGTTCTTTTTTATTTTTTAAAACAGTAAGATTGCCAGCGGCCTTACTTTCAATTACTGCTAAATCTCCTGTTACTGACACATGAAAATATTTATGCGTTGTATCAAGTTTAATGGCACTCAATACTGCTTGATATGTTTTTTTAATATTTTCAACGCCTCTGGATGCGGGAGAATTATTTGGCAAAAACACGCTATTGTTATGATATAGCGAAATAATTTTCTCTACATCACTTTTGTTTAGTGCTGAAAAATATTCAACAACAACTTGTTTCGCCTTTGTTTCTTCAGTTGATAGCCCTGCATATACGTTACTATACGTCAGAAATAATAATACTGTTGATATAGTCAAGTATTTCATAATCAGATTCCTTTCTTTTATTTGAATTGAGTTAAAGTATCAGCCATATGACAAAGAATAAGTTCCAGAGTTCAGATAACCATTTAATTTTCTGTTTCTGCTTTTTACTGCAATAACGACTACTAACAATATGTTGCTGTTATAATCGATACAACCTCCTTTTTATTCATAACGCCAGCTCAATTTCGGGAAGTGTTTTATCAATCTGATGCATCTTGTCATGCATGATTAGGTTCATTCAAAATTTTAAGTAATACAGATAAATCAGGCATCGTCTCATACTGATGTCCACCTGACGTAATTACATCCCACGATGCTTTAGATCCTACGAATAAATGCGCTTTAATAATAGGCATAGCACCATCAAGTAAACCAATAGGAATCCAGTAATTTGAGGTTTTTTTGTTGGGTTTGGTATAGGTGAACCACATACTGAGCAAAAAACTGAGCGGAATCCAGATTCATCCAGCCAAGAGGCGATAATTTCCTGACCAGCAAGCCATTAAAATTCCCGGCTGGAACAATAGTCGCTGTGTTAGAAGATGTGCCGCCCCCTGTTTTTTAGGTAGCTCTGGGTTCATGGAGTCCCAAGGAGCAGCACTGTCTACATGGAAATCTAACATAGGAACATAAGCCGATGAATCATTTAGGGTTCCAGCCTTTATACCCAGCATTTCTGGCATATTGCTGAGCCGGGCAAACAACAGAGAGCCACAATTCGGGCAGAAACCTCTCTTGTGGTATATCTCCACTGTCTGCCTGAGACTCGAAATATTTTACTTCACCTGAAATAACAATATCTTTTTCAGGAAAAACCATCGCTGGAATGAATGAACTACCTGATGATCTTTGACAGTCTTTGCAATGACAGTTCCCAGTAAAGACCGGCTCAACATCAACTGAATAGCTGATTTCCCCACAAAGACACCGCCCGGAATACTTGGCATTCATAAATGATTCCGATTTTAACACCTTGTTATACATTGACTCGGTCTCCATGACTCTTTGGCTGCGAGATAACCAGGAAGCGTAAGTTTACTGCGCCATTATTCATTAGCTGGTGTGGTTCTTTAGCTGGAACGTGGATGCCACTACCAGCATGAATTTCGAATACATTACCTGAAATTTCCAGGTGGGCGACACCCGACAGAACATAAAAAAATTGCTGAGATTCATTATGGTAATGCCTTTCTTCTTTTTCATTTGGAGGCACATTTTCTTCGATAAGACTTAGCGCTTCAGATTTAAGTAAATGCCAACCATCTGAGTCATTACCCCACTTGTAGTGTTCTGAATTTTCTGTATTTACTATCTTCATAGTTTAAGCTGCATAACGAGAGAGTTAGTGGGCCTGAAAAAACGGTGTAGTTAAACGACTCATTATATTTTTTTACACATTATCTAATCTTCTTTTTAGCTCCGGGAGTATTTTTTTGCGTACAAAAGTATATAAAAGAACCGAAATAAAAAGAAAAAATATTGCTATGCCACTCAGTAATAATGAGTTTCCTGGATCATTGTTTTTTGATGACATGCCAGCTAGTACGATTGCTATACCTGTAATTAGTCCAGTGCAGAATAAACCAAAACAATTTTTTTGAATTGTTTCAATTAGCGATATATCAGAAGCGTCGGTAATGTCTTTGAGTATTTTCATTTTACTATAACAGATGATTATACTGATCTGTGGCTCCGTATATCATTATTAAATAATTCTAATAGTATTCTATAAAATAACTTCATATCAACAACTTACCGCAGTGGGGTTGTATTATCAATAAAAGAAAATCAGGGGCACTCATTGAGAAATGCATAACGTGAACACTGTTATTTTAGATGTCTTTTTTTTGTCTTAGAGATGATTAATTAAGCTGTTTTATAAACTACAGTTATGGGACGTTTCCTGAGCTATTTTTGGTCGCCTATAAAAAGTATACATTATCGCTTCCACTTCTCTAAAAATTCTAAAAATACTTTTAGTTTAGAAGGAATCCACTGACGACTGGGATAAACAGCGAACAGTGTCATTAATTGTAAATTACATTCGGGTAATACCTGTTTAAGTTTATTCGCCTCAACTTCTTTTTGCACAATTTCAACGGGTAATACACTTATTCCGAGCCCTGCCAGGGCGGCCTCCTTACATGCCAGAATGTCGTTTATTTTTAGATTTCCATTTATATGCTCAAATTTGTCCGAGTTTAGAAAGCGATCAAATTGGAATACAGATTCTTGTTCTTTAGAAAAAATGATAAAAGGATAGTGTTGTAAATCAGAGAGGGCATACGGCTCACCGTGCTCACTTAAAAAATCTGGAGAAGAAAACATAGCCATTTGGATGTCAAACAGTTTCTTAGCAACAAGGTTTGAGTCTTTTAGGGCGCCAGAACCGATACGTAAGGCAAGATCAAAACGTTCGGCGATGAGATTCACTTCGCGGTCAATGACAGATAAATCGATTTTTACATTGGGATAGCTTTGCATGAAGGGTTTGATGAGTTGCTGAACCAGTAACTGGCCAAAATCCATTGAGACACTTATGCGTAACACACCTTGTGGCTGTTTGGTAAACGTTTCCGCAAAGTGATCTGCTTCACTGGCACTTTCCACGATTTGCCGACAAAACTGATAATAACCTTCCCCCGCTTC
>Ga0316206_1001902_pt1 | contig 15978 bp, 15 predicted proteins | sample 6monthpyrite_MG_FD_204942 | JGI IMG/M metagenome (GOLD analysis project Ga0316206, IMG submission 204942) | Microbial mat bacterial communities from mineral coupon in-situ incubated in ocean water Damariscotta River, Maine, United States -... | ecosystem: Environmental > Aquatic > Marine >... | reverse complement strand
GTGAGCCAAGGGCGGTGAAACGAAGACCCAAGCCGTTCCAGCTTTTAACGGCCCCACGCCATGAAATGAAAGTGATAAATCACAGGAGTAAATACCGTGCTAAAGGTGCTTAACTTAGTGCCATTCGTATCAGAGTACAATCATAATTTGGGCACGTATTATTTGGACACCTAATTATTTAGGCTTTTCTTAAGCTGACGACATATTATTATATTATGTCGGCGTAAAAAGCATGACATAATCACCGCATGTTACTAAACCCTACAGAGACCCTGTCGTGAAGCGATCTATAAAGCCCCGAACCCTAAAGACAGGAACCCTGCAACCATTCTGTGGTAATAAAATCCTGCGAATAAGGCGTGCTGATAATGCGTGAGCCAATACGACTGGATAAACGTTGTGTTGAGCTGTTTGATTGTTCACGTGGCGATGCCGTGAAATACATTCAAGGTGGCTGGGTACTGGTAGAGGGTGAAGTAGAAGAACGCCCTCAGTTTAAAGTGCAGAATCAAGCGATAGCGCTGCATGAAGATGCGTCGTTAGAGCCGATTGAGCCGGTAACGCTACTACTCAATTTACCAGATGGGTTTGGTACCGAAGATTCAACTGCAATGCAGCAATTGATCACGACCGAGAGCCATTGTGAAGAAGATTACTCCGGCGTGCATATGCTTAACAAACATTTTTATGATCTTAAGCCCGCTTCGCCTCTACAAAATGGGGCTTCGGGGCTAATGGTATATAGCAAAGACTACAAGGTGCTCCGCGTACTGCTTGAAAATAACAAAAAAAAGCAAGAGGAATACATCGTAGAGTTCAGTGACGAGTTTACGCCCGAGACCCTAGAGCAGCTCAATGAGCTTGCGAATAGCGGTGACGAATCACGACCTAAAAACAAAGCCAGCAAGCAAAGCGAAAAACGCATGCGCTTTGTAATTGAGTTTGAACACCCCGATCAAATTGAATCCCTGTGCAAACGTGTCGGCTTAACAATTGTAGCGATGAAACGAATTCGAATAGGCCGAGTGTCTATGAAAAACTTACCACCGGGTGAGTGGCGCTATTTATCCAGAAAGGCTATGTTTTAATTAAAGGGCTCGGTGGAATTAGTTATTAACCATTTTACTAAATTGATTAATTTTAAATCCCTCTGCCGTTTTATTTAATTTTACTGCCTGCTGCACCTGAAAATTTAATCTCAATCAGCAAAACACCTTCAAACCATGTATCCAGAAAAAACTTGCCGGGTTGCTTGATGACTTTAAACAGAGGTTGAGGCGCTGGTAAAATATGCGTTAATTTGAGTCTGTCAGCTGGGTAGCGGATGCTTAAAGTGACATGATAAGGATAATAACCATCTAAAAATTTCAGGTGATAAGGACCATTACTTAAAGTGAAATTTTGATCATTGACCTGTTCAAGTATTTGAACCTCTGCCTGTATGCATAAATACGCCGATGCACTGACATCTTGCAGATGAATGGTTTGGCCATTTACCCTGGCTTCACCGATATTGTTCAGGGAGGTGATCTTTAACTGTTTTATATTTTTATAATGATAGACCACATCCGTTTCACCAATGGGGTCAAGGTTTCGGTAGCATTGTTGCAGACCGACCCAGCCAGCCTCCAGACTGGCGTCGGTTATTGTCAGCACAGCTTCAGAATGTAGAATTTTTTTACCCGTAATCGGCGCTATAAAATTTAAAACACCCTCGTTAACATCTTCGATAAGCAGATCACTGTCATCATTAAACCAGGCTTCAGCGGCGCCTTTATCAACGGCTGCATTGGCATATACAAAGTCAGTATAACAGGCCAGCAAAGCGATATATAAAATTAATATTTTCACTGGCCACATAATAATTGAATTAAAAACATGTTAGTTCACCAGACCCTGTTTTGATCAAGCTGGATAATCCTGGTCAGTGCACAGTTGCTTCTAATATTAATAGAAACTGTTTTCTGACCCCACTTATTCTTCGGTTTTCCTGGCATACTCACCTCCCTGTTTGCAGGTTATGTGAGATTTAAATATTATTGGAATAGTAGGAATTTTATCAGCTATGTATATTAGTAACAATCGCTCTCTGAGCTTACCCCAATATAACGGACGATTTAAATGCAGGCATATTTTTCTTCGTACTCTACCGGTGTCAGGTTATTAAAAGAAGCATGTCTGCGTTTTCTATTGTAAGAAATTAAAGGAGTCGGAATTAATTTTTCACCTGTTTTGGTCTATCTCCAGCTGGTTGATCTAGTGTATTGTGAGTTTATTATAAACGGTGAAATGGTTAATAAATAATCCTTCCGTTATTTTTATCGAAATACACAAAATCACACTGATCAAATTGCTTTTATCTATCCTGTGAATTCAGTACACTATAGACATGAAATTTTCACACCTGATTCTATCAATACCCCTTATGCTGATTAGCCTGGTTTCGCAGGCGAATGAATTTGACCGCCTACTATCGATGAAAACTCCGCCACCCGGGGTTGTCATCGAAATTGTCAGTAACGATAACGACCTGCTCGTAACATTGTTACCCACAATCAAAACCAATATCGAGAAATTACGCCATAAATTTCCAGGTTTGCAAATAGCCATCGTCTCACACGGTAGAGAACAATTCACGATGACTAAAAAGAATGCGAAGATTAATCAGAAGACGCATACACTGGTTGAAACACTGGTAAAAAAAGACAATATTAATTTCCACATCTGCGGCACACATGCTAGCTGGTTTAACGTTATGTCAGAAGGCTTCCCTGAATATGTGGATGTATCACCGGCTGGTCCCACACAGATTAATGACTACGAAGAAATGGGGTATGAACTTATCGTATTGCCGTGATCAAGGCACTTTATGTCCAGTTATACGTCCAGGATTCCAGACTAACAGGATTAAATATCTCGGTAACAAATAAGCATTGTTTGGCTTTGTAAATAGTTATCAATTGTCACCGCCCCCTTATTACTTTCTACCCCTTATTACTGCCTTATTACTTTTTTAGTTTAAGGGAAGCCCTTAATCCCTCAGTCATCAATAATAACCTCATCCGGGTTTATTTCTTCACCCAGATTTACTTCTTCACCCAGGTCTACTTCTTCACCCAGGCGTTGCGCGAGATTCTGTAGCGCATGTTCAAGGCTGGATACTCTCGCTTCCAGCTGTGTGAATCTGTCTTCTTTATGAATGCTCGATGATGATCGTTCTGTCATTGTCGTATCTTCGGGCACAGACACTATCTCACCACCCAACAAATGCATGTATTCATGATCTTTTCGTCCGGCTTTACGCGCTAAACGAGCAACAACCGCTCCGCAATCTCTGTCAATTAATCCGTCCAATACGGTTTTAACTTCATCATTATCATCGAAGGTATAGAGCCTCCCACTACGCGCCTTAATCTCGCCCGGTGTCTGTGGCCCGCGCAGCAATAGCAAGCAAACAATCGCGTACTCCGCGTCATTAAACTGTAAGGGTGAATGCAATGTGTTACACATCCGATGGGCGTATTTCACAACACTGCCTTTACCCTGGCTACTTTTGACTAATCCTTCCTCCTCAAGCTCGCGGGCCGTTCTTTGCACTATTCCCGATTGCAGAGACATCACAGGATCGCGGCTGGACTTTTGATTGCAGGCATTGCCTAACGCATTCAGCGTTAAGGGATAGTGGTCTGGTGTGGTCACCGCTTTTTCCATCAGGCAACCTGTTATCCTGGCTTCTTCAGGTGTGAGTGTTATATCCAAGCTCATTGTGTTATATCCATCCTCATTGTGTTCTCGATATATATGTTGATAAAGCTATCCAATGAAAGCGTTGATTTGTTTGCCAAGTATTGATGAAATAATGCGCATTAGCAATTAAATCGGATCGAAAAACCTGGGAAACTTGGGAAACCTGGGAAACCTGGGAAACCTGGGAAACCTGGGAAACCTGGGAAACCTGGGAAACCTGGGAAACAAAAGAGCAGTGAAAATAAAGGGCAATCCATTTTAATATAATAAGCGACTTAATAAATGGCTGATATTTGAAATTGTTTTTTAACTTTTCTCACCTCAACCTCAATATCGTCACCCACAACGTGATTTAATAATGACTGCCCGATGGGTGAACTCATTGTAATAAGCGTTATAACGACACCCTCAAAACTAATGCTGAGTCCCCCTGCAACAGGACTTATTAAAAGATAGCGCTCAGTACCAGAGGCATCTTCAATACAAACTAATGCGCCTATAGAAATGGGATCATCATCTGAAAATGCGGTAAGCTGAAATTTATTAAACTTAATACAATCCGATTCACACTCAGCCACACGTTTCGATTGCCCATGAGCCAGGTAAGAAGCCTCAAGGCCAAGCGTATCATACTTATTCTCAGCCTCATTTTCCTCATCAGTTGCGGTATCATACGCTCTTTGGGCCGCGGCTTTTGCACTCTCAAAAACACGCTCGAGCTGATTTTGAATCTGCATAAACAGTTGGGTTTTATCCATAAGTATCTAAATTACGCATTTATTGTTATCGGGTTTAATTTAAGCCGGTTATGTTGTCACAACACGCACTTAAACAGGTGAACACTAATAGTGCGTTCTATTTTCTATTTTTTATTTAGCGCCTATTTTTAGGTACGTAATTCAAAATAGAAACAGGCACCACTTTTCTAACATCAAAGCCCTCGAATGCTTTTCGCGCAATAATATGCCCCAGACGACTTTCGATAGCACACAGATTTTTAAAATCATTTTTTGTTACAAATGAGACGGCTTCGCCGCAAGCACCCGCACGACCAGTACGACCGATTCGATGAATATAGTCTTCCGTCTGGTATGGCAAATCATAATTAATGACGCGCGTAAGATTATCGATATCAATACCGCGAGCAGCAATACCCGTAGCCACTAAAAAGCTGAGTTCACCCGATTTAAATTCGGCCAGCACTCTTTCACGAGAAGCCTGACTTCTGCCACCGTGAATTGCCTCAGCTTTAATGCCGCGCTTTTCAAGCTGACTGACCAGCTTAGCAGCCGCATGTTTTTTTTCGATAAAAATAAGCGCCTGATCCCATTGCAGATCGTTAATCAAATGGCTCAGTAATGCAGACTTCCTGTCCTTGTCTACCGTGATCAGCCACTGATCAATTTTCGGCGTAGTCGCAGCACCGGGGGATACCGATATTTCTATCGCATCGTCGTTAACGGTATCGGCTAAAAAACGCACATCGTCCGTCAGTGTGGCTGAAAACAATAAACTCTGACGCTCACCAGGTAAGCGATCCATAATATTATTGATATCGTCAATAAACCCCATATCCAACATTCTGTCAGCCTCATCCAGCACCAGCACTTCAAGCTCATCAAAATGTAACGCGCGTTGATGCGCCAAATCTAACAACCGCCCCGGGGTGGCAACCAAAATATCAACACCTTCCAGTAGCCGTTGTTTTTGAGCCTCGGAATCAACACCGCCAACCATCGCCATTGAGCTAAGGTTTAAATACTTGCTGTACCGTGCAACATTGGACTCAACCTGCACCGCAAGCTCACGAGTGGGCGTAAGAATGAGCGCACGAATACGCTTGCCACGCAGCTTGCGCTCGGTATTAAACGCCTCCAGTATCGGCAACACAAAACTCGCGGTCTTACCGGTACCTGTTTGCGCAGTGGCAACCAGATCTCTACCCGACAAGATGACAGGGATTGCCTGTTTCTGTATCGCCGTGGGCGTGGTATAGCCGAGATCAGCCACGGCTTGTAAAATGGGATCACTTAATCCAAGTTTTGAAAATGGCATATAACGTCTCTGGTATATAAATAAACGATGGAAATTAACGATGGAAATAAACAACGAACAGCCCAACGAACAGCTCAGGACAATTTTGGCAGGATTATGCCAATAGCTGATCAAGAGGAGCAACAAAGGTGCTAAGTATAGCAGCCTGCCCCCAATGCCAGTAAGTTAAGTTATATATTACTAAAAAATATAGGTTTCTCAGTTTCTAACTCCCTCTTTGAAAAAGAGGGAACGCATATCAAAGTAAGCCCTATCAGATTTAATTTTATTATTAGACCAGGTAACGGGGGAGATTTGGCTTTTGACTCTATATTTATAAGGGTTTTATCAAGCTGCATTTGTTATGCCTCCCCCTTAGAAAAACGGGAGTATAGATATGGGTATAATTATTGCCGATTATAAATAAAATTAATCTTGTTACTAAGGGAGATTTAAAAGCGTCCAGATTGTTATTATACCTCCCCCTTAGTAAAAGGGGGACTGAGGGGTATTTAAACACTAATAATATAGAGTAAAAACCTGATATCTTCTAAATCTCCCCCGTATAATTAATATTTAGCACTCTCCAGCGGGCCGCAATAAAAATATAGGTATTGCCTCTTTTTCAAAGAGGGGAGCAATACAAATAAAACGCACTGTATTCTATAGCTTAGCGCATTAGCAATTAAATTAAAGAGAAAAACAATTATTTCCTGTGGCATGGAAAGGCCTGCCCCACTTGTTCACCGACAGTATTAAATCACAACAATTGTGTTTTATACCTGACTCATAGACGGTACACTGCACCCTATATATCTCGACATTTAAAACCACAATATAAAAATGTGCCCGTAAAATGTGCCCGTAAAATGTTTCCAGTAAAATGTGCCGGCAACTTGATATACACTAACAACGCTACCAAAAACAGGATACTCAATGTCTGAACAAATTGCCAAACAATGGTTAGAAAAAGCGATCACTACAGCTGCTAATAAAGATCATGCTGCACATATGAATCTCATATCAAAAAAAGTGACCTTACAAGGTGTGCCCGGTTTTGAGAATATTGGTTATGATGCCTGGGCCGCACAAACACAGCACGAGTTTGAAAACAATGTATTGAAAAGCATTAGTTACAAAGGCTTTAAACCCCTCAAAAGCACACAAACCCACATTATGTTTAAAACATTTGAAACCGTAGAAGCCAATGACGGCACGGTAAATGCGCAAGGCATAGAAATACTATTAGAAAAAGAAGATGATGCACAATGGCGACTGGTGCAGGAGCGGATATTACCTGAAGATGAAGCGAGTCATGATGGTTTTTTCGCTTAGTTTCAACAAAGAAAAACCAGAAGACAAAGAAGTGGACAGCCTGACCCCTGTACCTGCTGCCCCCTGTACCAGAGATTGACTTTAAGGTTTAAAATCTTCAGGACTGCTTTCGGTATTCACTTCAATTTGTTCGAGCACGGCAACACCCGTTGGCCTACCCATCGCAGTGAGCTCTTCACGATGCGCGAATAGCACGCCATCGACGTTACGAAAATCGGAGTAGTCGGCGGTGAAGGCCACATTTATTTCGCCCATGACCATGCGGCCAACCGAACGAACGACCCGCCAGGATTGGCGATCCACAAACACCTCCAGTGAGGTAGTCTGCGTTAGTTTTATCCCTAGGTGCACGCTACTCTCATCTTCACCAAGTAGCGTGACCGGGTGTTGGGTAAGTAATAAGGGTAATCGAAAACGTGCAGCTTGTAATGTCATGGCCATCAGCATAGGCGTGGTCGCTGGGCGTCCATCGCGCCATGCTCCTTCAGGCGTCGTGATGCGTTGTTCGTACGGCCCATCGGGATAGTTTATTTCTACATGCAACTTTGCGGGCAGAACAAACAACCGCTTCAATAACCCTGTCTTCCCCAGGCGAAACGACTTTATCGTGCCTGCGTGTTTCACCACCTTTACACGCCCTAGTGCTGTGTGACCACCATAGGCCTGTACAATTTTTTCCACGACTTGATCAGGATGGGTCGTTACATCAGCCGCAGCTTGAGCCGGTAACACAGAAGTCATTACCATCAACAAAATCAGGATAATCAAACGTGATGTGCTTTTTAACATCTTATCTCCATAATCACATAATTAATGTACTTGCATAAAAGGCTTTATATCAATTTAATATTGCCAGAGGAGCCTGCCCCCGAACATTCTAATTATCTATCCCCTACCACTTTTCCATCATAATAGTAATAGTTTGCGTCTCTTGCTGCTGATTTTCTTACATCATCATATTGTGTCGCTTCAAAACTATCGACATCTGCCTGTTGCCGTTTTTTCAATACTTTCATACTGGTGAACAATGTAGACACTGTTTTTGTCTTTTAAGTATCCACGAAAAAGTATTTCAAAGCTAGTACATTCATGGTGTCATACATACATGTCTAACCCCATGTCCATTTAAATCAAAGACAACAATAAGCGTGCATTATAAGAGATCGTGGCCAATACTGATTTAGTTTTTTAGTTATAAGGTGCAGAAGGATTGACATTTATTCCATCTGACACAATATATTTATATTCAGAAATTTAAAAAACGATAGATTAAATTCTATTGCCTGTTGCCCGATACTTTCCAGGTAGTCACCCAGATAATACAAATAGTTTTGGGGACGGGGGTAATTCATTATGGTATTATGCGCGCCATGAAAATCTCTGTTCGTTGTTTACTGCCAATGTTTGCACTGATACTGGCCCTGTTTGCTCAGGTCAGTACAGCATTGCAACATGATGAGCACGCGATACTTGTCGTTGAAGTTAGCGATGTTAGCGTACCGGTGCTTGAGCTGGACGATGATCCGGATAGTCCACTTACTTTAGCTCGCATTCAGACGGGTTGTTACGCGACCAGCAATTCTTTTAGTGCAACTCCGCACGAATTTACGATCCAGCTTGTAACGTGCGCTGATGCACGTGCACCACCTCTGCTTTAATCAAACCCCAGCCTGACTTTACAGTTATTTTTTAGCTGTAACAATTTGTTACGCGTGAACTTGTGCATGTAATAAACGCCTGATAAGGGCACTATTTTTCCTTCAGGCCATAAAATTCAAACAAAAAATCAAACAAATTAATAGATAATCAAGAGGATTATAATGAAAAAAAATAAACGTCTGACTCTGTCAGCAGCGTTAATGGCGGCTGCCTTTATACCCGTTGTGGGCCTGGCTGAGAGCAGCACACATGGTGCTCACGAGGGGCATGGCCCCGTTGTCGACAGTGTGACCGACAGTGTGATAAACCAACAGCGTTCAAAGCTGGCCCAAAGCACCAAGGGCAAGGGTTTTGGTCCTCAGTCGCCACGTGATATTGATACAGCAGCAGGCAATAACAACCGCTTGTTTAGTGAAGCGCCTGCTTATACCGAAATGAATTTATGTAATATTCATTTTCACAAAAACGCTGAGCATAAGGGTGGCGAGTTCACCGTATATGCTGGCAATGGTGATGGCCATGGCAATCTGAGCGGTTATAAATATTCTGGTGCGTTAAACAAAAATGACCTGATGCCTGTGCATGAGACAATCTGTCCGAGTGAGCATGGTGCACTCTATCCTGGTGATACAATCGAAGTTCACTATGTGCATTCAACGGCTAACATTGTACCGGGGCCAACACTTAAATCCTGCCTGAGTGAAGCCATTAATAATCCACAGTTACGTGTAGAAACCCAGGTTTATGTACTGGTCAATGATGATAGCGCGCTGGACTTTGGCAAGCTGACAGCACACGGTGTAAAGAACGGTTATCAGCAGGTATTGAATATTCCTGATAACACAGGCACACCTGTGCAGTATGACGGCTCTACTACTGGCCCTGGTTACAATGAGAAAGGTTCACCGTTTCAGGTTAGCTGGAGTGTGCGCCCTAAAGTCGCCAGAGTTAATATAAAAACGCTAGGTCAGTGGTGCAAGGGTAATGAGTTTAAGGAAGATCACGGTCACGGCGTGCGTAACCTGGTAATTAACCCGGACCTTCTTTCACAGATCAAGTAAGCACTAACGCGGTTTGTATGCGTTAAAGCTGAAGCCTTCAGAAGCTGCGACATATGCAATTAGCTTCTGAAGGTTTTTTTATCGGCGGCAATTAAAAATTTAAATGCCTGTAAAGGAGTACGGTCTGACATTATGCATTTCACTCGTCCATTAATTAATCTTTTTATCACTATAAACCGAAAGCGTTAACTATCCATATTGATTCGCCCAAAAAACTGGGGTAGGTTTAACCTGGCCCTCTACTCCCCTTAAAACTTTCATTTTCCCCCTCCTCCGATTAATAATCGATTAACGGGCATTATTGCCTTGATTCAGCCTGAAATCTTTAGACCGACTATTTCATTACTTTTTCAGTTGCCTTTAGCCTTTTTTATTATGTAATTCTTAATCTTTAGAAAATTGAGATTATATTATTTTTACATTTTTAACTTGGGGGTCTTAGTTATCTTTAACTTGGGTGTCTTAGTTATCTTTAACTTGGGTGTCTTAGTTATCCTGTCTTAGTTATCCTACAAATTTTTAAGTCAGCTCTTACAGCAATAACCCACGATAAGGGGTTAACGATATTTTTAATTAGGGTTATAACTGTACTTCTGAGTAAATTAGTCATAATTACTACAGCGCAAAGTAAGCTGTTTTAACATCATCTTTATTGCATTACCTAATCGCGCAATAAAGTTAAGGCTTCTGGTGCTGCATTAAGGCTCAGTGTAAGTGAATTACAGAGTTCAGACTGTTTGTGTGCGACACGTGTGTCGGTTTAACTCTGTCGATAAATCATTGATATATTTTGGATAAATTGTGGACAATTAATCGGTGATTAGCAGGAGGTCAATTCTGACCAACATTGAAGTATAGCTATAAGGAGTATAGCGTTATGGCACTAGGTGACGGAATTAGAAGAAATATTGCGCATGTAACTGATATAGAACGAGATCGTTTTATAAATGCAGTTGTACAATTAAACAGTCGCTACTACCCAGATGGTGTTTCTAAATGGGTAAAGCAGGATCAAATACATGAAGCCACTCACGTTCATGGTGGGCCTTCGTTTTTACCATGGCATCGTGAGTTATTAAACCGCTACGAAGAATTATTGAGAGAAATAGATCCAGATTTATCCTTGCATTACTGGGACTGGACAGGTGACCCTCGTGCTGCCGATAATGGAGCGGGTGGCACGTATAATATTTTCACGACGTCTTTTATGGGTGAAGGTAATGGAAATGTTGCTGCACCCTTTGCCGGATTTCCTCCGATATCAAGAGATATCGCTGGTGGCGCAGCAGCACCCTCTCCACCAGGTGTAGATTCTGATGTTAGCATTATTGATGCGTCTAATGGCCTTGCGCAAAACGCGCAATGGAATGAATTTAGAACCAACCTGGAAAGCTCACCCAATCATAATAGTGTACATGGTTATATTGGTGGAACGATAGGCTCGGGTCATACCGCATTTGAAGACCCTTTTGTATTTCTTCTGCATGCAAATGTAGATAGGTTATGGGCGCGTTGGCAAACGGTTGTTGGTGAAGAGTGGCGCCTAAATCCTTTACTTACCTACGGTGATGAAACCAGTCATGCCGCTATAGTAGAAACGCTTGAGCCCTGGGATGGTGGTTCAGGTTTACGGCCATGGGCCCCGCCAGATAATCAGCAGGTGGTTAAAAATTCAAAAGATATTTCAATTGTAATACCCCCCTGTTACGACACTAATTTTAATCTAACCCCTAATGTAGAAGTCGATAATGCAGGCACGCCGCCTGTTATAAACTTTAATGACATTCCGTCTGGTGATACGGCCTCAAGGGCTGCGGTGTTTAAAATATATGGCTGCTCTGATGCAACCATCAGGGTCAAAGCCGGCTCAGAGCCTGCGAGTCCATTCTCCATTCTCTCACCGCCATCAGGGGCTATTACCGTCGCGCACGATCTTGCGCCTTATACCATTGCGAGACTCTGGCTGGGATACACCGCAGGGCCGGCAAATGTTGCGGTGCCAGATGGAGCGGTTACGTTTGAGTGCGTGGAAAGTGGCCAGGAGTTTACGTTTGTGATTAAGGCGAATTCAATTGTTCGCCCCAGGGTAGCCGTAATGCTGGCATTAGATCAATCAGGTAGTATGGCCTGGGATGCGGGCACTTCAGGGTTATCACGCCTGGATGTTTTAAAAGATGCGGCCATAAAATTTATGGAAATTATTCCATTTGACAATGGTGTTGGTCTTATACGTTTTGATTCAGATGCTTACCCCATAAACCATGCTACTTACCCAGGTTTGGCGGTTACTCGAATAAACAATGATGGGGACAGGGTCGCAGGCATTAATGCGGTAACCAGTCATGGTGCATTTGGCGGCACCTCTGTTGGTGATGGGGTGCAGTTGGCCCGCGATACTTTAAATGCATTACCCGCGGCGGATTATGAAGAAAAAGCACTGATTGTTTTTACAGATGGAATGGAAAATGAACCTGTATCTATCGCCAGTGTTTCAGGTGCAATTAATAACCGTACCTTTGCTATTGGGCTGGGTAATGAATCTCAGGTTAACACCAGTGCACTGAATCAATTAACCAATGGCACGGGGGGTTACCTTAAGTTAACAGGCTTATTAAGTAGCAGCATAGATGATTACTTCTTGCTGCCTAAATATTTTCTGCAAATACTGGCAGGTGTTACTAATAACAATATCATTCTGGACCCAACAGGTTATATTTCAAGCGAACAGGAAATTCGCATACCCTTTATTGTTAATGAAGCCGATCTGGATGCGACCGCTATATTAATGGTTGATATACAGGCCGTAGATATTGCCATAGAAACACCCAATGGCGATATTATTGAACCGAATAATGTTGCGGGGCTTGGCATTGATTACACAGTAGGGAAAACATCAAAGAACTACAAGTTCAATTTGCCAGTGGCTTTTCCTGCAGGAAACCATACAGGTGAATGGTTTGTTATTTTAAAAGTTAACCCTAATGATTTTAAGAAACAAATTTCCATATTAAGAGATGTTGATCCGAAGTTATTCCAGTCGGCGGCAACGCATGGTGTACGTTACTCTGTCATTGTTAATACCTATTCCAATTTAAAAATGACAGCCTCCGTGAACCAGAATAGTTTTGAGCCCATGGATAACATTAGTTTACACTCACTTCTAACAGAGTATGGTTTGCCCATCGAAAACAGAGCCAATGTTAATGTAGAAGTGACACGACCTGACGCTAGTAAATTTATTGTTCAGCTTACTGAAATAGAACCGGGAATATTTGAGAAAAGTTTTGTTGCGAATATTTCAGGAACTTACCATTGCAGATTTCTTGCAAATGGCGCAACTATCAGGGGAAATGAGTTTACCCGAGAGCAAACACTTAACGCCGCCGTTTTTAAAGGTGGTGATAAACCAACGAGAGAACCTACAGACCCTGGAGAAGATGGAACAATAGGTGAGTTATTTAAAAAATGCTGCCAGAGAATAAGCGCGTTTTTAACGGTTTTACTGATTCTGGTTTTAATATTCATCATGTTGTATATAAGGGGGTAAAACTGTTGTAGCAAAATTAATGGGCTCAGGGCACACAAACTCTAATATTAAAAATGTGTGTTCTGATCCCATATTTTCATAGCCTTATCCTTAGCAGATAATGCATGCTGAAGTTCCCAACATTTAGGTACAGAGTAAAATTTAATTTAGTACACCTTTCCATAACAAAGCAAAAGAATAATAGCTTTTACTCTGACCCCCTTGATTAATATATCTTTTTTAGGATTGCTAGCGCCTTCACTAACTGGTGCTTTGACTAGAAAATGCATAGATAAAAATAGCCAGAAAAGTGACTATGAATATTTTCATTAAACAATAGACCTCTGTTTTAATTAATAAGGGCTCGACGCTTCAATGTCCATACATTTTGCACCATTCTGTTACTGGAACTTTCATTTTTGCACTACAATGCAGCTTTGACATAACGCTAAACAGGCAACAATATTAAGAATAATTCAAAGAATAACTCATAAACAATCAAGCACTTATAAAAATAATACTGAATAAATCCATAACTGGTATGTTTTATGTATAGCATTAACTACGATCAATCAATACATGAGGGTAGCAATATGAACAACAACTATGCCATTTTTGTTGAGAAAAGTCTTACTACAAATGATGAGTTTGAACCTCACGGTTATCAACAGGAAGTACAACAGGTGCCTACTCATTCAGCGACATCCTCTGAAGACCATATCGAACAGATGTTGCTCAAGCATAGCAAGTACTACGTTTACTGCGAATAATTTATTGCATAATTTGAAATAGCGATTTTCAAGATGAGGAGGAATAAAATGATCGGTGGCAGATAGTCATGCTAATAATTGCCACTGATCACTTTTATTTTTTTAATAAGCTACAACGAATACAAAGAACTTGAACTTTTTTGTTTCAGATAATGTACAAAAAAATCATTATAATACCATTCAAGTCATGGCCACATCAAACTACTAACTTGTCTCAAAAATGTTATTATTAAACTCTGACGCGCAACAATTATGGGAGCATTGATTATGCAAAATGCAACTCTCATCATACTAATTGTTATTAGCGCCCTACTCATGGTTATTTTACATAGCCACAATAAAAGAATAAAAATAAACCGCATAAAGAAACAGCTTAAAAGTATAAGACTTAATTCACAGCTCAAATCATTACTGATAACCATTCAGAAACAAAGAGGCCTGTGCAGCAGATTTAAAAACGGCGATACCAGTTTAAAAGCAGAGATTGTAAATAATCTTAAAACCAGTGAAACATCAATCAATATACTGGAATATCAGTTTGATGATTTCCTCAATAAAGACACCCGCTGGATGAGCTTACGTAACGACTGGCTCAATCTGAAAAACAACGCGCCACAACTTGATGAGGAAGAAAGCTTTTTAAAACATAGCTTAATCATTGAAAATATTTTATATCTAATCAGCAGTATTGCGCACAAAGGACAAAACGATTTACAGACCTCTATTAGCACTGAGGAGATTAATATTATCTGGGAAAACATCCCACAAACATTAGAAGCCATGTGGAAAACCAGGGACATTGGTAGTGGTGTTGCCTCAGCCGGCATTTGTACTCAGGCCAATAAAATAAAACTGAGATTATTAAGCGATGAAATCATCAGAAACTTTAATATTGTTTCCAATCAGTTAAACAACGAAAGTTTAAACGATGAAACCACAAAAGTAACCATACAAATAAGCCATACGATAGATAGCTTCGTAGAAATGGTAAGAAATAGCTTAATAAGCGCAAAATCGCCAGAAATAACAGTAGAACCCTTCTTTAAGCAGGCCACCGATGCCATGGATGGGATATCACAGCTATTCGACAAAATGAGTAGTATAAAGGTGCATCAGATTGAACGCACTTTGAATTGATTGCCTGGATAAACCCAGGCTTTGTTAAATTCTTCCTATCCTCCGTAAAACTTAGTGAAAAACTTAGTGCCAGGTCTTTGCATGACACAGTCAATTTTGATAAACCATCGATTATAAGTTTCTTAATAAGATGTAAATGCAGGCTTCCCCCATAGTGAAACGGGAATATAGATAGACTGATACGACTGGCTGTTATTGAAATAAATCAATAGGGTAGCCGAGGAGAATTTAAAATGACAGCAACGTGTAAAATACTAAAAATTATAGAAGCAAAAGCCAAATCTCCCCCAGTCCCTCTTTGCTAAAGAGGGGCGCTAGCAACTGAACAATTGCAACTTTTCAATGACTTAGCGCTTAACTTGCTGGCATTGGCTCAGTCCCGGTTTTTTGAGAAATAAGACTAAAGAGTACCGCAAGACTTGCATAGCGTTTTTTAAATATTTGTTCTGTCATTTTTAACTCCATTAAAATTAATCACTGATAAATAGTTTATACTCTACCAAAATACTCAGACCCAATGAAAATAAATTTGTCCCTTTAACTTGTCCCTTTAAGTCGTTGGTGAAAATAGGTGTCGGATAGGAATGGCACTAAGTTAAGGGGCTTTAGCATGAGATAATAGCACACAATATTAAGCCTAAATGGTGCTCTATTTCATGCTGAATTCTACACCCCTGTTTCCTGGTTTCCACTTACAAACACTCCGCAG
>Ga0316206_1001901_pt1 | contig 15979 bp, 16 predicted proteins | sample 6monthpyrite_MG_FD_204942 | JGI IMG/M metagenome (GOLD analysis project Ga0316206, IMG submission 204942) | Microbial mat bacterial communities from mineral coupon in-situ incubated in ocean water Damariscotta River, Maine, United States -... | ecosystem: Environmental > Aquatic > Marine >... | reverse complement strand
GCAACTTCACCAATAATGACTAATACATTCTTAATATCAGATGCTTGTGCTGAAAGTTCTGAGACTTTATTTGAGAGTTCTGATTGACGAACATTACCATTTTCTATCATACTTATTACACCTGTTAGATTCTCAACAAAATGTTGTAATACCTCTTGTGCACTTAATAAATCTTCTGTATTTGACACTGCTAACTCTTCAGTTTCATCTAGATTTTTACCTACATCTGTAACTAGATTACTAATTTTATCTATTGACAGTTGCATTTTATTTGAATCATTTTCTAATATTGAAGCTGTGCTATCAAGCTCTGTAGCAACATTTTTTGTATCTGTAGAGATAATAACAGCTCTACTCATTACAGTTTTAAAAGATGATATTAGTTCATTTAGTGAATCTTTAATACTACCAATTTCATCTTTGTGCTCAACTTTTACAGGATGACTTAAGTCTTTATTCTCTGATATACATGTAATTACATCTTTTAAGTTTTTGACTCTGCCATTTATTGAACTAATTACCTTTGTCATTATTATGCTAACTATAATGATATAAATTAAAAGAAATATTATCATATTAAATTTTGCATCATCAATGTTATCTTCAATATGCACTTTTAGTACTTTTACTAAATCTTTTAATATAGTCTCTGTTTTATGAATTGTTGCTCTTAATTTACCATGGGCACCACTTTTATGATTAACACCTAACTCTTTTTTAAGCGTAAGGTATTTATCAAAAGTAGATTTAAATGAGACAAAATTTTGTAAAATATTAGGATTTTTACTATTAAAAGTCTCTATTTCTTTAAACAAATTATTAATATTGGAAAGAGTTTTATCGTCATAGTTGCTAAATAATTCATTTGAGAGACTAATTAGTTTTAAAATATCTCTTTTTATTTTATTATCAATAGTTACTGATTCATCAAATAGGAGATTTGAGGCAGTTTTAAAATCACCTTTTGTAGAATCATTTTTTGTTAAACCAATATTTTTTTGAATGTTTACATATTTATTAAAATCAGATTTATAGTCATCTAAAATGAGTAAAAGCTTTTTGGTCTCATCTGTTGTTATTGCGTGACTATTTAGTGAGGATATAAGGCTTTTCACTTCATTTATAAGCTTTATATGGTTTTTAGAAAACTTGTCACTATATTTCATTAAATTTCGAGCCATAAAGTCTTTCTCGTTACGTCTTAATTGTAACATTTTCGCCTCTATATCTTTTGTTGAAAATTTCATTTCATTTAGCTCGGAAATAATATTGTTAGATCTTAGTGAAATAATGAAGAATATTGAAATTGAAATAATAAAGAATATTGCTAAAATAATTAGTCTATTTTTGATGGTTAACATAACAAGCCTCAATCTACGATTTTGGCAATTGTAAGTTAATATAATTACTTTTATGTTACATTATTTATATTATAAGTAGTAGTTATATATTTTTAAGGTCATCCAGTGTGCTCATAAGTGCACCTAACTTATTTTTAACCTCTAAATACTCTAGTTCATTTACAGAATCAACAACTATCCCAGCGCCTGCTTGCAAGATTATTCTATCTTCTGTTAAAAGTGCGGTTCTAATTGTAATAGCACTATCCATATTACCATCAAATCCAAAATAGCCAATTGATCCACTGTAGAAGTTACGCTTAATGCCCTCATACTCTGCAATTAGCTGCATAGCTCTAATCTTTGGGGCACCTGTCATAGTTCCTGCTGTAAATGTTGCGGCAAATAGGTCGAACATATCATATTTTTCATCTAGCGTTGCTACAACGTCGCTTACCATATGCATTACATGAGAATATTTTTCTACATGCATCATATTGCTAACTTTTACTGTACCAGTCTTTGCGACTCTACTAACATCATTTCTTCCCAAATCTATTAGCATTAAGTGTTCAGCACGCTCTTTAGGATCATTGACCATCTCATCTTCTAACTCACTATCTCTAAGCGGAGTGCTCCCACGTTTTCTAGTTCCAGCAATTGGACGAAGGAGCATTTCTCCATCATTTAAGCGTATCATTACCTCTGGTGAACTTCCAGCTATGGAGAAGTTGTCAAAATCTAGGAGATACATATATGGTGATGGGTTTTTTGTTCTTAAGATTCTATAAAAACTAAGAGGGTCAACTTTTGCTTTTTTTGTATATCTATTACTCATTAGAATCTGGAAAACATCTCCACTTTTTATCATCTCTTTTGAACGGTCAACCATATCAAAAAATTTCTCTTTTGAGAATGCAAACTCTCCATCTTGCTCATTTTTAGTAGCAATTAAAGGAAGATATTCATATGAGGTTTTAATTAAATCTTCAACACTTTTCATCTTTTCTATATATTTTTCAAATGGAGTTATAATTGTAATTTTGTGCGTTTTGTGAGAGTAGATTAGGCTTATTTTAGGGCGTATTAGATTTACATCTGCAATATTCAGTTCATCTTTTAGGTCACTCATGCTCGCTTGCAAGACTGGTTCAAACAGTCTTACGCTGTCATAGCCAATATAACCTATAAAACCATCTATAAAACTCACACCAAGTTCTCTACTCTTTTGCCTATAAGCATTAAAGTCGATTTTTGAATAATATTTTTTTAGAAAATCAAATGGGTTATGGTCTACTATTTTAGTATTAGCATTTTCATCTTGATATATTGTTTCATTGTTTATATGGCTAACTCGTTCATGTGCACCAATAACTATAAAACTATAATTTCCATCACTACATACTTCACCACTCTCAAAAAGAAATGTATCATCGCTTGCATACGTTTCTCTAATTTTACGATAAAGTGCAACAGGTGTAAATTGGTCAAGTTGCAATGAGCGTGAGAAAATCAAACTATACCTTTAATATAAAAGCTTGTTTTTCAATGAGACGGCGTACATTTTCAATATCTTTTAGAGCGCCTTTTCTATCATTGTAAGGACCCACTAAAAGTTTTTTTATCTTTTTTCCATTGATTTGTACTTCATGTGTGAAATATGAATAGCCATTTTTAGCTATTTTTTGAAGTAACTCTTCATTTGGCATTAATCTTGTAAACGAACCAACTTGAATATATGTTCCACTTTTAGCTTTGTTCATGACAACATTTTTAGATGGAGCTTTAGAAGTAGTTAATTTTTTAGGCGTTGGTGCTTTTGTTATTGTAGGCTCTGGAATTATCTCTGCTTCAACAATTGGTGCATCAACTGTAACTTTTTCATCTTCAATACTTTGCTCTTTTAACTTTTTAGTAATTGTGTCAATTTTATTATTTTGTTCTTCAGTTTGTGTGATAACCGGAACTGGCTCAAAAAGTGGGTCTTTATCGATATTTTGCATAGATTTTGGTTCAGGCGGAAGAACAGCTTGTGGCAAATTAGACGTATTAGAGTTCATAGAGTTCATAACAACAATAACTATAATAAATACAACACCAAGAACCGCAGCAAGAAGTGCAAACTTTTTAATATTATTATTTTTGCCACCTTGGTTCAAAATAATGTCGTTTAGTTCATTATTTCTACCATCGTTCATCAATTCATCTTTTTCTGCCATTTTTTTCTCCAAAATCTGTTTATTTGTATAAATAAGCAATAAATATGCCTTAAAGCCTTATATCGGCAATTTATTAAAATATTTTTAATATTTTTTATTTAAAAGTCTGATTATAGCTAAAATAGGTTTTATCTTATGAAAGTTATGTGCTCATATTTGTTATTGAAATAAACTATATTCTATTTTGTAACTTTTTAATAGTGCCTATGAATTGTTAGCTCCAGCAATTTCTATAAGTTCTTTATTTTTGAAAAGTGAATTATTTACAACTTGAGTTACAGTTATTTTTTGCTCATTAGTAATTATGTAATAAAATATTCAAGCTTTGAATCTAAATAAATTGGTAGAGGAAAGTTTGCATCTTTATTGTAAAACTTTCCTCTTTCGCCATTTTCACTGTGATTATCATCAAATATAGATATTGAATTTTTATCTTTAAAAATAGAAGTTGCAGAATCAAAACTAATTTTATGTTTTGATAAATTACTGCGCTCCTCGTACTTGTTATCTCTTAAATGCTCAATCTGATTTTATCAGTTGTAAATTGATGAATTAACATCTGAATTAAATTTTGATAGGGGATAGAACTTTCTAATGATTTTTTCTTAAGTTCATACAAATCATTCTCTGATATTCTAATTGAAATTGCTTTTTTCTTTTGATGTTTGATGATGGATTGTAGTTCTTGTTTTCGCTCAGTAATGTTGCCTTTACTTTCCCACTCTTCATTTTCAACACTTTTTAAAATATCAAGCTCAAATTCATCTAAATTAGCCATTATTAGCTCCTTTTGAATATTTTTTATTCATTTTTCTTGACGGAATAATTGTTTTTAAAAATATTTCATCTTCTGTTTCAACATAAGGTACTAAGTAAACATAGTCCTTAATTCTAACAAAAATGATAAAGATGTCTTGGTTTGGATATTTCTCTTTATTTGGATGAGAAATATCATCAAGTAAATCACCATTTTCAAGTGAAAGAACTACATCTTCAAAGCCAATGCCTCTCCCTCTCTTCAGGTGTTCATTTTTTTCATAATTATACATTAGATTTTTATTTTTAAACATCTAGACTCCAAAATATGTATATACTATGTATTTTACAGTTAATTTGAGTTTTTTGCAAGTTTTGAGAATTTTAGGAGGATGATAACGGTTGACTTTAGTGACGCATATGCGTTCACTGCAAGGTTTTGTTATATTATTTCAATTTTTATATTTCTTAAATGTTTTAAAATTTTATCTTCTTTTATAAAATTATCATATTCATATCCTAATAATCCATCATCTATTATTTTAGTGATTTTATTTATAGATGTATTTGGATGTACTTTCAAAAAATAATCTCTTAATGTATTATATATAATTTTATTAAGCTTATCTTTTGAAATATTATATTTGGACATAAGTTCATTGTCTTCAAATGCTAGGTACATATTTGGACTAGTTAATGTCATTCTTTCTATTGGTGATGGATGTGTAGGTTTACGATTATCACCATTTAGTTGATATAAAGCGTCAAATAAATAGATAATACTAGAGCAATAACTATATATTGTTTCCTCCGCGGATAGTTTAAATATTTCTTTATATCTATCAAACGAATATGTGAATTTATACATTGATAATAATGTTGCAAGTTTATCTGCATCTATTTCCATCATTAATTTATCATGTTGTGATTCTTCATCAATAGAACTTGTAATATTAAATTCAGATAAATCATTTTTATTTCTTGTTAGTTTCATATATTCCAAATGACCATTGATAATATGACTAAGTTCATGCAAACAAATAAAATCAGCCCAGCTTTGTATGATAGTACTATAAAAGTATTTTTTGTCTTCATCTTTATAAATTTTATTTCTAAATATATTATCAATATTTATTCTTTGGTATGCATAATTATATAAGTATGTAAGTAATTTTCTACCAAAAATAACTTCATATTCTTTAGTTTTAAAATTTAAACATTTTGCAGCTGCATTAGGAGAATAGATTTCATATTCTCCTAAATCATCAATTCGAAAATTATATGTAATTTGTTCTTTTAAAGTGTCTTCGAAAGGGAATATTTTTTTAATATCATCAAAATTATTCTTTATATTTTTAATATACCAGTTAACTTCATCTATGGAAAAAGATTCTTTTAATAATTCTTTATATTCATCTTTATTTAACATATTGATTTCCTTTAGTATAACGGTTGAAGATAGCCAATAAATTTCCGCTAGGTAATTTATTGGCTACTCTGTTTTGTTGTATATGTTATCTGAACTTATTGACAAGTTCATTCATCTTTAATACTTTTACGTTTAACTCTAAAACTTCAGAAACAAATTTAGACTTTTTATATGTTGTATTATCTTCGGTAATATAGTATTTTGCATCAGATGCGAAATGTAAATGTTTTATATCTCTAAACATATTTGTTGGTCTATTCTTTTTATTTATTTTATCTCTAAAGTGTTGATTGTAATCTAACAATGAATATGCCAACTCAATTTTTGCTCCAATTGTTAAATCTTCAAATATTCTTTTTTTATCAATATTTAAAAATGAAATCATTGTTTTATGAAAATTTTCTTTTATATTATTCATATCATTTTCAACCATAAAACTCAGAAAAGCTATTAGTTCACTGTAATAGCTTGAACCTTTGTCAATTAATGTATTAGTTGTACTTTCAAAATTTTTTTTTAATTGATGTACTTGTATTCTAAATTTCTTATATAAATCAGGGTTATTAATATTTTGATACATCATCATGATAAATTTTGAAAATACTTTATCGTCTAAAACTCCATTGTTTTGTTCTATAAAAGGCTTTAATAAATTATTTTCATCCATTTCATTTACTGTAATTTCATAGTTGGTATTTGATGTAATATCAAGATTTATTTCTTGCTCGAGTTCATCTTTAGAACTTTCTTGAAGCTGATTAAAAAAAGTTTTGATATCTATATAGTCTTTTTGTATTACAATTTTTTCATTATCAATAAAGCCTAAAATATTATTTTTTGATATCGTTTTTATAAACTCTAAGTCTTCTGTGATATATTTTTCTTGACTTATAGATAAATCTTTTAAATGTCCTTCCGAGTATGGAAAAGTATATTTATTAGAAATTTTTTTAACTAATTCTTTAAATTCAAGTCCATTAATAGATTTTTTCTCTAGAACAGTTTCTTGTTTCATATATTGAAAAACATTCCAATCCAGATAAATATATTTCATTTTAGTTATTACTCCTTAAGTATACAACGACTGTCTTGAGGGATAAGTTACCCTTGAGACAGTTCTTTAAGCTTTTAAATGTGTTTTGCTAATTAAGCTAAAACAATTTCAAATAGCACTGGGTAACTTATCCCTCTCCAAGATTTTGTTAGGAGATTTTATAAAATCCATATAATACTAACAGTTGTAATATACCTATAAATCCATTAACACTCTTTTTATTGAACTTGGTTTTTAAAATTTTTGAAGTTTTTGTTGTTGAAAATAGTATAACTAATATTGATATAGGGATTGCTAATGTAACTATCCACATGAACACATAATATGATAGTAAAATAAGAATAAACATAAAAAGAAAAGATAGTGCCAATTCATATTTGTCAGGAAGTACTACATTAGAATTATTTGCTAATGTAATTATTTCGGTTGGATAAAAATTATTATAAAAAATACTAATAAGTATTATAGCCCCTATAAAACCAAATAAATATGCCACTGATTTAAATTCTTTTATAGTGTCACGATGATTAAAGACCCAATTAAATGAGAATATTATAATTATACTAATTCCTATAAAATACATTAAATATATAATGATACCACCAGCACCTATTGAAACGGATAATAGGATTAATGCAAAAGATATCAAGCTTAATTTTTTGAATAATTCTGGAATCATCTTCATTTCATAGATAATGTCTGCATCTGCACGCCAGTTTAAAAAGAATACTGTTCCTTGCTCTAGATATGTATATATTTTATTCCAATTTTTATTTTCTCTTAAATATTTTTCTGTTGTAAATAAAATAATAACAGCTTGGCTAATCCATAAAAGTTCTTTCACGCTTATTCTCCTAACGTTTAAGGAGAGCAATATTTGACCCGCTCTTGGGTCAAATATTGGCTCCTGCGTTTTGTTATCAAAATTAATTTGAATATAATTTTATAGAATTAGTACTTTTTGATTCAATTTTTATAAAAATTCTATCTGTTAATAATAAGTTATTCCTGTGCTTGTATATTTTATTAATGAATTGTTTTGCTACATTTATTGCTTCAGTATAATCATACTTAACTTTAAACATTTCATTATTAAGGTTTTCTAAATCTTTCAATAATGGTAAATATATTGAATTTACACTATATGGAGATAAGAAAGGCAAATTTTGAACAATTAGTAATTTCAACTCTTCAATACTTGTATTTAGTTTTATAAATTCTTGTTCTACTTGATACATTTTATCTTTAAAGTTGTCATCATTTTTTTGTATTTTTAAAAAAACATCTAATGAAATATTAAAACGATACGCAACCTCGTTCGCTGACTTATATGTTTGTATTTGATATTCAGAATATTTAAGAGCTAATGCCTGCTCATAAGCAATGTCTTTTTTTTTACTTTCTATAAAATATAAAGAAACAAACCCTATTAATAATAGAGTGATAAATAAAGCTACTTTATCATAAATTATTTTTTTCAAATCACTAAGCTCATATTCTTTCATTATATTTCCTTATTGGCTACTATGTTTTGTTAGGAATTTTGCGTTAAAACATCTTTTGCTAATTCATCATACTCATATACTTTTAATATAATATTTACATCATTATATTTTTGTATTCTATCTTTTAATTTTTCTATAATATTTTCATCTGGAGTGTCTGTAACAATTGCTAAAATAATTGAAAAGTTATGTTTCTGTTCTTCATTAAGATTTGAATATAAATTTTCAAATGATGCAAGAGTATAATTAAATTTTGGGCTTAGTGCTGATTTTAATTCTCTAAAATACTTTACTTCAATTCCCGTTAATTGATTATCATTTTGAATGATTCCATCAAATATATATTTATGTTTATTAAATTCAATTTTTGATTCTGTATCAATATTAACCTTTAGTTCATTTCTTAACTTTTCTAGAACCAATTTTTCAGCAAATAATGATTCTTCTATAGTTTTATTACGAATAATTTTTTGGAATTCTTTTCTTTTTTCTCTATCAAGTTTTGTTGTAATTTCAGTTGAAAATATTTCTTTGAAGTTATTAATTAAATCATCAGTTGTTACTTCTGAATCAATTTCAGTATCTAGTTCATTTTGAGTTTCTAATTCATCATTCTCTGAAAGTTTTTCAAATTTATCTTGTAATGTTGCTTTAGAAACAATATCAATAAAATTATTTTCATCTTTAAAGTCTGAAGGAGCATATAATACTTTATGATTCCAATTCAGTGTTATAAAAAATAATGCAATCAATGTGAATGGAAAAGCCATTAAAAACCATATATACATTTCTTGATTTTCTGAATTTAATAATGGAAGTACAGCTGTTCCACTAATTTCTGCTGTTCCAGCGAAAATAGCTATTACTGTTAAAGGATTTTTAATAGTTCCAATTTTATCTTGCATTTAAATATCTCCTGATTCCTAACGGTCGAATATAGCCAATAAGTGACCGCTAGGTAACTTATTAGCTCCTATGTTTTGTTATGTTTTTCTTGTTAGTTGCCACTCTATCGCTTGTTCTTTGTTTTTAAATATAGCCATTGCTGTATTCATTCTATCAAATCCTAATTTAGAATAAAATTCTTCTTTCCCTGGATTTGAATATAAAATTATTTTATTATGACCTTTTGATAATTCAATCAGTTTATTAACTATATCTTTTCCAATACCTTTACCTTGATAATCAGGGTGTATCGCAACATCACAAATGTATGAACAATCAATTCCATCTGCCAAAGCTCTACCAACACCAATGAGTGTTTTGTCTGCATAAACAAAACATTTAAACATACTGTTTGTAAACACAGTTTTTAAATCATTTGATTTTTTATCTCCAAGTGGTGCTATTTTATATAAATTTGATAATTCATTCCAATTAACTTTATCACTATTGTATATCCACTCTAAATTCAATTTGGTTGTTCCTTTGTCACATAACGTTTTACTTGAGAAATATGAGCCCGTCAGTGGCTCATATTTCTCTCCAAGGCTTTGTTAGGAGTATTTCCATTCTTCAATTTCACTTTTTCCCATTTTTTCTAAAGTTTGCCCAAATTCTTCATTAAATTTTTTAGCGTAATCTAAATCTACCATTGGAATTAAAAAAGTTTTTGAATAACTACTACCATATGTATCAAATATTTTTATTTTTATTTTCACTTTTTCATTTTTAATACGAGGATAAAAGCCACCATAACTTTCTGCTTGTTCAAAATAAACAATCCCTCTTGTACTTTGACCATTTTTTAAATACGTTACATTTTCTCTTGGCAATAAAATACTTTTTTGAATCAAAAACGGATACATGCGAAGATTGTCTCCTATTGTATGCCCAAAGTCTCTTAATGATATAACTGGATTTAGCCAAAACCATAAATATGTATATTTAAAAGAATAATTATGATAGGCAACCTGAACTTTATTTATTTCAGATGAAGCTGAACCAATATTTTTTACTGATAAGTATGCTACTATTGCTGTTTGATGTGCTTCATAGTTATTATGCTTTCTTCCAGTTTTAAATGTACAACAAAAAGTAGGGCCAGGAATTAATTCTATAATAAAGTCAGGACGATGTCTAAGTTGTTTAAATATGCCACTAATCCACCCAAAAAGCATTGTAATTAAAAAAAGTAATAATGCTAGGAAACCAGCATTTTCATTAGTCCATTGAATAATATTATTCATGTTTAATTACCTTTATCTCCTAACTCTTTATTCAACGAACACTATATAAAATTAATACTTTATAAGAAAATAATTATACATAAAAAGTGTATGTTTAATTTCATTCAAAAGCTAAATAGTAAAAAATTTACTTAAAATAGTTGATACTATTAAAAAACAGATGTGTATTTAATACTTTTTTGTGCGTTATTTGAATAAAGTGTTCGTTGATTTGTCAATAAAAATAATAAAAGCACATTTTGCTCTTTTAGTTTTGAATAGTATTTTATGTGAAAGTTGTTTTGTTATTAAAGTTTGTTTGTTGTTGGCTTTCGGTCGGGACGACCTCGGTGCGAAGCTAAAAAGACCAAGCAGTTGGTCTTTTTTTAACGCTTCTTACATATGTTTTGACCATGATGCTCCACGCTCTTTAGCGTAAACTGCATATGGTAAAGTTAAAATATTATATTCAGGTGGAACTTCTTGACTTGGAAACATTTTCCACTGTTTTGGCTGTTTTGCTGCAAGTTTCATTGAAATCATTTTACCTAATTGGTAGGCCTCATGCAATGTTGTATGACCTTTATGAATATATAGATGCAAATGTCCAGGTGTAGCCGTCTCATAGGCTGTAAAGTTAATATATCCCTCTTCACGAAGAAGAAGTTGTGCTTTGTGGTAGAAACGTTCAGGGTCTCTTCCATTGTAGTCAACAATAATATTTTCCACTTTACCATGTTTATTTACCAACTCGTGTGCAACAGTAATCTCTTTTTTCAGATGTTGAGATATTATTTGGTGCGAAAGTGTTTTATCAACTCTTTCAAATTTATTATAAAAAGTTCTCCCAGCATGTAGAATCTTTTCCACTGTTGTAGGCTTTTTGATGTAATAGTGATCTGTTAACATCTTTATTAATTTTGTATCTACTGATTGCAAACTAAGTACTCCTAATAGGTCGACTGTGTATAAATGATAAAGTTTTTAGACATAGCGTGCAACTCTTCTTTTACACTCTCTTGTAACTTTGTATTATCTATATCGTCCAAAACATCTGCAATTTTATTTGCAATTAGTTTAAACTCGTCACTCTTCATTCCACGTGCAGTAAGTGCAGGTGTACCAATTCTGAGTCCACTTGTTACAAATGGACTCCTTGTCTCACCTGGAACAGTATTTTTATTTACGGTAATTCCTGCATTCCCTAATGCAGCATCTGCGTCTTTACCACTATACTCTTTATTTAAAAGCGAAACAAGCACTAGGTGGTTATCTGTACCACCACTTACAACATCAAAACCACGTTCCATTAGTACGTCTGCAAGAATTGAAGCGTTTTCTTTAACTTGTACTGCATACTCTTTCCACTGCGGTGCTAGATTATATTTAAAACCAACAGCTTTTGCAGCAATTACATGAACTAAAGGACCACCTTGAGTTCCAGGGAAAATTGCACTATTAATTTTTTTAGATATATCTTCATCATTAGTTAAAATAAGACCGCCTCTTGGACCTCTTAGTGTCTTATGTGTAGTTGTTGTCACTACATGTGCATGAGGAAATGGACTTGGATGCTCATCAGCCACAACTAATCCAGCAATATGTGCAACATCAGCAAAAAGTATTGCACCAACAGCATCAGCAATTTCACGAAATTTTGCAAAATCAATCTCTCTTGCGTACGCTGAAGCTCCACAAACAATTATTTTAGGTTTTACAATTTGAGCAATGTCTAAAACTCTCTCATAATTAATACGACCATCTAATTCAACACCATATGTAAAGCTTTGGTAATTTTTACCAGAAAATGATGGTTTACTACCATGTGTTAGGTGACCACCATGACTTAAATCCATACCTAAAAGTTTATCACCAGCTTTAAGTAATGCTGCATATACTGCGCCATTTGCTTGGCTTCCTGAGTGTGGTTGAACATTTGCATATTCACAATTAAATAGCTCTTTTGCTCTATCAATGGCAAGTTGCTCTACACCATCAGCATACTCACATCCACCATAATAACGCTTACGTGGATAACCCTCTGCATATTTATTTGTAAATACGCTTCCCATTGCTTGCATTACAGCTGGGAATGTAAAGTTCTCACTAGCAATCATCTCAAGGTCACTGCTTTGACGCTCTAACTCTTTTTCAATAAGTTCAAAAATTTCTGGGTCATTTTGCTCTAAGTAATTCATTATTTATCTTCTCCTATTTCATCTTCAGTTATATTTGTTTGTAGTGGTCTCATTGCTGGAAATAGTAGTACATCTCTAATTGAGTGCTGGTTTGTAAGCATCATTACAAGACGATCGATTCCAATACCCTCACCAGCCGCTGGTGGCATTGCGTAACTTAATGCTTTAATGTAATCTTCATCCATCTCATGTGCTTCATCATCACCTGCATCTTTTGCATCGACTTGTGCTTTAAATCTTGCATATTGGTCTTGTGGATCATTTAGTTCACTAAATCCATTTGCTATTTCAGTACCTGCAATGAAAAGCTCAAATCTATCTGCAATATCTGGATTCTCATCATTTCTTCTTGCAAGTGGACTAATTTCAATTGGAAAGTCTGTAATGAAAGTTGGGTTAATTAACTTTTCTTCTACAAATGCATCAAAAAGTTCTGCTTTAAGCGCGCCTAAACTAAGTTTTTCATTTGCTTCTAATTTATTCTCTTTTAAAAGATTTAGAATTTTCTTTTTATCTTCTACGATGTCAGTAGAAATACCACCAATTTCAACTAAGGAATCTGTGTAGCTAATCTGCTTGAAAGGTGCAGAAAAATCAATTGTAAGTTCACCATACTCTAGAGTTTTTGGTAAATTAAGATTATCAAATAGTGAGTTAAACAAATCTTGTGTGATTTCTATTAAATGTTCTACTCTGTGATAAGCCCAATAAAATTCAATCATCGTAAACTCAGGATTATGGGTCATGTCCATTCCCTCATTACGAAAGTTTCTATTTATCTCAAAAACGGCTTCCATACCACCCACAACTAAACGTTTTAGATAAAGCTCTGGTGCGATTCTTAAAAAGCGTTCAACATCTAATGCATTGTGGTGAGTAATAAATGGCTTAGCATTAGCACCACCTGCAATTGGATGGAGCATTGGAGTCTCTACTTCTAAAAAGTTACGTTGCTCAAAAAAAGATCTTATATGACTAATGATACGACTTCTAGTTATGAACACATCACGAACATCTGGATTCATAATCATGTCTAAATAGCGTTGACGGTAGCGTAACTCTTTGTCTGTCATACCGTGAAATTTTTCTGGTAGTGGAGAAATTGCTTTTGTGACAATCTCTAGAGAACTTACATGTAGACTTAATTCTCCTGTTTTTGTAAGAAATGGATAACCAGTTGCTGATATTATGTCACCAACTTCAATTAATTTCTTAGCCTCTTTAAACCACTCTTCACCAATTTCATTTTTACTAAAATAGATTTGAAGTAATCCGCTAGGGTCTTCTACTTTTGCAAAAGCAGCTTTACCCATGTGACGAAGAAATTTAATTCTTCCTGCTATTGTTACACTAACACTCTCATCACGTTTATTTTCAAGTTCACTTACATTCGTATAACGCTCTTTAAACTCTTCTGTTGTTATATCTCTGCTAGCTCTATTACTATATGGATTGTGTCCACTTTCTCTAAGCTGGTTAGCTTTTTCTATTCTCTGTTGTACATACTGATTTTCAAACATTAATACTCAACTCTCTTTTTGACATTCAGAACAGATTCCGTAAATCTGCATTGAATGGTCTATGATTTTAAAATTATTTTTTGCTGCTATTGTCTCTTGACGATTCTCTATTTCTTCATCAAAGAACTCTGTGATACGTCCACATTCAGTACATATCATATGATCGTGGTGATCTTTCGCACCAAGCTCATATTTTTTCCCATCTGCACCAAATGATAGTGACGTAACAAGACCAGATTCTTCAAGTAGTGAAAGTGTACGATAAACTGTAGCGATACCCACTTTTAGTTCAGGATAACTATTTTGTATTGTATCGTGAAGTCCCTCAGGCGTTAAATGCTCTTGACAATTGTAAAGAGTCTTTAAAATAACTTCACGCTGTATTGTAAACTTAAGGCTACGCTTCTTAAGAAGTTTTTTAAACTCCTCTAAAAGTGGCTCATAATCAATTGTTGGCAAAGAAAAGTTACTCATGTGTGATAGTTTCCTTTGGCGTACTTTCTATAGAAATTTGCTCTTTTACTGTTGTTACAGTTTCATCTATTTTTTTACTTAAAGTACTATTGGACTTTGTTGATGTATTTTCATCCATAAATGTACTAGGATCAATTCTTACAACAACTTGCCCAGTTTTACGTAAAATCGGGTAGATGACACTATTATTCATAATAGAATCAACAGAGCTTTGGATTATTTTTATATTGCTTAGAGCATATACAGTTACAGAAAGAATTAAAAATATCTTTGTAGTTGCTAAAACAAAACCCATTATTTTATCAGCAGCACCTAATCCAGTCATTGAAGTAAGTTTCGCAAAAAAACCACCAATTAGTGCCATTGCAATCCAAAAAATTGCTAATGTTGCAAGAAAACCTGTGAATGTAATGACTGCACTGTTGTCAAAATGAAAAAGTTTATCACTTAAAAAAGAGCCAGTTTCATTAGCGTAAGATGAACCAACATAGATACCACCTATGATTCCAAGTGTTCCAAAGAGCTCTTTAAAGAATCCATTTAAAAGACCCTTTAGTCCAAGTAACAATATAACAGTAGCTGCACCTAAGTCAAAGTAGTTTAATTCATTCACTATTTATCCCCTTGCATTTCAATTTTATTTTTTCCACTATTCTTTGCTTTGTATAATAATTTATCCGTTCTTTCTACTATCGTTTCAATAGTATCACCATTTTGGTGTTGACAAAGCCCTATACTAAGTGTAATATTTATTGTATCAGATTTATAAATTAGTTTATTTTTACGTATCGTCTCTAAAATACGATTGGCTGTTTGGTACGCTTTTTCTTTTGTTATCCTATTTAAAATAATCATAAACTCTTCACCACCAAACCTGAAGATATGATCCTCTTTACGTACAATAGAACGTAATACTTTTGCAAGAAATATTAGTACTTTATCTCCTGCTACGTGTCCGAAAGTATCATTAACGATTTTAAAATCATCAACATCAAGCATAATAAGCCACATATCTAACTGTTTGTTATTAGCTGATGCAACCTCTAAGATAGGATCTAAGAAATTATGTAAACCCCTTCTATTGTGGGCTAAAGTTAGTGGGTCAATGTTTGTAGTACTTTCAAGCTCTTTTACTTCGCTTTTAAGTTTTTCTATTGTGATATTTGCACGTTGTAGTTCATCATTTACTTTGCTTTGAAATTCATTGAAGTATTTGACTAAACTTTCTACCTCAATTAAACCTTCATTTTTTTCATTGTGTTTTAAAAAAATATCACTTTCACTATGGATAGTTTTTATTTTTTCATTTGTAATGT
>Ga0316206_1001900_pt1 | contig 15982 bp, 11 predicted proteins | sample 6monthpyrite_MG_FD_204942 | JGI IMG/M metagenome (GOLD analysis project Ga0316206, IMG submission 204942) | Microbial mat bacterial communities from mineral coupon in-situ incubated in ocean water Damariscotta River, Maine, United States -... | ecosystem: Environmental > Aquatic > Marine >... | reverse complement strand
TATATTTTGAAGATCTTAAAGTATTTTTCTACAATAACTAACCTTTGGGATTAAATACCTTCTAGTTTAGTGATTTGTTTTGGTTATATTGCGGCGGTGGCCGCTGCACCCAAAGGGGAATAATACCGTCAAAATAAGGCACCCGTTTCCCCCTTGCAACCCCCTTGGTGCCCAATCATCGAAAACTGAATATCGGACTTATTCAATCCGAAACCATCTGCTTAAAATTAAATACCAAACGTGGACGGAGCGGAATTCTGCTTGGCAAAATCTTTGAATATCTTAAAGTATTTTTCAACAATGATTAAATTTTGAAATGAAATACTTTCTAGTTTAGTGATTTGTTTTGGTTTTGTTGCGGCGGTGGCCACTGCACCCAAAGGGGAAAACACGACTGTTTCCCCTTTGGAAACCCCTCGTCGCCCAATCAGCTAAAACTAAAATAAGAATATTTGCCGTTTACCGATACCTGACGAACGCTCGTCCATTCGCTACATCAGTGCCAGCCATCCATGGCTGTCATCGGTTAACCGCTTATAAATATTCCAATTTCAACGCTGAACATGGGACTTATTCAATCCGATAACCTCGTTTTCAAACTGACAAACAAACTTGAACGGAGCGTAACCCTGCTTGGCAAAATGTCTGATGAATCTTAAATTTAAGCTATTGCTGGCAGGACGCCAGCAAAGTGAAGTAGCATAAGGAGGTGCTATCTGAACGTTAGCTCGATAAATTTAGGATTCAACAAGAACAACATTTTGCAGCAGCGCCGTGGGAGTCCAGAGGGAGGCTGGCGCCAGCCTCCTTCTGGGTGCCGTCGCCACCGCGACAATACAAAAATTTACCTATATAATTAAACATAAAAATTTATTTAATTTAATGAAAAATAAAACAACTACATATATTATTGGTGCTGGTGCAAGTTTTGAACTTGGGCTTCCCACAGGGGAGCAATTAAAAGATCAAATATCAAAGCTATTAAATATAAATTTTAACTTTGATAAGCTCTCAAGTGGTGATCAACAAATAGTTGATGCCTTAAATGCATATATAAGAGAAAATAAAACGAGCCTCAAGTTAAACGAATATAGAAGTGAATGTATTCATATAAGTGAAAATTTACCCCTTGCTATATCAATAGATAATTTAATTGATAATAACAGAGGAAACGCCACTATAGAGCTATGTGGTAAATTAGGGATAGTTAAATCGATTATTTTAGCTGAGAAAAAAAGTCTATTATTTGAGAAAAACAACGAAAAACTTAATTTCTCCAACTTAATAAACTCTTGGTATCTACCATTTTTCAAAACATTAACAGAAAACTGCACGTTAAAAGAATTAACTAATAGATTAAAATCTATCACTCTTATAATATTTAATTACGATAGATGTATAGAACATTTTATAATTAATGCTTTAATTAGTTATTATAGATTGAATGATACTGACGCATACAATTTATTTGAGAACCTCACAATAATACACCCATATGGAACAATAGGTTCATTGCAATGGCAAAAGAGCAATGACGACATTAATGTGCCATTTGGGGGAAATATACCAACCAACAAACTAATACAGCACGCTCAAAACATTAAAACATTTACCGAAGGTACTGAATCATCCAACACTAAAGAAATTCACAACGCCATTGAAAAAGCTGATAGAACAATTTTTTTAGGATTCGCTTATCATAAAATAAACATGAAACTACTAGGCAAAGGAGGTTTTTTCCATGCGTACAACTCCGAGAATAAAGAGTGCTTTGGTACATCATATGCTATGTCAGAAAATGATAAAGAACTAGTAATTAACTCAATAAAAAGCTTATACGAAGGTAATTTCAAAATAAATATTGTAAACTTAACATGTTCAGATTTATTTAATGAGTATTCGCGAAGTTTAAGCTATACATAAAAAACCCGCTAATTAGCGGGTTTTTCAAGATCACAAATTAACAAGCTATTCGCTTACCAACCTGTTTTCTCTTTCAATGCAACACCAATATCCGCTAATGAACGAACGGTTTTAACACCGGCTGCTTCTAATGCAGCAAATTTCTCATCAGCGGTACCTTTACCACCAGCGATAATGGCACCAGCATGGCCCATACGCTTGCCAGCAGGAGCGGTAACACCAGCAATGTAAGAAACAACTGGCTTAGTGACGTGATTTTTAATGTATTGTGCTGCTTCTTCTTCAGCGGTTCCACCAATTTCACCGATCATTACAATCGCTTCAGTTTGTGGATCGTTTTGGAACATTTCCAATACGTCGATGAAGTTAGTGCCTGGAATTGGATCACCACCGATACCAACACAAGTCGATTGACCAAACCCAGCATCAGTTGTTTGCTTAACGGCTTCATAAGTTAACGTACCTGAACGAGATACAATACCTACTTTACCCGGTAAGTGAATGTGACCTGGCATAATACCAATTTTACATTCGCCTGGCGTGATAACACCTGGGCAGTTTGGTCCAATCATGCGTACACCAGTTTGCTCAAGTTTTACTTTCACATCTAACATATCTAAGGTTGGAATACCTTCAGTGATAGTAACAATCAATTCAAGACCAGCATCAATCGCTTCTAAAATGGCATCTTTACAAAATGGTGCTGGTACATAAATTACCGTAGCTGTTGCGCCAGTGGCTTCAACGGCTTCACGTACTGTATTAAATACTGGCAAACCTAAATGCTCTTGACCGCCTTTGCCTGGTGATACGCCACCAACCATTTGTGTACCATAAGCAATTGCTTGTTCTGAGTGGAATGTACCTTGACCACCAGTGAAACCTTGACAGATAACTTTAGTATCTTTATTAATTAAGACAGACATTATTTGCCCTCCGCAGCAGCAACCACTTTTTGAGCTGCATCAGTTAATGACTCAGCAGCAATGATATCTAAGCCTGAGTTAGCTAGCACTTCACGGCCTAGTTCAGCGTTAGTACCTTCTAAACGAACCACTACAGGAACAGTAACACCAACTTCTTTTACTGCACCAATAATACCTTCAGCAATCATGTCACAGCGCACGATACCACCGAAAATGTTAACCAAAACAGCTTTAACATTGTCATCTGAAAGAATAATTTTGAATGCTTCAGCAACACGTTCTTTAGTAGCTCCACCGCCAACATCTAGGAAGTTAGCTGGTTTGCCGCCATGTAGGTTGACTATGTCCATAGTACCCATCGCAAGGCCAGCACCGTTAACCATACAGCCTACGTTACCATCAAGTGCAACATAGTTAAGTTCCCACTGTGCGGCATGCGCTTCGCGTTCATCTTCTTGTGATGGATCGTGCATTTCACGGATTTTTGGTTGGCGATATAAAGCGTTGCCATCAACACCAATTTTACCATCTAAGCAATGTAAATTGCCTTGGTCGGTGATCACTAATGGATTGATTTCTAATAATGCGAAATCGAAATCAGTAAACATTTTGCCCAAACCCATAAAAATTTTCACAAATTGTTTCATTTGCGTTGGGTTTAGGCCCAACTTAAAACCTAATTCACGTGCTTGATAAGGTTGTGGACCAACTAGTGGATCAATCGCCGCTTTATGAATTAACTCAGGTGTTTCTTCAGCAATCTTTTCAATGTCAACACCACCTTCAGTGGACGCCATAAATACAACACGACGAGTACTACGGTCAACAACTGCACCTAAATAAAGTTCATTGGCAATATCTGTACAGCTTTCAACTAAAATTTTAGTTACTGGTTGGCCATTAGCGTCTGTTTGATAGGTGACTAAATTTTTACCTAACCAATGCTGGGCAAATTCTTTAATTTCTTCTTTGTTGCTAGCTAGCTTAACACCGCCCGCTTTGCCACGGCCACCCGCGTGTACTTGACATTTAACAACCCACATATTACCACCGATTTTATCAGCAGCTTCGGCAGCTTCTTGAGGGGTATCGCACGCAAAACCTTCAGAAACTGGTAACCCATATTTAGCGAAAAGTTGCTTCGCTTGATACTCATGCAAATTCATGGCGTTTTCCAATTATTTGTAAATGATAATGGCAGATAATTGATGAAATTATCTGCCAAACTAAAAGTGCCAAGATTATACCGACACTAGAGCTTTTACTAAAGTTTTTATTATTATAACTTTAGTTTATACCCAAGCAACTTCAAAATGCGAGTTTTAGGACATTTGAACAGTTCATAATCAAGGCGCATCTTTTGATTAATGATTGTGTTCCCTTAACAACAGATACAATAATTAGTATGGTTTGTTCAGTCGTCCCCAAAGGGTTGATTTAGAAACGCGTTATGCTGCGTTACTGATTTCGACAAGGGAATAACCATTATCATCAATCAATGCCTTGCTTAAAGCGTTTCTAATTCCAGCTAAATCCTGCCTATTGAGGTTATTTGGCTATAGATCAATCTTTTAAATTTCGAGTAACAATCGTGTTGGATCTTCTAACAATTCTTTAATAGTTACTAAGAAACCAACTGATTCTTTACCATCGATCAACCGATGATCATAAGACAATGCCAAATACATCATTGGTAAAATTTCAACTTTACCGTTTACCGCCATCGGACGATCTTGGATTTTATGCATACCCAAAATGGCCGTTTGTGGTAAATTGATAATTGGCGTTGATAATAGCGAGCCAAACACCCCGCCATTAGTAATAGTAAAGTTACCACCCTGCATGTCGTCCATGGTTAATTTTCCGTCACGACCTTTTATTGCTAGGGTTTTAATCCCATTTTCAATACCCGCCATACTGAGTTGATCAGTATCACGCAAAATCGGTGTAACTAAACCGCGAGGAGTAGATACCGCAATCGAAATATCAAAATAGTTATGATATACAATATCGTCACCGTCAACAGACGCATTTACGCCAGGAAAACGCTTTAATGCTTCGGTGACCGCTTTAACATAAAACGACATAAAACCTAACCGGGTATTATGCGTTTTCTCAAACACTTCTTGATATTGCTTACGTAAATCCATAATCGGTTTCATATTAACTTCATTAAAAGTAGTTAACATAGCCGTTGAATTTTTCGCTTCTAATAAACGATTAGCAATAGTTTTACGTAAGCGAGTCATAGGCACCCGTTTTTGTGTACGCTCACCTAACGCCTGAGTACTTGATACCGCAGGAACAGCAGATTTTACAGCTGGTGCACTTGCTGCAGCTGGTTTTGATAACGCCGCTTCAACATCTTCTTTAGTGATTCGACCACCCTTACCTGTACCCTTGACAGTGCTAGCTGATAAGCCTTTTTCTGTCATCAAACGACGTACCGATGGGCTAGCTACATCATCACCATCGTCACTAGCTGCCTGTGCACTAGTAGCAGCGGGTGCGGGTGCGACTGCAGCCGTACCACCAGCTTGCAAATGACCAATAACTTGTGAACCTAATACGGTCTCACCTTCTGCATGAATAATTTTACCGATTGTGCCATCAGCTTGAGCAACAACTTCTAGTACCACTTTATCGGTTTCAATATCGACTAAATGTTGGTCTCGAGTAACCGCATCACCTTCACTCACATGCCAACTGGCAATGGTTGCATCGGCGACTGACTCAGGTAAAACAGGCACTTCAATATTAATCAGTTCACCAACAACATCAGCTTTAGCAGCAGAATCCGCTTTAGCCGAACTTGCCGCTGGTGTCACTGCAGCCGGTTGTGCAGCTGCGGTTGAACCTTCATCAAGCATGGCAATTACTTGCTCGCCTAATACAGTAGCGCCTTCACCTTCTTTAATTTCAGTGATCACACCATCAGCAGTTGCAACTACTTCGAGCACCACTTTATCCGTTTCAATATCAACTAAATTTTGATCACGAGAAACAGTATCTCCCGCTTTTACATGCCAAGTAGCAATAGTTGCATCAGCAACTGATTCGGGTAAAACAGGAACCTTAATTTCGGTCGTCATTTCTTATTCCTTACTCACAAACTGAACTAAGCAACGGTAAGCGCATCATTAACTAGCGCTTGCTGTTCTTTAACATGGATTGACATATAACCTACCGCTGGTGCAGCAGAAGCCGCGCGGCCAGCATAGGTCAAATAACTGTTTTGCGGGATAGCCGCTCTAAAATGATGCTGACTACAATACCAAGCCCCCTGATTTTGTGGCTCTTCTTGGCACCAAACAAATTGTTTTGCATTGGCATATCTAGCTAATACCGCTTTTAAATCAACATCAGGGAACGGATACAATTGTTCAATACGAATAATTGCCACATCAGTTTGTTCGTTTTTACGACGTTGTTCTAGCAATTCGTAATAGACTTTACCACTACAAAAGACTATTCGTTCCACTTCACTAGGATCTAACGTATCAATTTCATCAATAACATTTTGAAATTCACCAGTAGCTAGTTCTTCCAAGGACGATACGGCTAGATGATGACGCAACAACGATTTTGGTGACATAACGATCAATGGCCGACGCATTGGACGAACCACTTGGCGACGTAGCATATTAAACACTTGCGCTGGTGTAGATGGTACACACACCTGCATATTATGATCAGCACACAGTTGTAAATAACGTTCTAAACGCGCTGATGAATGCTCTGGTCCTTGTCCTTCGTAACCGTGCGGTAGTAACACCGTTAAGCCACATAAACGTCCCCACTTTTGTTCACCTGAACTAATAAATTGGTCAAACACCACTTGCGCGCAGTTCGCAAAATCACCAAATTGTGCTTCCCAAATAGTAATACCATCTGGCTCCGCGGTGGTATAGCCATATTCAAATGCTAATACCGACACTTCTGATAATACTGAATCATGAATATCAAATGGCCCTTGCCCTTCTCTAATATTGGCAAGCGGCACATATGTGTCACCATCAACTTGATTATGTAATACGGCATGGCGATGGAAAAACGTACCTCGACCAGAATCTTGGCCAGTGATCCGTACTCGTTTGCCTAAATCAACGATAGAAGCATATGCTAAATTTTCAGCAAAGCCCCAATCGAGTAGTTTCTCTCCTTGAAGCATTTTTACTCGATCATCGTAAATTTTTTGTACCCGTGGATGTAAAGTTATTTGTTCAGGAAAACTGATCATCTGTTGAGCTAACGTTTTTAATTTTTCTACTGATATTTGCTTATCGTAAGCTTCATCCCAAGCATGGTTTAAATAAGGTGTCCAGTCTACCGAATGACCAGTCATTGGCTGCCATTGTTCAACGGTGCATTGGCCTTCATCTAATAGCTTACGATAAAAATTAGCTAACTGATCTGTTTCAGTTTTAGTGAAACCGTTCGATTCAATTAATTTATTAGCATAAATTTGACGAGGAGTAGGATGTTTTTTAACTTGTTGATACATCATCGGTTGTGTAGCACTTGGCTCGTCAGCTTCATTATGCCCATGCCGGCGATAGCAAACTAAATCTATCACCACATCACGTTTGAATTTATTGCGATAATCCAAAGCAATTTGTGTTACCAACATAACCGCTTCTGGATCATCAGCATTAACATGGAAAATAGGTGCCTGAATCATTTTAGCAATATCAGTACAATATTCGCCCGAACGAGTATCTTCAGGGTTTGAAGTGGTAAAACCAACTTGGTTGTTGATCACAATGCGAACGGTACCGCCAACTTTAAATGCCCGTGCTTGCGACATATTAAACGTTTCTTGCACCACACCTTGGCCAGCAAAAGCAGAATCTCCATGAATGGTGATTGGTAAAACAGCATCTCCAAAAGAACCACCACGGCGATCTAATCTGGCGCGTACAGAGCCCATAACCACTGGATTAACAATTTCTAAATGTGATGGATTAAATGCTAACGCTAAATGCACGTTTCCGCCGGGGGTAATAAAATCTGATGAATAACCTTGATGATATTTGACATCACCTGAACCGAGTAAATCATCGTGTTTACCACTGAACTCATCAAATAATTTTGATGGGTTTTTACCCATTACATTCACTAATACATTCAAGCGACCGCGATGAGCCATGCCCATAACGACTTCTTTTGTGCCATAAATACCGGCACGATTAATCAGCTCTTTAAGCATAGGTACTAAACTATCGCCACCTTCTAATGAAAATCGCTTAGCACCGGGAAATTTTGCACCCAAATATTTTTCTATGCCATCGGCGGCAATCAATCCTTTTAGTATTTCGGTTTGTTCAGCTTTACTAAAACTACCCTGCGATTGCACAGACTCAAGACGTTGTTGGATCCAACGTTTTTCAGTTGTTGAGGTAATATGCATATATTCGGCGCCAATTGAGCCGCAATAGGTTTTTTGTAAAACTTTATATAGCTCGCCTAAAGTCATGCTTTCTTGGCCGACCGCAAATGAGCCTAAATTAAATTCTTTATCGAAATCGTTCTCTGATAATTCATGATGAGATAGCTTTAAATCGCGTACTTTAGCTCGCTTCCATAATCCTAGTGGGTCAAGTTGTGCATTTTGATGACCCCGAAAACGAAATGCGTTAATCAGTTGCAAAACTTTGACTTGTTTAGCATCTGTTCCACCAACGGCAAGTTGTTTTACTGGATTTTTGGCGAGTTGTTTAAACTCTTCACGGATCTCAGAATGCTTATATTCAAAATTAGCACCGTCGATTTTAGGTAATTGTTGAAATACATCGCGCCATTCTGCAGAAACAGATTGCGCATTGTCGAGATAAGATTCATACAAATCTTCAATATAAGCGATATTTCCACCGCTCAAATGGGAAGACTCTAACCAAGCCTTCATAACACCTTCAGGCATTGCTAGTTCCTTTACTAGGGGTAAAAGCAACAAAAATAAATGTGACTATCTAAGCACACACCACGAGCAAATCAGCCACACACTATAAATAAATTAAAAATAATTACAACGGGCTTCGTAATAAAAATAGCAGAACGAATAAACATTGCCCTGCTATTTTACTAAATGAAACTAAACCGCGCGTTTTAGTAACATTGATTTAATATGTCCAATCGCTTTGGTTGGGTTCAATCCTTTTGGACAAACATCAACACAGTTCATTATACCATGACAACGAAATACACTATAAGCATCTTGCAATCCGTCTAAACGCTCTTCAGTTGCCGTATCACGTGAATCAATTAAAAATCGGTACGCATGTAATAAACCGGCTGGACCAACAAATTTATCCGGATTCCACCAAAAAGAAGGACAAGAAGTTGAACAGCAGGCACATAATATACATTCATATAAGCCATCTAGCTGCTCTCTTTCTTCTGGCGATTGTAAATGTTCACGCGCTGGTGGATTCTTACCATCATTGATCAAATACGGCTTAATTTTTTCGTATTGATTATAAAATTGTGTCATATCAATAATTAAGTCACGAACTACGGGTAAACCGGGTAATGGACGCAGGACAATTTTGGCTGATTTAAGATCTGATAATGGTGTTATACAAGCAAGGCCATTTTTACCATTCATGTTCAAGCCATCACTACCACAAACCCCTTCACGACATGAACGACGGAATGACAAAGTAGGATCTTGTTCTTTTAACAAAATCAATGCGTCTAATACCATCATGTCTGATCCGTCAGGGATCTCTAAGGTATATTCTTTCATGTAAGGCGCATTATCAACATCAGGGTTGTAACGGTAAATTGAAAACAGTTGTTTCATCGTTAATGCTCCTTAGTAAGTACGTTTAATCGGTGGGAATGCGTCACGTGTTTTTGGTGACATATTCACGTCTCGTTTAGCCATATCTTCCGTTTCTGGACGATAAATACTGTGACATAACCAACTTTCATCATCACGATCAGGGAAGTCAACACGAGAGTGAGCGCCTCGAGATTCTGTACGAAAGTTTGCTGCTTTAGCAGTACAGAATGCGGTTTCCATCAAATTATCTAATTCTAAACATTCAATACGTTGAGTGTTAAATTCAGATGATTTATCATCAAGTCGTGCATTTTGTAACCGGTCACGAATTTCAGTTAACTCTTTCATCCCTTTAGCCATTGTTTCACCTTCTCGAAATACCGAGAAATGAATTTGCATACAATGTTGCATCGCTTTACGAATGGCAACTGGGTCTTCACCTTTAGTTGATGATTCCCAGCGATTTAAACGTGCTAAACTGGCGTCTAAATCTGAACTTGATGCTGCATGTGCAGTATCAGTATTCGCTAAGTATTCGCCTAAGAATTTACCTGCAGAACGGCCAAATACCACTAAATCAAGTAATGAATTACCACCTAAGCGGTTTGCACCATGTACTGATACGCTAGCAATTTCACCTACCGCAAATAAACCATCAACAATGTGGTCTTGACCATTAGCATCTTGACGAATCGCTTGTCCATGTACGTTAGTAGGAATACCACCCATTTGATAATGACAGGTTGGAATAACTGGAATAGGTTCAACGGCTGGATCTACGTGAGCAAAGGTTTTCGCCAAATCACAAACACCTGGTAATTGTTTGTTTAATGTTTCTCTGCCTAAATGATCTAATTTTAATTTAAGATGAGGACCCCATGGGCCATCGCAACCACGTCCTTCGATAATTTCTGTCATCATTGAACGAGAAACCACGTCGCGTGATGCTAAATCTTTTGCATTAGGTGCATAGCGTTCCATGAAGCGCTCACCATCTTTATTTAATAAATAGCCACCTTCACCACGACAACCTTCGGTTACTAAACAACCAGAGCCCGCAATACCGGTTGGATGGAATTGCCACATTTCCATGTCTTGCACACCAAAGCCTGCACGCAATGCCATGCCAACACCATCACCGGTGTTAATATGCGCATTGGTAGTTGATGCATAAATTCGACCTGCACCACCAGTAGCAAGCACAGTTGCCCGTGCTTTAAAATAAACAACTTTACCAGTTTCGATACAAATAGCAGTTGCACCAACCACGCCACCTTGATCGTTTTTCACTAGATCAAGAGCGTACCATTCACTGAATACATTGGTTTTATTCTTAACATTTTGTTGATATAAACAATGCAACAAGGCATGGCCTGTACGGTCAGCGGCAGCAGCAGTACGCGCTGCTTGCTCACCACCAAAATTCTTTGATTGACCACCAAATGGGCGCTGATAAATTTTGCCATTATCGAAACGAGAAAATGGTAACCCCATTTTTTCTAATTCAATAATCGCTTCTGGGCCAGATGAACACATATACTCAATAGCGTCTTGATCACCAATAAAGTCAGAGCCTTTAACGGTATCATACATGTGTTGTTCCCAATGGTCTGCATGGGCATTACCTAATGCAACCGTAATACCACCTTGCGCTGATACCGTGTGAGAACGTGTTGGAAACACTTTAGAGATCAGAGCACAAGATTGACCTGATTCTGAAATAGCTAATGCAGCTCGCATACCTGCACCGCCCGCGCCAATTACAATGGCGTCAAATTCATGTACTGGAACGCTCACTTATACACCCCACACAATTAAAAAGCCTGCAGCTAAATAAACAAGCAATGTTATAGAAAAAATGAATTGTAATACCCCACGAATAAACGGCGGTTTTACATAATCAGATAGCACCTGCCAAATACCAATCCACGCATGAATAAGTACCGCAATAATGGCTAATAAGGTAAATATTTTGACCGCCATATGGGCAAAAAAGCCATGCCACATATCAAAAGTCATCTCCGGCGTGGTAACCAAAAAACTGGTTAAAAAAACCACATACAAAGCTAAAACAATAGCGCTAGCACGAATTAAAATAAAATCATGTACGCCATTTCGGCCTACAGTAGCAGCATTACTTACCATAACCAAACCCCCGCTAAACCAGTAACAATAATCCACAATGCAATCACAAACTTAGCACTAACTGCACCGGATTGTTTTTCTTCAAAATGGCCTACATCCATCAATAAATGACGAATACCAGCAAAGAAATGGTAAGCTAAGGCTGAAATAATGCCCAACATAATAAGTTTAAAGAATATGCCATCAAGCATTGCTTTAACTTGAGCAAATTCTTCAGCGGAAGATAATGATAACGAAAGAGTCCACAATAAAATTCCGATCGCAAAGACCATTATCACCCCGGAAACACGGTGTAATATCGATGCATTCGCTGCAGCTGGAAACTTAATTGTAGTGAGGTCTAAATTTACAGGACGTTGTTTTTTCACGATTGTTGCCTAAAGTGCCTTAAAGCCTTCTACTTTTTTTGTCACTCAATAAATGACGGATGAGTAACCCCCTAAGCGATACATTTTACCTAAAGTTCATCAATGATATATAATGACTGTCAGTAATAATGAATCGGTTTGATTATATAGTCGATGACAAATAATTACAATTTTCTTGGGATTTTAAAGGTTTGCGATTATTTATTAACCAACTACAGATAATTTTTCATCTATTTGATTTCATTTACACATTTAAATTGACTTTATAGGGTAACGTTAGAGTAAAATAACTATAATTTTATATTCATAAAAAATGATTAAAATTTCATTTTAATCGCCAACAATGAAGAGGATTAACATATGGCTGATTCTAAAGCCTCAATAAGTATTGATGGAAAAGTAATAGCAGAGCTCCCTATTCTTTCGGGCACCGCTGGTTACGACGTTATTGATATCCGCACCTTAGGCAGCACGGGATACTTCACTTACGACCCCGGTTTTATGGCAACCGCTTCTTGTGATTCTGCGATTACATATATTGATGGTGATAAAGGTGTGTTACAACACCGTGGTTACCCCATTGCCAGTTTGGCAAAAGAGGCTGACTACTTAGAGGTTTGCTATATTCTGCTTAACGGCGAAGCACCAACTAAATCGCAATATGATGATTTTAAAACAAAAATAACTCATCATACAATGGTACATGAGAAACTAGCCCACTTTTTCCACGGCTTTTTACCTAATGCACATCCAATGGCCATGGTGTGTGGTGTAGTGGGTGCATTGTCTTCTTTCTATCACAGTGACTTAAACATTAATGTGACAAAACAACGGATGCGCAGTGCTCATCGGTTAATTGCAAAAATGCCGACTATTGCTGCTATGGCTTATAAATATAGCATTGGCCAGCCATTTGTATATCCTCGTAATAATTTAAGTTACGCTGAGAACTTTCTGCATATGATGTTTTCAGTACCTGCGGAACAATATGAAATCAATCCAATAGTTGCAAAAGCTATGGATAGAATTTTCACCTTACATGCTGATCACGAACAAAATGCTTCTACTTCAACTGTACGCTTAGCCGGATCATCAGGTGCAAATCCTTATGCTTGTATTGCTGCTGGTGTCGCTTCACTATGGGGACCAGCTCATGGTGGTGCTAATGAAGCTTGCTTAAATATGCTCGAACAAATTGGAACAGTTGATAAAATTCCTGAGTTCATCACCAAAGCGAAAGATAAAAATGATCCATTTCGATTAATGGGCTTTGGCCATCGAGTTTATAAAAACTTCGACCCCCGTGCCACCGTTATGCGTGAGACTTGTCATGATGTATTAACTGAGCTTAATATCAACGACCCATTGCTTGATGTTGCTCTTGAGTTAGAACGCATTGCACTAGAAGACGAATACTTTGTTTCGAAAAAACTGTATCCAAATGTCGATTTTTATTCCGGCATTATTTTGAAAGCTATCGGCATTCCAACCAGTATGTTTACTGTAATTTTTGCTATGTCACGCACAGTAGGCTGGATTGCTCACTGGGATGAAATGTTGAGTCAAAAAGGTCAAAAAATTGGTCGTCCTCGTCAACTTTACACCGGTAAAATTGATCGTGAATTTATACCATTAAAAGATAGATAAAAGTGCATAACTAAGCACTGTTTACTATTTTAAAAGGACAGGCAACTGTCCTTTTTTGTACCCTGTTCTACATAACGATGCTAACGCATCTTGTTTGGGATAATGAACAAAAATCATATTCAAAATTTTATGTATAGGTAATATTTTAAATTATGTCTGATTATCAATTACGCTTTGGTGGTATCGCTAGATTATATGGCGAACAAGGTTTAGCGACTTTTGCTAACACTCATTGCGCTGTTATTGGCATTGGTGGCGTTGGTTCTTGGGTAGCAGAAGCGCTTGCCAGAACAGGTATTGGCGCAATCACCTTAATTGATTTGGATGATATTTGTACCACTAATACTAATCGACAAATTCACGCCACTAAGCTAACTGTAGGTCAGAGTAAGGTGGAGGTAATGGCAGAGCGGATTCTTGCTATTAATCCTGATTGTCAGGTAAATAGTATTGAAGATTTTGTGACGTTAGATAACTTAGCAAATTTATTAACGACAAAACTCGATTATGTTATTGATGCAATCGATTCAGTTAAAATTAAATCTGCCATTATTGCCCATTGTAAGCGTCAGAAAATTAAATTAATCACTATAGGTGGTGCTGGCGGTCAAACTGACCCAAGTAAAATTGCCATTTGCGATCTCAGTAAAACCTATCAAGATCCGCTCCTTGCAAAAGTGAAGAATCAATTGCGGCGTGAATACAACTTTCCTCGCGATACCAACAAAAAATTTGCCATAGAGGCGGTATTTTCCAGCGAGCAATTAATCTATCCCGATCAAAGCGGCGGTACTTGCCATGCCAAGCCCAAAAGTAACGGGGCAATGCGGCTCGATTGTAGCAATGGTTTCGGCGCAGTTACTCATGTAACGGCTAGTTTTGCTTTTTTTGCGGTAAGTCATGTAATAAAAAAATGCTTAGCGCGAGCGAATAACTAAACCTTAGTAAATGTGCTAACTAAGCTTTTAATTCGTTGCACTATTGCTTTTACGCCATTGCCACGAGATGGACTTAAATGCTGAAGCAACCCCAAATGTTCAAAATAACCATCAATATCAAATGCTAATATTTGTTTAGCCGATTTATGTTGGTAAGCAGCTATAATAATCACTAACAGGCCACGAATAATCTTGGCATCACTGTCGGCCTGAAACGTAAAGTGGCCTTGTGTTGTCAAACTCGCAGTTAACCACGCGACACTTTCACACCCAGCGATCAAATGTTCCTCAATTCGTTGAAGCTTTGACATTTTGTTTAATGTTTTTGCTAATAACATAATTTCACGATGGCGTGCATCCCAAGCTAAATGATTAGGAAATCGCCGTAAAATTTCATCAAGTTGAATAGTGGTGGCTGATGGTTTGGTTGACACAACGGATTGAGCTATATCAGTTCCATCAAGCTTATCGTTATCGTTCACCAAACTTTGCAAACATTGACATAATTTATCAATTTCAGCTTTGGTATTAAACGGTGCCAAAGAAACTCGTACACATCCCGATATTTGAAGATAGCTCATCAGCGGCATAGCACAGTGATGACCAGAACGAACCGCAATACCTTTACTGTCAAGCTCAGCGGCCACATCAAAACTATGTATGTTATCAATGGTAAACGCAAAAATAGCAATATCAGGGCAATCATCAACGATGAACTGTAAACCTTTTATTTGATTTAGTTGCCTATAGCAATAATGCAATAATGTTTGCTCTAACGGTTGTAGTACCGTTGTTAAATTATTTTGTAGAAATTCAATCGCCGCGGCAAAAGCGACAATACCCGCAATATTTGGCGTACCGGCTTCAAATTTAAATGGCGGCTCTCGATAGGTAGAGTTGATAAAACTAACCTGCTCAATCATTTCACCACCGGCTTGATAAGGTGGCATCATTTCCAATAACGCATAACGCCCATACAACACACCTACCCCAGTTGGACCATACATTTTGTGCGCTGAGAATACAAAAAAATCACAATCTAATGCCTGAACATCTACGCTAAAATGAGCAACTGCTTGGGCACCGTCGATTAGAGTTATCGCGCCCACTCGCTTGGCCGCACTAATAATTTTCTCTATAGGGTTAATTTTTCCTAATACATTAGAGATATAACTACAACACACTATTTTTGTACGTGTTGTTATAACCTGAGCTAACACACTAATATCAATCACACCTTGAGATGTTAAC
>Ga0316206_1001899_pt1 | contig 15984 bp, 16 predicted proteins | sample 6monthpyrite_MG_FD_204942 | JGI IMG/M metagenome (GOLD analysis project Ga0316206, IMG submission 204942) | Microbial mat bacterial communities from mineral coupon in-situ incubated in ocean water Damariscotta River, Maine, United States -... | ecosystem: Environmental > Aquatic > Marine >... | reverse complement strand
TCGACCAAACTCTTGAACATGAATGGCAACGCTCGCTACGTAATCAAACACCACTGTCATTGATTATGATGGATATCGATTTTTTCAAACAATATAATGACGAATATGGACACGTACAGGGCGATGACTGTCTGAAAGAAATCGCCACCCTCTTAACTTTTATCTCTAGACGCTCTATCGATTTACTATGTCGCTATGGCGGCGAAGAGTTTGTGATATTACTTCCAGATACCGACGCACAACATGCCATTCAATTAGCCGAGAAATGTCGCGTCAAAGTCATGGAACAACAAATACCACATCGAGCTTCCGCAGTTTGTGAGGTTGTTACGATAAGCCTTGGTGTCAGTACAATGATTGCAACCCCTGAAGCTCAACCTACCTCACTGGTTAACGCTGCCGATAAATTGCTCTACCTTGCTAAAGACAATGGCCGCAACCGGATTGAGCATGTATAACATCCACAAAATTTGTTTATCCCCTATTCAATTACTCTTCTTATACGAACTAAATAACACGACTATAGTCTCACTTTGATACTATTTACTAATCTTAAGAGAATCCCTCACATGAAAAAAATACTTACTTCTGTTCTTTTACTCCTCGCATTACCTTTCAGCGTTTTTTCAGCCGATAGCACACCTTGGGGTGGCGCAGTTGATACGCCTTATACTTACAAACCGCAGAAAGTTGTTTACGATGTCAACGTGAATACGCTTGCTAAAATGAATGGCGTACTCGATAGAGCCAGTTACTTAAGCAAGATAACCGGCGCCGATCCGTTTGATGGTTCAATCGTACTGGTTCTGCACGGTGGAGAAATTCCATTTTTTGCCCGTGAAAATTATGCAAAATATAAAGAGCTGGTACATCGTGCGCAAAGTTTAGTGCAAAGTGAAGTGTTGGTAATAAAGATGTGTAAACTCGCTGCCGAAGGCCATGGCTATAAACCTAAAGATATCCACGGCTTCATTAAAATTGTGCCCATGGGTGATGCAGAAATAGTACGCTTACAAAATGAAGAGCAGCATGCTTATATGCAATAAAGAAACGTCAACTCAGTTATTATTTGCTTAACCTGATGCAAAAAAAAGAACCGGGGGAGATCTGTGTTTTTATCCTCCCCGATTCTATTCAGACTATACTAACTTATGGGGTATTAATTAAATACCATCACTCGATTGAATAGTAAACGGTGCTTTAAAAGTATCTGGCTTGTCTTTCCAAATTGGCCATTCAACTTTAAATCCGTTGTTTACACTATCTTGCATCTCAGAACCCCATTTAGTCGCTTCAGGGCTAGCTATAACCAATACCGTATCGGCTACAATCGTATTATATTCCGGTGTATTAAAATTAAATTTACCGTTGCCGCTGCTGCGAACCGGATTTAACGAAAAGTTGATTCCAGGCCAGCCACGTGGTGTTGCCACAACATAATACGTTTTTCCAGCTTCAAAGCTACCTTGTAAGAAGCGTACGCTAGCACCTACTGACATAAAATCGTGTTTACCAGGCACTATGTCAATGAAGAACTTATTATTATTTGCAAGAACACCAATAAACTTAGGCTGTTCAGAAATGACTTCATATAAACCTGCCGACACAATCGTACCGTGAAATGCGGAACGCATAAAAACGACTCTGCTTTTTTCCGGACTCAAAGAAGGAAGGGTTTGATTTTTAGCACTCAACATCATTTGGCCTGCACAGCCTGTTAATTGAGTTAAGCCTATTAAGAAAAGAAAAATTAACTTACGCATTACTACTCCTTATTTTTATTATTAAAATGCTCAGCATATCTTTAACAAATACTAAACTATAGAATTATAATTTAGACCAATCTTTATTCAAAGAGATATTCATACTTCTTTTACCTATATTCATCCCTCATTACTTTGGATTTTAGTACTCGTTTCTTTTTTTATGAGAACTTATAATTTTTTTTAACTTTTCTGTAATCAAAGTGTGGCTAAAATACATAATTTATAGTTCAATAACTGCTAAAGTACCTGCAAAAGACTAAGGAGTAACACCATGATTGAAGGGAACAACAATCCACCCATAACCAAGGGTACTCACCACATCGGCTTAAGCGTTTCGAAGCTGGAAGAAAGTGCCGCTTTTTTTGTTGTCTTACTCGGCTGGAAAGAAGTACGCAGAAATGCTGAATACCCGGCTATATTCGTCAGCGATGGTAGTATTATGGTGACTCTGTGGGCAACTAAAGAACAACCAGTGACTGAATTCAATAAAAACAAAAATGTTGGACTTCATCACGTTGCTTTTCAGGTTGAAAGTGAAGCCAGCTTGAACAGCCTTTATGAAAGCCTTAAAGACAACAAGATCCAAATTGAATTTGGACCCGAAATACTCGGAGCTGGCCCCGCTAAACACATGATATGTTATGAGCCCAGTGGCATTCGTATCGAGTTCACCTGGCCAGGCATCTAGGCCAGCACGTTTATTTTTATTCTTTAATTTTTTAACAACATGACGAACGATACAAAAGGAATGTTATTAGGACTCGTCGGCGTTACTGCGTTTGGTTTAACATTGCCTGCTACCAAACTGGTAATTCCTTTTCTTGATCCTGTTTTTATTGGTTTAGGTAGAGCTGTATTTGCCGCTTTTTTTGCTGCGCTATTGTTACTCTGGTTCAAAGAAAAGCTTCCAACAGCAAAACAATTTATTCAACTTTCTGTCGTTGCACTTGGTATTATTGTTGGCTTTCCAGTTTTATCTTCATGGGCAATGCAATTTGTTCCGGCTTCACACGGTGGTGTCGTAGCAGGCATCTTACCGCTTGCCACCACAGTGGTGGGTGTAATAATCGGGCATGATCGACCCAGCCTGGCTTTTTGGCTAACCAGTGTTGTTGGCAGCATGCTGGTTATTGCTTATGCCTTACTGCAAGGCGCCGGTGAACTTCATGTTGCCGACCTAGCTCTTCTCGGTGCTGTTCTATCGGCTGCTATCGGTTATGCCGTTGGGGCTAAACTTTCACACCAACTTGGTGGCTGGCAAGTTATTTGTTGGGCGTTGGTATTAGCCTTTCCTTTTATTCTTCTGCCTGCTATTTATTATGCACCCGACACTTTTTTACACTTTCCGACGTCGGCATATATCGGCTTTTTCTATTTAACCCTAATAAGTCAGTTACTGGCTTTTTTTGCATGGTATAAAGGACTCGCTTTAGGTGGCATCGCACGGGTTAGTCAAACTCAATTGGTACAACCTTTTGTAACAATACTGGCATCAATTATAATTCTTAGCGAAGTTATCGACGCAATGACAATTGTATTTGCTCTGTTAGTTATTGGCATAGTCTGGCTTGGTAAAAAAATGCCTATTAACAGGAAAGCCATATAGGATGCTTGCAGCTAAAAAAGCACTTCTGCTCGATATGAATAGCACCTTTATGTTTGGTGAAGATCGGTTTAGTGATTCTGATGATTATTCAATTTACTATGAACAAATCAACGGAAGATTACCTGCAACGGATGTGAATAATATTATTATGTCTGCTTATCATTATTTGGAGGCGCGATACCCTGACGAACAGTATCGGCATAATTTTCCTTCCGTTGAAACAGCAATTTTAGAAACATTCGGAAATACATTGCCACCTGACGAAACTATAAAAATACTCGACACTTTTGCTTTTCATGAACTGGGGTCTATACCAGAAAATTACGTAAACATTCTATTCAATTTAAAAAATTATTTTACTCTGGCGGTTGTTATAGATATCTGGTCTGACAAAAAAGCATGGCTGGATACTTTTAAACAAAACGGAATTGATGCATTGTTTTCTGCCGCTTCTTTTTCTTCGGACCATGGTATAGTTAAACCATCACCTGAACCTTTCGAGCTCGTTGTAAAGCAGCTGAAATTTAAAAAAGAACAATGTTTAGTCATAGGGGATTCAGTGCGACGCGATCTCGGTGGTGCAACTGCCGCAGGCATTGATTGTGTTTTAGTAGGAGGCGCTCATGATAACCAGGCACTTGCTTGTTACACTAACTTAATTGAGTTTTCAGAAAAGTTACACCATAATTATTTCAACATTCAAACCTGAGCTGGAGTATTGTTTAACTCATCTTTATCTACAATGGAGAATACGAGAATGAAAATAACCAAATGGATATTTATAACATTATTATTTTTAGTCATCCCTATCTCGGCTTTTGCATTGTATAAGCCAATTAGAGTTATCACCCCGGAGTTTTTTGGCATTCATTGTCAAACCAGGATCTTGTGCGTGGAAGATGACACTCAATTTTCTAAAGCACAAAATTTATATCTTAAGTCAAAAAACAATCTCGAAACCAAGCTAGGAATATCGTTAAGCGATCCAAGAATTATATTTTGCAGTACTGAAAAGTGCAAAATTACGTTTGGTTTGTCGAAAGCAGCAGGCCTTTCTGTTGGAACGTTCGGCATGGTAATAGCACCCAGGGGATGGAATGATTACTATGTCACGCATGAACTCATTCATTACTGGCAATCCCAAATCGCCGGCAATATAAAATTTCTTTTCCTTGAAAAATGGATGACAGAAGGTATGGCCTATTCATTGAGTAATGACCCCCGAAAAACCCTGAGTGAACCATTTCAAACTTATAGAATAAAATTTGATAATTGGTGCAAAAGTAACTGTTCAAACAATCTGGAATTATCATTTAAATCTAAAATTACCTGGTGGTAGTACATCTAAAAGAAAGATTGACGCGCGCTTGTATATATAATTTGCTCGCAATGACAGGGGTTTTATATTGAGGTGGAAATAACCCCGATGCCAGAAATGATTTCGTTTATCTTAAAGCGGGCTTATTTAATGTAACCAACTTCAAATTATAATTCTGAAGAACTGTTAATACTTTAGTACGTAAATCGCTAATCTTTTCCATCGAGCTGTTGCTGCATAATTACCGCCATCGCTTTCGCCGTTTCATCTTGTTGTTGCAAAGCGTTAATCACACTTTCTCTGTCATCATCGCTACGATTCTGGCTGAATTTTTGTTTACCTTCAATGTGTTCTACGTCTATTTTAAAACCTACAATCGCGTTAAGCATTTTTTCTCGCCTGTTTTCATCTAATGCAGCCATCGACCAAGGGGCATCACTATTGCCTTCATGTTTTTTGGTTAATTTTTCAAGCATCATTACCAGACCATCATTATCCAGTAAACTTGCTTTGCCTTTTACTTGTACGGTTTCAAAATTCCAGGTGGGCACCATGCCATCACTGACATACCATTGTGGTGAAATATAACTGTGCAGACCAGAAAAAATAACCATGACATCATCAGCACTTTCCAACGCCTGAAGCTGTTCGTTAGTACGACCGAAGTGCCCGTATAAAACATTCTGTTCAACATCAACCAATAACGGCACTTTATTTGACATCAGCTTGCCCTGGTTCACAGTAATTAAATCTGCAAAATTCCATTTGTTTATAAAATCCAGAAGTGCAGTTGCTTTTTTTATTTTGTAAGGTTCTGGTATATACATAACGTTAATTATCCGTGTCTTGTGTGGTGTGGTTTGATTGACTGGTTATTTGCTCCAGTCTCGATTAAGCGTGTAAAACAAAACTATTACGGTTATCACAAATATATTCCAATAGAATTCACGCTTTTTAATTTCTTTCCAATATCTCTCCAACTTAGAGTCATTTAGTTCCTTATATTTCCCGGATGAGAAATATTGCTGCATTGGAGATTTACTCAGAGTCTTATAAGGTTTGATATGAAAGTAACCACCAAACTCAATATATTTTTTTGTATAGGTTTTAGCAAAATACTCTTCAAGCTCTTGTTGGGTAGCGCTTAGTTTCATTTTTTATTTTCACTCATAACTACATTTATACCTCTTTTAGTCGTTAATTTACATTAATTTTACCTGCTTAAACTGCTATGATCACCCGATGACTAATACCCCACATACACTCGATACCAGTAGGCTGCTTTGTCCGATGCCGGTTATTCGTACCCAGGATAAAATAAAAACACTGCACCCTGGCGATATTCTTGAGGTAACCTGTACTGATCCGGGTGCGCTCAATGACATTCCAGCATGGTGTCGAATTAACGGGCATGAAGTCCTTTCAACATCTGAAAAAGATGATGAAATTTTTATTACAATAAAAGTAAACGAATAAATCTGATTGTAAGACACTTTTTTTATTTTCTGTATTTCCGTCTGCGCGGGAATCATGGATGAAGATATTAACAGGAATACTCTTACTAGAGACCAGGTAAAATAAGTAAACACTATGAATAACATAACTGACAATACCTCTCCTACCAACCAACGCGCCGAACGTATGCGCGAAACCGTGCGGATCACTTTAATTGGTTCGGTTGTTGATGCGGTGTTGGGGATTCTTAAAATCGTTATTGGGTATGCTTCTTTCTCACAAGCCTTAATTGCGGATGGTATTCATTCGCTTTCCGATTTAGCCACTGATGTTATTGTTTTATATGCCAGTAAACACGCAAACCAGGAAGCGGACGATGATCATCCTTATGGCCACGGTCGTTTTGAAACCGTTGCCACGGTTGTGTTAGGTGTTGCCTTAATTGGTGTCGCGGTTGGTATTGGTTACGATGCCAGTTTTCGCTTATACCATCACGAGCATATTTCCACTCCTGGCGTCTGGGCACTTGTGATTGCTTTTGTTTCGGTTATTTCCAAAGAGGCCATTTACCGTTACACCATGGTGGTGGCCGATAAATATAATTCCAATATGCTGCGTGCCAATGCCTGGCATTCCCGCAGTGATGCGATTTCCTCAATTGTGGTTATTATTGGCATTGTTGGCAGCATGTTTGGCGTATGGTATTTAGATGGCATTGCCGCGATTGGTGTAGCGTTAATGATTGCCAAAATCGGTTGGGACTTACTCTCCGAAAGTATGCAGGAATTGGTGGATACCAGTTTGGACCCTGAGAGAGTTGAAGCCATTCGCCAGGTTATTCTGGATGTCGATGGTGCCGATACCTTGCATGTATTACGTACCCGACGCATGGGCAGTGAAGCACTGGTGGATGTACATATCCAGGTCAACCCGACCTTAAGTGTTTCCGAAGGCCATTATATAAGTGAAACAGTACGCTCCAGCATTATCGCTAAAATCGAAGAGGTCAGTGATGTAATGGTACATATTGACCCTGAAGATGATGAAAGCTTCACTGGCACAGTGCGCCTACCGTTACGCAGGCAGCTTTTAAGTAAGTTGCAACCGGCGTGGTCACACATTGAAGCAAGCCAGGAAATACTCAACATCGACTTACACTATCTCAATAATAAAATCGATGTGGAGATTCTTTTGCCTGTATTATTATTAGAGCACCCTAACAATACAATACTGGATCAAAAGCACCTGATTGAAGCTCAGTTTAAGCTTGTTGCAGACTCCTTAGATGAAGTAGAATCAATTAAATTACTGTTTAAATAACAATAATCTACGCTCTATTATAGTGCGAGCCTCTATCACCGAAGTGCACTATGTTAATTCTTGTTTAGCGCGTATTATTTATAATTTACTGAATAAACAATTACTTATTATAAATCTATATTACACCATAAAATATACAGCTCTGGAGAATACAAAATGTCAGAAAATGTTTTTAAAATGATGGAAGACAATGGCGTTAAATTCGTCGATTTCCGCTTTACAGATACGCATGGTAAGCAACAACACGTTTCTGTCCCACATCACCAGTTAAGTGCTGACACATTTGTTGATGGCAAAATGTTTGATGGCTCTTCTATTGCAGGCTGGAAAGGCATTAACGAATCCGACATGATTTTAATGCCCGATCCTTCAACAGCGCTGATGGATCCCTTTACAGACGAACCTACTTTAATCATTACCTGCGATATTGTAGAGCCGACTACTGGCGAAGGCTACGATCGCGATCCACGTTCCGTTGCCAAGCGTGCAGAAGCTTACTTACAAACTACCGGCCTGGCTGACACCGCTTTTTTTGGTCCTGAACCCGAATTTTTTGTTCTTGATGACGTTAAGTGGGGCGCAGATATGTCGGGTTGCTTCTACAAAGTAGACTCTGAAGAAGCTGGCTGGAACTCGGCTAAAGCATTTGAAGAAGGTAACATCGGTCACCGTCCTGGCGTTAAAGGCGGTTACTTCCCGGTACCTCCCGTTGATTCATTAAACGATCTTCGCGCTGCAATGTGTTTGGCCATTGAAGAAATGGGGGTACCCGTTGAAGTACATCACCATGAAGTTGCAACAGCAGGCCAATGTGAAATTGGCACGCGTTTCTCTACATTGGTAGAACGTGCTGACTGGAACCAGACCATGAAGTATTGTATCCATAATGTGGCGCACATCTACGGTAAAACAGCGACTTTCATGCCTAAACCATTAGTAGGCGATAACGGTAGCGGTATGCACGTTCACCAATCATTAGCCAAAGATGGCCAAAACCTGTTCTCGGGTGATGGTTATGGTGGTTTATCCGAAACGGCCTTATTCTACATTGGTGGTATTATTAAACACGCACGCGCATTGAATGCTTTCACTAACCCTTCAACGAATTCATACAAACGTTTAGTGCCAGGCTTTGAAGCACCCGTAATGTTAGCTTACTCTGCGCGTAACCGTTCAGCCTCTATACGTATTCCTTACGACGCAAATCCAAGAGGGCGTCGTGTTGAAGTACGCTTCCCCGATCCAATGGCGAATCCATATCTGGCGTTTTCTGCAATGATGATGGCCGGCCTTGATGGTATCCAAAACAAGATTCACCCAGGTGAAGCAATGGATAAAGATTTATACGATCTACCCGCAGAAGAAGCCGCAATGATTCCGACTGTTGCAAGCTCACTCGAGCAAGCACTTGATTGTTTAAATGAAGATCGTGCTTTCTTAACTGCCGGCAACGTATTCTCTGATGACATGATCAATGCCTTCATTGAATTGAAACGCACTGAAGTAGAGCTCGTGAATATGACCACTCACCCCGTTGAGTTTTCTATGTACTACAGCTTGTAACACTTCTTCAAAATCTGTTCTGCCTATATAGCTCCATTTATAGGAACAAAGCGCCCCGCGTTAATTCTCGGGGCGTTTTTATTTGCAAAAAAAACGTTACCGAGGGTTCTTTTTAGAGCAAACGCACTATTATAGTGCATTAAATCTGCATTTTAAGTCCCTATGCACCATTTTAGTGATCTGTTTCACCTCGCCAGATTTATATTTTATAGCTGATTATCTATCTAATTGATTTATAAGATAATTTCTAGATGGGCTCATGTAATGGTAATGGCATATTACTTGCTCATTGGATAAAATGAATGTTTTATAAACTTTTAACGCCGCCAAAAGATAGAGATGTTATTACAACGTCCATAAAAGAAACTAAAGCGGAATTCACTTTGAAATACAGAAGAGGACTATAAATGAACGGCCATACATCTCGCACACAAGCGGTAGAATCTATTACCAACCGACTACCTGCTTCGGTGGTAAAAACAGAATCATTAGATGCAATTTGGGCAGTTGATGTTTTTAACTTAGCCAAAATGGAAAAGGCGCTTTCTAAAAGCACCTTCGCCAGTATTAAAAAAACCATCCAGACCGGTGATACCCTCCCGACTGAAATTGCGGATGAAGTGGCCGAGGCCATGAAAAACTGGGCATTGTCTAAAGGGGTTAAATTCTTTTCACACATATTCTATCCAATGACCAATGCCACAGCCGAAAAACATGATGCCTTTATCGTTACCGATTTCGATGGTGAGGCTATTTCTAAATTTAACGGCAGTTTGTTAATTAAAGGCGAGCCGGACGGTTCTTCTTTCCCTAACGGTGGTATCCGTGTAACGAATGCTGCACGTGGTTACACAGCATGGGATCCCAGCAGCCCGGCATATGTTAAACATACCGAAAATGGCGCAACCTTAATGATACCCTGTGTGTTTGCTTCATGGACTGGCGAAGCACTTGATAAAAAAATCCCCTTGTTACGTTCTAACCATGCAATGAATAAAGCGGCACAAAAAGTCCTTACCCTGATGGGCGAAACAAACATTGCACCATTAAACTCAAGCTGTGGTGCAGAGCAGGAATATTTTTTAGTTGATGCAAAATTTGCCAGCGCACGACCTGATTTATTATTAGCCGGACGTACCTTGTTTGGCGCTGCGCCTGCAAAAGGCCAGCAGTTCGATGACCATTACTTCGGAGCAATTCCAGCACGTGTGCAAGTGTATATGCAAGACGCGGAAGACCAGCTCTACCGCCTGGGTATACCAGCAAAAACCCATCATAATGAAGTGGCTCCGGGTCAATTTGAAATTGCTCCTTATTTTGAAGCCGCAAACGTTGCCGCCGATCACCAGCAATTATTAATGACCGTTTTACAAACAACAGCCAAAGCACACGGCTTTATTTGTTTAATGCATGAAAAACCGTTTGCTGGCATTAACGGCTCAGGTAAACACGTTAACTGGTCCGTAGGTAATGCGACTCAAGGTAACTTACTTGATCCAGGCCACACACCTGAAGAAAACCTGAACTTCTTATTATTCTGTGGCGCCGTTATCCGTGGCGTACATATGTATGGGCCTTTACTTCGCGCTGTAATTGCTTCTGCCAGCAACGATCATCGTCTTGGTGCTAACGAAGCACCCCCTGCGATCCTTTCTGTTTATTTGGGCAAGCAGCTCGAAAAAGTATTTGAAGATATCCAGGCAGGAAAATTAGCACCAACCGATGATGGCGGCATAATGGATTTAGGCTTGACGCAAATTATGAACTTCAAACGTGACTCGGGCGATCGTAACAGAACGTCACCGTTTGCTTTCACCGGTAACCGTTTTGAATTCCGCGCAGTCGGCTCATCACAATCTGTATCCGGCCCACTCGTTGCTATGAACACCATGCTAGCGGATTCGCTTAACTGGATTGCAGAAAAACTCGAAGCTGAACTAAAAGGCGGAGCCGATAAATCGGCTGCCGTTATTACAGTCTTAAAAGAACTTATTACACTGCATGGTAATGCTGTTTTTGGTGGTGACGGTTACTCCGCTGAATGGCATGAAATGGCCGTCAAAGAACGCGGCCTGAAAAATTTACCCACCTCAGCCGATGCACTCCCGTACTTACAAGATGAATCTATCATTAAACTATTCACCGATACCGGCGTATTAACTCCGGTAGAACTGAACAGTCGCTATGAAATTTATGCTGAACAATACCTGCTATCAATCGAAGTCGAAGCCAAATTGGTCGTGGATATAGCGAAGACATTAATTTATCCTGCAGCCATCAGCTATCTTCAAAGTTTGTCTGCAGCAAATTCAGGTTTGCAAGCGATGGCAATTAGCCTTGATAATGCAACCGCGAAAACCGTTGCAACAGAGGCCAATGCCATGATGGCAGCCGTTGCCGAACTTAGCGAAGCCATGAAAAAGGAAACATTTGGTTCAACCGAAGAACACATGCAATATTTTGCAAAAGATATTCGTGGTTTAATGGATAAAGTTCGCGTACATGCAGACACCCTTGAGTGCGAAGTAGCTGATAAGTTATGGCCGCTGCCGAAATATCAGGAAATGTTGTTTATTAAATAACAACTGCGGACTCAGCCGTAACAAAAAGCCGGTAACATCTCGTTATCGGCTTTTTTATTTAGCCCCATATACCTCTCCACCAAAATCTATATTGCCATCCTGACCACACACAAACCGGTTTAGTGCGCAAAAAAATCAAACACACTAACGGTATAGCAATTTTTTGATCCTAAATTAATGAAATCACTTAAGTTTCCTTTATTTTTGCCGTTATCTTAGATGTAGGCAGTCACCGTTATTGAGTACGTCCTCACGGTAATGCGTCAGACTAGGGTTATTTTCGTGTTAAATTGGTTTAAAGGTGAACACTCAGAGAATCTCAGCAGTATCGTTCAGCATGCTGAGGGGCTTGCCTATGCGTGTATTACGCAACGTGAAACTCAAAAACCGCTTTTGACAGATTGTATTTTTCAGTCACAAATATCGGACTCCAAAACAACCCTAAACCAACTATTACAACAAAAGAACTTAACAAAACATTCTGTTACAACGTTACTTGATTCCAGTAATTTTTTATTGCTCTTAATGCAACGCCCGGCGGTTGAAAAGCAAGAGCTGCCTGATGCAGTTCGCTGGCAAATAAAAGACCAATTTGGCTACCCTGCAGAAGAAGCAATAATTGAAATACTCGAAATTCCTGGCCAACAAGAGCGCGGTCGGCTGCCGATGATCTATGTTATTGCAGCCCATCAGGATACAGTAAAAGCATCAATCAATTTTCTTGAAGATATAAAAATTAATTTGCAATATATTGATATTCCGGAATTAGCGCAACGTAACATTTCCTCATTGCTCCCTGAAGATTTAAACGGCGTAGCCCTATTAAACATGCAAGCTAACAACAGCCTCTTAACGATTACCCATAACGGTGAGCTTTTCCTAAGCCGGACAATTGATATCGGCTACGAACACCTGGAAACTCACAATGAACAAGCGCAAGAAAACGACGGCCTTAGCCTTGAAGAATCTTCTTCTGAATTTGAAGTCAACACCAGCAAAGTTAGTTTAGAAATTCAACGTTCACTGGATTATTACGAAAGCCATTATGGCAAACCAACGATCGGAAATCTGGTTATCGCACCGCTAGAAAGTGACATACCACCTTTAAACGTACAACTTGAACAGGATTTAGGCGTGAAGGTGCGAAGCCTGGACATTCAGGAAATAGTTGATTTTGAATCTGTGCTGGATATTGAATTACAAGCTAAATGCTTCTGCGCAATTGGCGCAGCACTGCGTGAGGCCATATCAAAACCAACCCCCACCAAGCCGGATTTAATTAAAACAGATTAACGCTATTATATATGCAGCATATTAACCTTTATCACAAGACACTTAAGAAAAAATCCCTTGTTTTTTCTTTTCAGCGCATGGTTTCTGGTGCAGTCGCGTTATTAATTGTCCTCGGTTTAATTCAGGTCATTAATGAAGTTGTTTATTACTCCACGCAATCTCAATTAAAGGATAATGCAAAACTCCTGCTCGAACGAAGCCAGCGGCTTACTACTTTACAAGCCAGCCTACCTAAACTTCAAAGCGATTCGAATCTTAAGGCTCAGCTTAAACACGTTGAAAAAGATTTAATTAGTAAACAAAGAGTGCTTAGTGTGCTTTCTAATAAAAAATTGGGTAATACATCAGGCTTCACCCAACAGTTTACGGGCCTCGCCCGGCAAACCATCCAGGGACTCTGGATAACACGCGCTCATTTTATTCAAGGTGGAACAGTGTTGGATATTCAAGGCAAATCAAACCATCCTGATTTAGTCCCTAAATATTTACAAGCCTTATCGTCGGAAGATGCTTTTAAAGGCACCGAGTTTAACAGTTTCATCATACAAAAAAATACTGACAATAATATTCTTGAATTCAAGTTTAATAATATCTTGTCCGAAAAAAGTAATTCGAACCTGGGCTTACTCAGATGAAAGAACCGAAACAAAAATATAATCATCTGGCAGCACTTTTTGATGTGCGTAATATTCGTGAACGGGTCTTAATCGCAGGCCTGCTTGCTGCGATACTGATTAACCTGTGGCTTTATTTATTTAATGATCGCCTAACCACTGCCCAACAAAAATTAAACATTGAGATATCGGCTGTTAAGCAGAAAATAGACACCATCGACCAGCAATACACAATTCTTGAGAATGCCAAACATGATGATCCTGATAGAGAAATAAAAAATAGATTAATTGTAGCCCAACAACACGCTGATAAACTGGACAGTGAGCTGCAACTTAAAATGAAAGGCCTCATTCTACCAACACAAATGGCGAAAGTGCTTGAGCAAGTGTTAAGCCAGCAAACACGCTTACATTTTAAGCGTATTCAAAGCCTTGCGGCCAAACCCTTATTAATAAAAGCCCCGGAAAATCTCGCGCAGCCAGGCAGTAACGAATCCAGCAATAGCAATAATTCCGACACACAAGTACTTGAACCCTCAGAATTGACTGATATCGGCGTGTTTCAGCACGGTATTGAAATGGAATTTACAGGTTCCTACATTGAAACGCTCGGCTATTTAAAGCAGTTGAAACAACTCCCCTGGAATTTTTACTGGGATGACGTGCTTATTGATGTTATTAGCTACCCTAAAGCCAGCGTTATTATTCGGGTGCATACTTTGAGCTTAAAAGAGGGTTGGCTCGGTGTATAAGCGCTTACTCACTAACATTTTCTTTGTATTGCTAAGCCATGGCCTTTATTCAGGCACTGGTTTTGCCCAGGAATTACCCGACCCAACCCGCCCACCAGGCGCGCAGGACTCTTCTGCGAAAGATTCTCCTCGTTTACAAAAGTGGATACTCTCGTCCACCTTAATTGCGAATGGCCGCCGCAATGCCATTATTAACGGCCAATTAGTCACTATTGGGCAAGTCGTCAATCAGGCTAAAGTTGTTTCCATTCAGCCTAACGAAGTTTGGTTGCTGCATAAACAAAAACAGATGCATATCAAATTGTTAGCAAGAGATATTAAGGATTTTTCTCCAACTGCCGCTAAATAGATTAGGCACTACAGGGCAAAGCATAATTACAATGGTACACTTTTCAAACCATACAACACTTTTTATTAAGCTTGGCGTGCTTAGTGTGTCACTGTTTATTAGCGCTTGTGCAAGCGATATGCGCAACCCGAATACTCTCGCCGATATCGAACAGTCCCTCAAAGATAGCCAGGCTCCGACAACAGCCGAAATTACAAATATTGATGATGCCTTATTGCCTCCGGTAGATATCAATATACCTGGCTCCACCGGCATTGATACCGAACCGCGTTTTGATTTAAAAGTTAATCGGGTAGCCGCACGTACTTTCTTTATGGGATTAGTGCAAGGCACGCCTTACAACATGATTGTCCATCCAAAAGTAAAGGGTAGCATTACCTTAGACTTAAAAAATTTAACAGTTATTGAAGTATTAAATACCGTACGTGATGTTTTTGGTTACGACTACGAACAATCGCCTTCCGGTTTTCAGGTGTATCCTAATTCCATGCGCACCCGCATTTTTAAAATTGACTACCTTGATGTTATTCGCAATGGTAATTCAGAAATGCGGGTTAGTTCCGGCCAGGTAACAGATTCAAGTAATAGCTCAAATTCGGGTAGCGATTCATCGTCATCGAATTCATCCGGACAAAGCTCTTCGTCAAACCGAAGCGGTTCAACATCCGGCTCTCAAGTCTCAACTTCAAGCTCATCTGATTTTTGGAAACAATTATCTCAGTCCGTTAAGTCAATCGTGGGTGAGAAAGCCGGCCGTAATGTCGTTGTAAACAAACACTCCGGCGTTATTGTGGTACATGCCATGCCAGCCGAGTTGCGTTCAGTGGCTAATTTTATTAAAACAACCCAATCCATTATTCAACGTCAGGTTATAATTGAAGCGAAAATAATTGAAGTTGAACTCAGCGATGGCTTCCAGTCAGGCATCAATTGGTCTGCTATTGGCCGCTCTGCAGGTAAAAATTCTTCTATCTTACTTAGTCAAACCGGTGGTGGTTCTACGATTGGCGCAGCGAGTAATATTATTAGTGGCAATACCGGCAATCTCGCACCCGACAGTTATTCTGCGGTTAACGGCTCTGCTACTTCGGCCTTTGGTGGGGTATTCTCTCTTGCACTTAAGCTGGGAAATAGTTTTACGAGCTTCCTCGAACTACTGCAAACACAGGGCGATGTACATGTACTTTCCAGTCCACAAGTCTCTACAATTAATAACCAAAAAGCGGTTATAAAAGTAGGCCAAGACGAATTTTTTATTACTGATGTCGACAGCAGTACAAATACAAGTACAGGAACATCTACAACACAAAACAACGTTGAACTAACGCCTTTCTTCTCTGGTGTAGCATTGGATGTTATTCCACAG
>Ga0316206_1001898_pt1 | contig 16011 bp, 15 predicted proteins | sample 6monthpyrite_MG_FD_204942 | JGI IMG/M metagenome (GOLD analysis project Ga0316206, IMG submission 204942) | Microbial mat bacterial communities from mineral coupon in-situ incubated in ocean water Damariscotta River, Maine, United States -... | ecosystem: Environmental > Aquatic > Marine >... | reverse complement strand
ACAGCATATTTGGCAAAGCTGGTGCGCGTACTGAAATGCCAGGCTGTTCTTTATGTATGGGAAATCAGGCACGAGTTGCTGATAACTCCACTGTAATATCAACTTCAACTCGAAATTTTCCAAATCGTCTGGGTAATAATGCGGATGTTTATTTAGCATCTGCAGAACTGAGCGCGGTAACTGGAATATTGGGTTACCTTCCTACACCAGCTGAATATTTTGAGAAAGTTAAACACCTTGAACCAATGGCTGATGATATTTATCGCTACCTTAATTTCCATGAGATTGCGGAATATAAAGATGTAGCAGATAAAGTTATTCCTATAACGCTGGTTTAGCTTTTTTAGCTTAAATATGAAAGCCTTATTGTTTGTTGCTTTAGGGGGAGCACTGGGAGCAGTGCTTCGATATTCGATTTCTTCAGGTATTTATAACTGGTTTGGTCGATCTTTTCCCTATGGTACCTTAGCAGTAAATGTGATTGGTTCATTGGCTATTGGTTTGTTGTCAATTTTGCTAGTTGAAAAATTTAATGTGTCACAGGAAATTAAGTTAGGGTTAGTAGTGGGTGTTTTAGGAGCACTTACTACTTTTTCTACATTTTCCTGGGATACGATTGATTTGTTACAGCAAGGATTAATTCAAAAAGCATTATTAAATGTTTTGTTGAATGTGGTGGTTTGTATAAGTGCTGTTTGGGTTGGTACTGTATGGGCTAAATCGATGATATAAATATTGTTGCCCCCGATACAAAAAAATCGGGGATGACGAACTATAAAAAAATTTAGAGTAAAAAATGTTAGACCAAAAACAACTAAGAACAGATATAGAATGCGTAGCTAAAAATCTGGCAAAACACGGTTACCAACTTGATATAAACAAATTCAATGAGCTTGAAGCGCAACGTAAAGATTTGTCGGTAAAAACTCAGGATTTACAAAACGAGCGTAATACAAAATCAAAAAGCATTGGTAAGGCAAAAGCCAGTGGTGAGGACATAGCTCCTTTATTAGCTGAAGTTTCGACACTGGGCGATGACCTTGATGCAGCAAAGAAACAGCTAGATGATGTGCAGGGTCAAATTCATGAAATGATGATGGGTATGCCAAATCTGCTGGATGAATCTGTTCCTGAAGGTAAAAGCGAAGACGATAATATTGAAGTTAGAAAGTGGGGCGAACCAACGGTACTTGATTTTGAAGCTAAAGATCATGTTGAGTTGGGTGCACCGAATGACTGGCTTGATTTTGAAACAGCAGCAAAAATTACCGGCTCACGTTTTGTGGTTATGCGTGGTGATATGGCCCGACTACATAGAGCTTTAATTCAATTCATGCTCGACTTGCATACTGGCGAACATGGTTATGAAGAAGTTTATGTGCCATTTTTAGTAAATAGAGATAGCTTGAAAGGAACCGGGCAATTACCCAAATTCGAAGAAGATTTATTTGCATTAAAAGGTGAGAGTGAATACTACCTGATTCCAACAGCTGAAGTTCCCATTACTAATATTAGCCGTGGTGAAATTATTGATGCGAAAGATATGCCTGTAAAGTACACGGCGCATACACCCTGTTTCAGATCTGAGGCAGGATCTTATGGTCGTGATACCAGAGGCATGATTCGACAGCATCAGTTTGAAAAAGTTGAAATGGTACAATTAGTGAAACCCGATGATTCATGGGCTGCACTAGAAGAAATTACCGGTCATGCTGAAACTATATTGCAGAAATTAAACTTACCTTATCGAGTGTTAACGTTATGCGCGGGAGATACCGGTTTCTCATCTGCAAAAACTTATGATCTTGAGGTATGGTTACCTGGTCAGCAGGCATATCGTGAAATTTCCTCTATCAGTAACTTTCTGGATTTTCAGGCACGTCGTATGTCGGCTCGCTGGCGTAACCCGCAAACGGGCAAACCTGAATTGTTACATACTTTAAATGGCTCAGGACTGGCTGTTGGTCGTACACTGGTTGCTGTGTTAGAAAACTATCAACAAGCTGATGGCAGTATTAAGGTGCCAGACGTTCTACAATCTTATATGGGTGGAGTGACAGCTCTACAGCCTTAAAGTAATCCAACGAGGAGAGGAAAATGTTGCTTGTTAATCTGGATGAAGAAAACTCGATAGTATCAATTGAACCTACAGGTACTCTTGATGTAAAAGACTTTCAAGCCGCGGCATCAACAATAGACCCCTTTATTGAAAAGTGTGGCCAGTTAAATGGGCTTATTATTCATACGCAGTCCTTTCCTGGTTGGGATTCATTTTCGGCATTAATTACTCATCTCAAATTTGTAAAAAGTCATCATACTCAAATTAAACGTATTGCATTCGCGACTGATTCAGTTATTGGGTCACTGGCAGAGTCGCTAGTTAGTCATTTTGTTGATGCACAAATTAAACATTTTCCCTATGCCGAATTTGAAAAGGCTAAACAGTGGATTATTTCTTAAAATAACTCTTCATTTATATGTGATTTAGCTCTAGGTTTAGAGCAGGTTCATAATTCAATATGCATCATGGATCATTTATTGCTATATTTTTAATAACTGTAATTAATGTGATTATCCATGACTAAATCAAATAAAGGCCGTTGGTATATAAAACAGGGGGATAGAGTTCAGGGGCCATTCCCTAATAAATTAATAGGCTCTTATCTTATTCTTGGGCGAATCTCACAGGATACGCTGGTTAGTCAGGATAAAAATAACTGGTCACCGGTGAGTGATTATCCCGCTATGGTACCTGAAGTTGTAAAAGAAGCAGGTTCTACTCTAGGGGATCGTGCTTTAATGCTGGCGCGTATACGAGAAGATGAGCGCAGCTCTAAATTAAATGAAGATCATGATTTTGATAACCGTCGTGAAGATGAAGAGCAGCTGATTCAGCTACACCGACAAATTCGAGATGATGTTCAGAAAGGTTACAGTGTTAAGTCTCATACACGTATAGTTTATTCTGGTATTGGCGTTTTACTATTGCTCACCATCATTGGCTTCTTTATAAGTAATAGTGGGGATAGCCTAAAGCTGGCAGACTGTGATGCACCCGCTAAACCCGGAATTAACTGGTCTGCCTGTAATAAACAGGGAGAAGTGTTACGAAATCGTAATTTACAGCAGGTTAATTTTCGAAGTGCAAAATTACAAACAGCTGATTTATCTGCAGCCCAGTTACAGGGGGCTGATTTATCTTATGCAGATTTATCACAATCAATACTTATTTCTGCTCAACTTATGAATAGTAACCTTAAAGGTGCAAACTTACGTCGTGCAAATTTAATGGCTGCAGACTTATCCTCCGCGAATCTATCTTATGCAGAACTGGTTGGTTGTAATTTACAGGGCAGTAATTTAAAACAGGCTATTTTTGACCATGCAATATGGGTTAATGGGGAAAAGTGTTTACCTGGTTCAGTCGGTGCCTGTTTATTACCGGTATCTGATTAAGTCAGGTTTAGCCCTTAATATTTAAGATCATTTTTTATTAGAGCTTCCTCCGGTGGCAATTTATTGCCGCCATAAATCTGTCATACCTCTTTATTTGCTCTGTTGTTTACGTCTTTCTGAGGAAAAGTTCAATGGTTTTATTTCGATAAGTTATTGATTTGCAATAAATAATAATAATTCAGGTTCGAGTTGGCACAGTTGTCGCTATGTTGGTGATTAAGACTAAAACAGGAACTACCAACATGCAGAGCCAAACCTCAACACAGGAAATGATTAAAGAACTGAAAGAGGTCAAAAATATTTTCACTAATTGTGAAAAGGCAGAACCCAAAGGTTATGATCGAGAGCTTGAGCAACAGGCAAGGCTTGATCTGGCAATATCACTGCAGATGTCCCTCGATCTGGATTGGGTCATCAATAAATTCATGGAGCATATCCATTCGTATTTTCTGTTTGATGGTTTCGCTTTTAATTGTGCAGAGCCAAATACTCAAATTAAGTATGCACGTCAAAAAGGTCACAGCTGCTCATATAATTTACATATAAAAGATACAGATCTGGGTAAACTTGAAATATTCCGTGGACGAAAATTTGTTGAGTCTGAATTAGTTCTGCTTGAAAACCTGTTATCAATTTTGATTTATCCATTAAGAAATGCTGTTCAATTCAAACAAGCTCTTAAACTGGCTCATTCCGATGCATTAACCGGTGTTAAAAATCGTTCTACTTTTGATGAGTCATTATCTCGCGAAATTAGTCTTGCACAGCGCCATGGTCAAGATTTCACCATGTTAGTTATCGATATAGACTTTTTCAAGAAAGTAAATGATATGTATGGTCACAAAGCAGGTGACAATGCATTGAAGGTTATTGCGGATACGATTAAACAATGCATTCGTACTACTGATATGTTATTTCGATATGGCGGTGAAGAGTTCGTGGTTTTACTGGGTAATACAGACTGTGAAATGTCGTATATGATTGCAGATCGTATTTTAGAGTCAGTTAGAGAAATTAATATGCAGGTGAAGGATCAAAAGATTGATCTATCGGTGAGTATTGGTATGGCATGCCTGAATATTCAGGATAATAGTGAAAGCCTGTTTAATCGTGCTGATGCAGCTATGTATGCAGCAAAAAATGACGGGCGTGATCAAATTATCGTTGCTTGAATAATTTGCTGATGTATTGTAAAAATGCATCAGCATGCAAATTATTTTATTAACCCATTCGCGGGAAGTTTCAAAAAAGACCAATACAGGTCAGCTGGTACAACAGTTTATTCCTCATACTCAAACAATCGTCTGGCGACGCACACAGCCAGATAAAAAACTGCTTCAGTTAATAAAGTCTGGCAATACGGCGCTTGTATATCCATCTGAAGATAAAGAAAATTCAGTGGCCCATAATGATTTTGAAACTTTTATATTAATCGATAGTACCTGGCAGGAAGCCCGTAAAATTTATAATCGCAGTCCTTACCTGCATGATCTTCCAAGGTTAGAGTTAAAACCGGCTAGTCAGTCAAAATATAACTTAAGGCGTAATCAGCATGAAGGTGGTTTATGCACAGCAGAATGCGCAATTGAACTTTTGCTAGCTAAAGGTAAAGCCAAATTAGCTAATGAGCTTGATATTTCATTTAACAATTTTATTTTATAAATTTTTTTTACAAGTACTAATAATTGATTTTACGACATAAATTAAGCATCATTATCAAATGAACCCCGATCCCATAAAATTATATAGTGCAGAAGCAACTCGTAATCTTGATAACATAGCTATAAATGAATTCAAAATCACCGGTTATGAGTTAATGAAACGTGCCGGTAAAGCAGTATTGAATCACTTTCAAAACACCTACCCACTGGCGGGTTCAATACTCGTATGCTGTGGTGCCGGTAATAATGCAGGCGATGGTTATGTTATTGCAAAACTCGCTCAACTTGCAGGTTTAAAAGTTAAAGTTGTAAGTCTGATAGATACTGATAAGTTGACTGGAGATGCAAAAATTGCCTGGTTAGACTGGCATTCGCTAGGCCATCAGCTGGCGCCGTTTTCCGTAGAATTATTAAATAAAACAGATGTGGTTATCGATGCATTACTTGGTACTGGTTTACAACGTGAGGTTGAAGGTGAGTGGGCTGAGATAATTGAAGCCATTAATAATAGTAACAAACCTGTTATATCGGTGGATATACCGTCCGGTTTATGTGCAGATACAGGAGCCATTGCAGGGCATGCGATAAAGGCAACTTCAACAATGACCTTTATAGGGCTTAAGAAAGGTTTATTTACACACCATGGTGTTGATTGTGTTGGTAAGCTTTTATTTGAAAATTTATCTTTACCGTCAGGGGTTTACAACAGGCAAACAGAACAAGCTACTTTACTTGACTGGGAATACTTAAAACAACAATTAAAACCTCGGAAATCAAGTGCGCATAAACATCAGCTAGGGCATGTTTTTATTTTAGGTGGAGATAAAGGCATGCCGGGAGCTGTACGTCTGGCTGCTGAAGCTGCACTGAGGTCAGGTGCTGGTCTAGTGACCGTGGTTAGTCATAAAGAACATACACCGGTACTACTCGCAGGGCGCCCGGAGTTAATGTTAAGTCCAAGTGAAGATGGGCATCTACCAGCTGATTTTTTATTAAAAGCTTCAGTAGTAGTGATTGGGCCCGGTTTGACTAATAGTAACTGGTCACAAAATTTACTGGCTTCGGCGTTAGAGTGTTCAGCACCCAAAATAGTGGATGCTGGTGCACTACGCCTATTGAGTAAAGAAGATGGTCCTAGAAATGACTGGGTTTTAACACCCCATGCTGGTGAGGCGGCGGCACTGCTTGATGATGCTTCGGTTAGAGGAGCTGATATTAATGCTTCCACCATTCAGAATTCTCGATTTACAAGTATTGAAATGCTGCATTCGCTTTATGGAGGTCACATTGTTTTAAAAGGTGCCGGCAGTTTAATTCAGTCGCCGGACCAGTTAACTCAGTTATGCCCCTATGGCAACCCTGGCATGGCATCGGCAGGTATGGGTGACATACTAAGTGGTATCGTGGGAAGTCTTGTAGGGCAGGGTTATAGTTTAGATTTAGCGACAAGTATAGCGGTTTGTATTCATAGTATGGCGGGTGACATGGCTGCGGCAGATGGAGAAACGGGTTTACTGGCGAGTGATTTATTTAAGTTTATTCGACAATTGATGAACAGCGATGCGTAGTTATTCGGTTTTTCTAAAAAATGAAGAAGCACAGCTGCAACTGGCCGCTACTATCGCTGTGAATACAACGCCAGGCACGGTAATTTTTCTAGATGGTGATCTGGGTACAGGTAAAACAACGCTGGTTAGAGGTTTTCTTCATTCCCTTGGGTTTAACGGTAATGTTAAAAGCCCGACATATACTCTGGTAGAACCTTATCTCATTGATAAACAACAGATTTATCATTTTGACCTTTATCGATTAGGCAGCCCTGATGAGCTTGAATATGCAGGTGGTCGAGACTACTTTGACGGTCGCTCTATTTGTCTTATTGAATGGCCAGATAAAGCAGAAGGCTACCTGCCAACTGCAGATTTATTGTGTCAACTCAGTTATCAAAATGAAGCGGGTGCTCAGGGACGAAAGTGCATAATTAGCGCAAACTCAGATAAAGGTTTGATTATCCTCGATAAACTATCTAATTAATTAGATTAGAAGTATCACCTATCTTATTAAAATTATTGATAAAAATTCAAATTCATACTTGCATTTCTCAGGAAATTTGCCACACTGTATATAAGTCATAAATAACTTGTGTAGGTCTGTGCTTTTTGTAACGCCTCCAGTAAATGAAAAAATTAGTTAACTCAGATGTTTTGAGGTGTGAGATGGAAAAACAGCGTCGTAAATTTTTATCACAGCTAACCAGTCAGCTCGCTGGCATAGGTACGCTGGCGGCCGCGCCGGTTTTAACAAAAGCCGCCAGTTCCTATACACAAGTTGAGAATATTCGTATTTCTAGAGAACCTGATAAAACACGTTTGGTGTTTGATCTTGATGATTCAGTTGAGTACTCCCTGTTTAGTATGCATAAACCCGAAAGACTGGTTATCGATTTAAAACAAACCCGTTTAATGAATGCGGGTGTGCTGGAGGAGTTACATAGCCCTCAACTTAAAGGCATACGTACCGGCGTGCGTAAGATGCATGATTTACGTATTGTTCTCGATCTAAAATCACGTACCACCCCGAATAGTTTTTTATTAGAACCTAAGGGTAATAATGGCTACCGTTTGGTCATTGATGTTAAAGAGCCTGCAGGTAGTAGAAAAAAAGAAGTTGTTAAAAAACAGAATTTAAGAGATGTCGTGGTGGCAATTGATGCCGGGCACGGCGGCAATGACCCAGGCGCAACAGGCCGTTTAGGCACGCATGAAAAAATTGTCACATTACAGATTGCTAAACGACTGAAGAAAGTGATTGATGGAACAAAAGGTATGAGAGGCGAGTTAATCCGTCGTTCAGACCGCTTTATGCGATTACGAGAGCGTATAAAACGTGCACATGAGCTAGATGCAGATCTAATGATTTCTGTTCATGCAGACTCTTTCCCTGATGCCCGTGCACGAGGTGCCTCAGTGTATGCATTATCTGTAAGTGGTGCGACCTCTGAGTCTGCTCGTTTACTGGCTGAGAAAGAAAATAAAGTAGATCTGTTATTTGGTGATGTAGACCTTAATCATAAAGATAAAATGGTAAGGCAGGTTTTATTAGATTTATCTCTAACTGGCACCATTGAATCGAGTCTTGATATCGGTGATGAAGTATTAAAAGAATTAGGTCGTGTTGGTAGAGTGCACAAGAAGAAAGTGCAACAGGCAGGTTTTGCTGTGTTGAAAGCACCTAATATTCCGGCAATTTTACTGGAAACGGCTTTTATTTCTAACCCAAAAGAAGAGCGTAAGTTACGCAGTAGTGCACACCAGAATAAACTGGCAACTGCAATTTTACGTGGAGTGAACGATTACTTCTCTCGCAAGGCGCCCCCGGGAACCTGGTTATCTGAAGCACAGGAGCATTACACAATTAAGAAAGGTGATACTCTGGCCCAAATTAGCGATAAATATAGTTTGCCGGTATCTCATCTGCGTACCCGTAACTCACTGCGTAGTGATGATTTGCGTGTTGGTAAAAAACTTTATATTCCTGTCAGTTAATTCTACTTTTAAAACCAAACAAAGACTGTTTACGACACTGTTCAGGCCTGCCTCACTCGGGGAAAGGTCGACGTTTTTTGGCGCCCTGTCTACTTAAACCCATGCCACCAAGAGCTGACAGAGTAGTGAGTCGACCCCGTAAAACTTTTGATGGCATCAAAAAAGGGGACAGGGCGCCAAAAGCTGCGACCTTTCCCCGGTGGATATGTTTCATAACAGTGTATGATCTTTGTCTTCCCTGGAAATCTTGTTAAACTCTTTTTTTTCTTCCAGATAACGTTTTCATGTCAAATCGTATTCAACAAATGCCTAATCAACTGATTAACCAGATTGCTGCTGGTGAAGTCGTTGAACGTCCGGCTTCCGTGGTTAAAGAGCTATTAGAGAATAGTCTCGATGCATCTTCTACTAAAATTGAGATAGATATTGAGCAGGGTGGAACCAAGTTAATTCGCATACGTGATAATGGACTAGGTATTCACAAAGAAGATTTGGCACTTGCTTTATCACGTCATGCTACCAGCAAGATACGCAATCTTGATGATCTCGAGCATATAAAAAGCCTGGGCTTTCGTGGCGAAGCTTTACCTAGTATTGCTTCAATTAGTCGTATGAGTATTACCTCTCGACAGGAAGCTGAGGATGGTTTTAAGGTACAGGGGCAGGATGAACAAAGTGCAGAGGTAACACCTGCGGCACATAGTTTTGGCACCACAATAGAAGTTCGAGATTTATTTTATAATGTGCCCGCACGACGAAAGTTTTTACGTACAGAAAAAACCGAGTTTAACCATCTGGAAGACGTGGTTAAACGTATAGCTTTGAGTCATTTTAATGTTGATGTGACGCTTAATCATAATCAGCGAGCAATTAAGCACTGGCGTGCTGCGCATGATCAAAAGTCCATGGAGCAGCGTATTGCTGAGGTTTGTGGAAAAGCATTTATCGAACAATCACAGTATATGTGTTTCGAAGCGGCTAATTTAAAGCTGCATGGCTGGATTGCTTTACCCAGCTTTTCCAGATCAACAGCAGATATGCAGTATTTTTTTGTTAATGGTCGAATCATTCGCGATAAGTTAGTGACCCATGCCGTGCGACAGGCATATCAGGATGTTTTATATCACGGGAGACACCCTGCTTATGTTTTATTTCTGGAGCTTGATCCGGCTATGGTGGATGTAAATGCGCACCCAACCAAACATGAGGTGCGATTTCGTGAAGGTCGTTTAGTGCATGATTTTTTATTTAGAGGTATTCATAAAGCGCTGGCAGATGTTCGACCAGAAACTCAGGAAAGTAGTGATCATACATCTTTAAATTCGGGTTTAAATAACCCGCTTTCCCAACCATCACAACCACAACAGACGTCACTGTCAGGTATTTCAAATTATGGTGGACCAACGCGGCCAAGCGGTATGGCTCTGGAGGTAAATGAACAGATAAAGGCCTATGCTAATCTGTCTCGCGGTTTACCTGCAAATGACTCATTGCAAAATACAGAACAGTCGCAGGAAATTCCACCTCTGGGTTTTGCCATAGCTCAGTTACATGGCATTTATATTTTATCGCAAACCGCGAATGGTTTAGTGGTTGTTGATATGCATGCCGCACATGAGCGAATTACCTATGAGCGTATGAAACAGGCTATGCAACAGGGAAATTTAGCATCGCAGCCATTGTTAGTACCGATTGGTATGAGTCTGAGTGAAAAAGAGGCTAGTCTGGCAGAAGATCAAACAGAAATTTTTACAGAGCTGGGTTTTGAGATAGACCGCAGTGGGCCAGAAAGCATTCAAATTAGACAAATTCCAGTCATTTTAGCTAGAGCGGATGCAGAAACATTGGTGAGAGATGTGCTCTCAGATTTATTAAGTTATGGCAATTCAGAACGTATTCGAAATGCAATAAATACGGTGTTAGGTACGATGGCATGCCATGGTTCAGTAAGGGCAAATCGTAGTTTAACGATTCCGGAAATGAATGCTTTGTTACGGGATATGGAAACCACTGAACGCAGTGGCCAGTGTAATCACGGCAGGCCGACCTGGACAGAGTTTACGTTAGATGCAATTGATAAATGGTTTATGCGGGGGCAATAAATATAGTCGTAAGTCATAAGTCTTAAGTTGTAAATCAAAGTAGGGGGCGTCGCAGGCGCCTGAAAAAAGCTTTTGATTTAGACTTATGATTTTTGACTTATGACTTAAGACTTTTTTATGAGTGATTTAATTATTCAGCAGCCGACTAAAGAAGCGTCTGATAGCCCTCTGGTTATTTTCATAATGGGCCCGACAGCAGCGGGTAAAACGAATCTGGCGATCGAGTGCGTTGAGCAGTTTGGTTGTGAGTTGATCAGTGTAGATTCTGCATTGGTGTATCGCGATATGAATATCGGCACGGCTAAACCAGATGCACAGGAACTGGCTCGAGCCCCGCATAAATTAATTGATATCATTGATCCCGCAGAATCCTATTCGGCGGCTAATTTTAGAGAAGATGCGCTGCGAGAAATCGAATCTACTTTAAGTCGTGGTAAAACCCCGGTATTAGTTGGCGGCACAATGCTTTATTACAAAACGTTGCAAGAAGGCCTGTCTGAATTACCAAAAGCCGATGATGAGATAAGAGCTCAACTAGAGGCGGATGCTAAAAGTTATGGGTGGCAGAAAATGCATGATCGACTTGCCAAAATAGACCCGGTATCTGCACAGCGTATACATCCGAATGACCCTCAGCGAATTCAACGTGCTCTTGAGGTTTATGACATTAGTGGAAAAACTTTAACCGAATTCTGGCAATTACAAAGCTCACAAACATTACCTTACAATGTATTGAAAATTGCTTTTTTTCCTGAAGACAGAGATTTATTAAAACAACGTATTTCACAACGATTTCATCAAATGCTGGAACTTGGCTTTATTGATGAAGTCGAAGCATTAAGAGCCAGGGGGGATTTGAATCTTGATATGCCGTCAATACGTTGTGTGGGCTATCGGCAGGCGTGGGAATATCTTGATGGTTTAAGCACGTATGAAGAAATGACAGAGAAAGCCATAATTGCCACGCGTCAATTAGCCAAACGCCAGTTGACCTGGTTACGTAAAGAGAAAAACGCTAACTTTTATGATATAAATCAGGCCATTTATCTAAAAATACTGAAAAAACTAGAAAATTTACTATGATCTTCTTTCATGGGCTTGAATTATGCATCTAAGACACAATGTTAGAGTCTAATAATAAATAAACATGTTTAAAAGACATGTAAATATAAAATTACAACAAATTCTGGGAGAAAGACCATGCCAAAAGGGCAATCATTACAAGAACCCTTCCTTAACGCGCTACGTAAAGAACGAGTACCTGTTTCAATTTATCTTGTGAATGGTATAAAACTTCAGGGGCAGGTCGAATCGTTTGATCAATTTGCTGTAATGTTAAGAAACACAGTAAGCCAGATGGTTTATAAACACGCTATCTCTACAATTGTGCCAGCCAGAGCTATACGTTGGGCCAATACACATGATGATGATCATGATAATGGTCAGGCTGATACTGGCGGTGGAAACGTATAGAAGTGATTTTCTGTTGTTTAATAAAACGGCTGCCTAATGGCAGCCGTTTTGCGTTTGGGGCGTGAGTTATTACCTTAAGATCCTTTTCCCTGAGTAAAGCAACTGATTGATATGTAATGCATGTATAATAACCCTGATATATCAAATTAAAGAGACCTAACATTGTTCGATCGTCCCGGTATTGGTGAGCAGGCCATACTTGTTCACCTTGATCTTAACGCTGAAAATCAACGCGAATACATTACTGAATTTGAAGAGCTCGCATTATCTGCAGGTGCAACTGTGCGTGATATTGTGACTTCCAGCCGTAAAACCCCCGATGCTAAATATTTTGTTGGCAGGGGGAAAGCGGATGAAATTGCTCAACTGGTTGAAGCTAATGGAATTGAGCTGGTTTTGTTTAATCATGCACTCAGTCCGTCTCAGGAGAGAAACCTCGAAGCTTTGTTTCAATGCAGGGTATTAGATCGAACCGGATTGATTTTAGATATTTTCTCGCAGCGGGCCCGAACCTTCGAAGGTAAATTGCAGGTTGAGCTGGCGCAGCTTAAACATTTATCAACTCGGCTTATCAGGGGATGGACTCACCTTGAGCGTCAGAAGGGTGGTATTGGATTGCGCGGGCCAGGTGAAACCCAGCTAGAAACCGACCGTCGTTTACTGGGTATGCGTATCAGGCAGATTAATAAACGTTTAACAAAAGTACGTAAACAACGAGAACAGGGTCGAAGCTCCAGGCGAAAAGCAGAAATTCCTACCGTGGCATTTGTGGGTTATACCAATGCGGGTAAATCTACCTTGTTTAATGCCCTGACCGATGCGGACGTATATGTGCAGGATCAGCTGTTTGCTACATTGGACCCGACATTAAGAAAGTTAAAAATTGATAATAGCTGTGAAATTATTCTGGCAGATACTGTGGGGTTTATTCGTCATTTACCCCATGATCTGGTTGATTCATTTCGATCAACCCTGCAGGAAACGGAAGAGGCGCATTTACTATTCCATATTATCGATGCATCTGACGATATGCGGATGGACAATATTGAAGCGGTAGAAGCTGTATTAAAAGAAATTGGCGCTATGAAAGTACCGCAGATTCAAATAATGAACAAAATTGATCGCCTGGAAATTGAGCCACGTATTGACCGTGATGAGCAAGGTGACGTTAAGCGCATATGGGTTTCTGCAATCGAAAATAAAGGGCTGGATTTGATTCATCAGGTTCTAGCCGATTATTTCAGGCAGGATGTAGTGCAGGGTGCATTACACCTTTCTCCTGCAGAGGGCAGAGTGCGAGCGTTGTTATATGGCATAAATGCGGTGGAAGAAGAGCAAATCGATGATCAGGGGCGATTTATTCTACAAATCAATATTCCCAGACGCGATCTCTTAAAAATGGCTAGCCGTGAATCGGTGCCTGAGCACCTGTTGTTGCCTGATGATTATGTCGCGCCTGCTGTTTATTAAATGATACTAATTAAATGCCTCATACATGCCTTCTGTTTCTGTGACAGACAGGTTACAATCCGTTTTCTTAAAAATTGATAATAGTTGGAGTCGCTAATGGCTTGGAATGAGCCGGGTGGAAATAAGAATAAAGATCCCTGGGGTAACCGTGGTGGTAATGGTGGCAACGAAGGCCCTCCAGACCTGGATGAAGTATTCAAAAAATTTATGAACAAACTTAACGGCGTGTTAGGTGGTTCAGGCGGTGGTAGTAACCGTGGAGTCTCATCTGGAAATAATTCTGCTGGCATTATCGCATTAGTGGTAATAGCGGCGGTGATCTGGCTATTGACCGGTACCTATAAAATTGCTGAGGCCGAACGCGGTGTAGTGTTAACTTTTGGTAAGCACTCATACACAGTTGAATCAGGCTTGCATTGGCATTTTCCTGCACCAATACAGAAAGTGTTGAAGGTTGATGTGAGTAATATTCATGAATATTCACATAATGGAACTATGTTGACGCAAGATCAGAATATTATTGATATTGAAATAACCGTTCAATACCAGATAGGTAGTTCAGAAGATTATTTCTTCAATATGCGTAACCCCGTACGTACTCTGGCTGAGGCATCTGAAAGTGCTCTTCGTCAGCATGTAGGACGTAGTACAATGGATTATGTCTTTGGTGATGGTCGTGAAGATATCGCGGTAAGCACTCAGGAAACTACTCAGCAAATACTCGATAGCTATAAATCGGGTTTACTGATTGTACGTGTAAATATGCAGGAAGCTAAGCCTCCAGAAGCGGTAAAAGCGTCATTTGATGATGTAACTAAAGCCGTGGAAGATGAAGATAAATTACAGAATCAGGCTGAAGCTTATCGTAATGAAATTTTGCCTACTGCTCGTGGTGAAGCAGCAAAAATGTTAGAGCAGGCTAAAGCTTATAAGCAGGAAGTGGTTGCTAGAGCAGATGGTGATGCTCAACGTTTTACAAGCCTGTACAACGAATATCGTAAAGCCCCTGGCGTTACACGTGATCGTATTTATATTGAAACAGTCGAATCAGTATTATCTCAAACCAGTAAAATTATGGTGGATGTTGAAGGTGGAAATAATATGATTTATTTACCGCTGGATAAAATGTTAGATAATAAAGATGTCAGTCGAAATGCAGTGAGAAATGCAAGTGGCTTGATTGATAAAGCAGGAATTAACGATTTTGATAATAATCTTAGAAATCGTTCTGCACGTACAAGGGAGGCAAGATAATGAATAAAATAGTCGGCATTATAATTGCCTTAGCTTTAATAGTTGTTTATACCTGTACTTTTTTTGTTGATGAACGTGAAAAAGCGATTCTTCTGGCATTCGGTAAAATTGATAAAGTTGGTTATGAACCCGGTATACATTTCAAATTACCTTACCCATTTAATGAAGTTAAAAAACTTGATAGTCGTATTTTAACGATAGATCAACGCCCCGTTCGTTTCTTAACTAAAGAAAAACAACATATGGTTGTTGATTCATTTGTTAAGTGGCGCATTATTGACGAAGCTGTTTATTTTACGGCAACCTCTGGTGGTCGTGAGCAAAATGCAGCTTCATTGATTTATCGTATGGTGGATGACGGTTTACGTAATGAGTTTGCAAAACGTACTGTGCAGGAGGTTATTGCTCAGGACCGAACTCAGATAATGACTTTACTGACGAGCAATATTGATAAAAAAGCGCAGTCTTTAGGTATTCGTGTTGTTGATGTAAGAATTAAACGTATCGATTTTCCTGAAAAAATTAGTCAGAATGTTTATGAGCGTATGCGTACTGAGCGTGAACGTTTAGCCCGTGAACATCGCTCTAAAGGTGAAGAAACGGCTACACGTATTCGTGCAGATGCAGATGCACAGAGCAGAATTTTAGTCGCAGAAGCTTATCGTGATTCAGAAATCATGCGTGGTGAAGGTGATGCGCTTTCTACCGAAATTTATGCAAAGGCATTTAATCGTGATCGTGATTTTTATCGTTTCTATAGAAGTATGGAAGCTTATAAAAACACCTTTGCGAATAAAGGTGATGTTATGTTGATTGAGCCAGATTCAGACTTCTTTAAATACTTTAAGAGTTCAACTGGTAAGTCGAAATAATTATAGCTAGATCTTAAGCCGGACAGAAATGTCCGGCTTTTGTGTGCATGGATGCACGGTATTTTTTAAACGCAGGAGCGGTTTAAAAAGTGTGTGCATGGATGCACGGTATTTTTTAAACGCAGGAGCGGTTTAAAAAGTGTGTGCATGGATATGCAGTATTTTACTTCGGTTTTTT
>Ga0316206_1001897_pt1 | contig 16017 bp, 13 predicted proteins | sample 6monthpyrite_MG_FD_204942 | JGI IMG/M metagenome (GOLD analysis project Ga0316206, IMG submission 204942) | Microbial mat bacterial communities from mineral coupon in-situ incubated in ocean water Damariscotta River, Maine, United States -... | ecosystem: Environmental > Aquatic > Marine >... | reverse complement strand
CCATGTACACATGGATCAGCACCACCCCCGAGCCCACCGCGATCGCCCCGTCAACCTGCTTGGTCCGGATCGAATAGAGCAGCCCGAAAATAAACGCGACGACCACCGAAGAGATCCCGGCAGCGAATCCGATGGTGCCGTTCATGTCCTCGGGGGCGAACCCAACGACGACGAGCCCCAAGATCCCCATCGTGATGGCGATCGGGGCACCGATCGCAACACCCTTAGACCGGAAGATCCGCGCGACCTCGCGAGAGCCCATCGCACTGAGCAGCACAAAGATCGCAAAGACAATGATCCCCGGAGGAAAAGTTTGTGACGGAAAAAACGACGGGGCATCGAGCCCGTCGATCCATTGATCAAGCCATGCGAAGAGTCCAATGAGCACGATCAGAAGCGGGCCGAATGTCAGGCGATGTTTGAGCACGGGCAGACAATAGGACGCTTTTTTCAGAATAACCCGCGGCTAATCCGTTTGATCGCCATCTTGAGGGCGATCAAGCCCACCGAATCGACGAGTCCGCGATGCATAGTCACGCACCGCTTCGAGCCACGCGTCGACTCCAAAGTCGGGCCAATAGAGATCCGTCACATACAACTCGGTGTAGCTGATCTGCCAGAGCAGGTAGTTGCTCACCCGCAGATCGCCTCCGGTCCGGATGAGTATGTCCGGATCGGGCAGACCCGCGGTATAGAGCGAATCAGAGATGAGCGCATCGTCAATCTCGTCGATCGAGATCTCACTCTTTTGAACTTGCCTGGCGATCGAACGGACCGCGTCGACGATCTCGTCGCGCGATCCATAGTTAATCGCGAGGCAGAGCGTGAGCCCGGTGCACTGTGCGGTGGCTTCTTCGAGCCGATCGAGGGCACCAATGACCTCGTTGGGCATCCCCTCGCGTCGACCGAGGATCCGTACACAAATATTTTTTTCGACAAAATGAGCCCGTTCGCCATCGCAATAGGCGATGCAGAGTTCCATCAACGCTTCGACCTCATCGCTCGGTCGCGACCAGTTCTCGGAGCTGAACGAGTAGAGCGTGAGCACCTCGATGCCGATCTTCGAGCAGGTCTCGATCGCGGTGCGGACGCTGGCGGTCCCGTTCTTGTGCCCGAAGATCCTCGGGAAACCACGCTCGATCGCCCATCGCCCATTGCCGTCCATGATGACAGCCACATGCTTTGGGATCTTGAGCGGGTGCACATCGGGGAGAAGTTGTTCGGTCTCGGCGTCTGGAAACTTGGCCCGGATCGCGGCGTAAGCATCGTGGGCCTGCTGGTCTGCAAACTGATTCGGATTGCTTATCGTCGCCTTGTTCATGCGCCCTCTCCAGAATCATTCTTCGCTGATCCGAATCGATTTCTACTCAACCATGATCGTCTGCTCACGGTCCGGACCAACCGAGACGATCGAGACTCGCACACCGACAAATGCTTCGATTCGTTTGATGTACGCCTTGGCCTCGGCGGGGAGTTCGTCGAAAGTCCGCGCCCCGGTGATATCTTGGAAAAACCCGGGCATGGTTTCATAGATCGGCTCAGCATCCGCCAGTGCATATCCATCGGCGATAAATCGATCGGTTCGCCCTGATGGCATGTCATACGCCACCGCGAGCTTGAGTTCGGGCTCGCCGGAGAGCACATCGAGGAGCGTGATGCAGAGTTCGGTCGCCCCCGAGATCATCGCGGCGTATTTGAGTGCCACCAGATCGAGCCACCCGACCCGGCGCGGGCGTCCGGTGGTGGTGCCGAACTCATTTCCGCGTTGACGGATGGCTTCTCCGATGTCGTCGAAGAGCTCGGAGGGCATGGGTCCACCACCGACGCGGGTACAGTACGCCTTGACCACGCCGATAATCCGCTCGATTGATTGCGGCGGCACCCCCGAGCCGGCGCCGATCCCCAAAGCAGATGAGTTCGAGCTTGTGACATAGGGGAAGGTCCCGTGATCGACATCGAGCATCGTCGCGTTGGCACCCTCGAAAAGGATCGAGCCACCGGCTTTGGAGATATCGTCGAGGAGATAGGCGGTGTCCTGGAACATCGGTGCGAGTTGGGCACCGAACGCTTCCATCTGCTCTGCGATCGCGAATGGATCGAACGGTGTAAACCCCTCGGGATGCAACGAGCCGAATACGGCGTTCTTCATCGAACAGATCATCTCGAGTTTTTCACGGAGGATCTGCGGACGAAGCAAGTCCCCGATCCGGATCGCGGTGGCCCGCTGAACCTTGTCGGCATACGCCGGACCGATCCCGCGTTTGGTGGTCCCGATCGCCGAGATCACACCCTTGCTCTGGGTGCTCCCATTGCGGACCGAGCCGCTCAAGAGCTCCTCGCGGAGCGTGTCCTCAGCTTTGTGATAGGGCATCACGACATGGGCACGATCCGAGATCACCATATTGGAGGTGTCGACTCCGCGATCGGTGAGGACTTTGATCTCTTCGAGCAAGCGCTCTGGATCGACCACGACCCCATTGCCAATAATGGCCTTGACGCCCGGCGAAAGGATCCCAGAGGGAACCAGATGGAGTGCATATCGCTCACCCCCAACGACCACAGAGTGCCCCGCGTTGGCGCCGCCGTTATAGCGGACCACGGCATCGAAACTTGCAGCGAGCAGATCAACAAGCTTGCCCTTGCCCTCGTCACCCCATTGGAGTCCAACAACCGCCGATGCATTCGTTATCCGCGCTGACATGATGTGCTCGCTCCTGCGTTTGGTGCGTTTGAAGGAGGCTATGAAATACTTATCGGTACTACAATAGCACGATGAATTTCGGCGAACCATGCAAACGAGAGACCGGAAGACGCTTTGTGATGGTTATTGGGGATTTAGCCATCCGCCATGTCATTATCCAGTTCGAGTTGGGCTCTGTTTCATCCGATAGAATACTGTCCACGATGAGGAGCCCGATATGACTGACCAGAACATGGTCCGAATCATGTGCCCAAATCTCACCTGCCGAAAGGTGCTCTCTATCCCTGAGATGGCTCGGGGAAAGACTGTCCGCTGCAAATCCTGCGGCACAAACATCCGTGTTCCCAGCACCAAGCCCAACACCAAGCCCAGTCCATCTCCCAGCACGGATACACCGGCACAATAAGAGGGTACACCCTTACCAATAGTCCGACGACATGAATCACGCCACCGATGAGGTGGCGGTATTTGTATAGCTCGGTGTTTTCAGTGGCTCAGAGCGGGGGCTGATCTTCGTCATCTTCGAAATCAAAGTCGAAGTCCATCATGCTCGAATCGTCGGTGATATTGATCGTGGTGACCATTTTGGTAGCTGGCGCTTTCTGCTGCACCGGGGTATTGGATGACTCTTCCACTTCGGGGATACCGTCCTCATACATCATCTCGACATCGATATCGCCCGGTTCGCCATTGACGGTGACGAGGAAGACCAAGCCTCCGAATGAGATGAGATCCCCCGCCGAGACCGGCTCTGAAGAGATTTTCTCTTGGTTGACATAGGTGCCGTTGCTTGAGCCCAGATCGTTGACCACGATCGAACCATCATCGATGGTGATCTCGCAGTGCTTGCGCGAGATCCCGGCGACGGGCACGCGGATGTGACAATCGTCGAGACGCCCGATGAGCGTCTTAGAGCGGGTGAGGGGGACCGGGGTGGCCACACCATTCTTCGTTACGCGAACAAGGACAACATCCAAAGCGGTCCTATCCTTTCCAGCACTGCTCCAAGAGACTATTTCCTCGGAGGATACGCCTATGGCGGACAATACCGCCTTTTCGCTTCTCAAGCAACGATCTATTGGCTCATCTGGCATGGTATTTCGAGACCTTCCTGATCCCGAATCCACCCGAGCAGGGTCCAATCGTACTCGATCACTCTATATACACATACCATTTTGTACGCACAAATGCCACTATTGTGACTTCTACTCTATCGTCGATCGTCAGGATCGCCAACAAAATTTCACAGATCGTCTGGTCCGAGAACTCCGCGCTCAGGCCCCGTTCGCCGATCAAAGCCCGCTCAAATCAATCTTCGTGGGCGGCGGCACCCCTTCGCTGCTCGCGCCTGATCTGTGGAAATTCCTCCTCAACGAGCTGGAATCCCTCTTTGATCTCTCCGAGATCCGATCCGGGATCGGCGAGTTCAGCGTGGAATGCAACCCCGAGACGGTCAACAATGAGTTAGCCCAGATTCTTGTCGCCGGCGGGGTCAATCGGGCATCATTGGGCGCTCAATCGTTCAATCCGATCCACCTCAAAGCCCTCGAACGGCTCCATGACCCCGCCAAGGTCCCCATCGCGATCGAATCGCTGCGATCGGCGGGGATCGAGCGGGTCTCGGTGGATCTGATCTTCGCTGTTCCTGGGCAAACCATCGAAGAGTGGGATGCTGACCTTGCCATCGCCTTGGGCTTCCCTATCGATCATCTCTCGTGCTATGGGCTGACCTACGAACCTGGCACCGCGATGACCGCCCGGCTCCATCGCGGCGAGTTCACCAGCGCCCCCGAAGAAATCGAAACCGAGATGTATCTCCATACCATCAACACGCTTCGTGCGCACGGTTTCGAGCGCTACGAGGTCTCCAACCACGCCAGACCCGGAGCCGAGTGTCGCCACAATCTCGCGTACTGGACATCGCAGGATTGGCTCGCGGTCGGGCCGAGCGCTTCGGGGCACTATCGCGGAGCCCGCTGGAAGAACACACCCCGGCTTGATGACTATCTAAAAATGGACGACGAGGGGTTCGCCCCAGTGTGTGAGTTTGAACCCCCAAATGATCGGCGAGAGCTCATGGACCTGCTCATGACTTCGATACGGCTCGCCCGGGGGGTCGATGCGGGGCTGGTGCTTGATTGGGCTGCCAAACTTGGTGCCCAGGAGAAGCTCAAAGCGGCCGCGATCATGTGCCAAGATCAGGGGTGGCTCAGAGAAGCCAAGACCGATCGTTGGCAGCTCACAGATGATGGTTTTCTCTATGCCGATCGGGTGGCGCGGGAGTTCATCGGGGCGGTGATGGTTGACCGTTGACCCTTGGCACAGGCGTCTCGCCTGTGTCTTTTCCCCAACCAAGCAAGACACAGGCAAGACGCCTGTGCCACCTTGAAAGGATTCTACTCCGGTTTGGGTGTCTCAATATCGGGTCTTGGGATATCGAGCCGATTGAGGGTTGTGCGGAGGTCTTTGGGCCACTTGGTGCGGATATCAACTGGCTCTTCTTTGATCGGATGGGTAAAGACTATCCGGTGGGCGTGGAGCGCCAATCTTGGCGAGGCGTGGCGGACGATCTGAGGGCCGTAGAGCTTGTCGCCGAGCACGGCGGCCCCGATGAGATCCATATGGATGCGGACCTGATGGAGCCGACCGGTGACGGGGCGGGCCTCGATCATGGCGGCAAGGTTGTTCGACGAGAGCACGCGATAGGCAGTCACGGCGGGCTTTCCGGCACTCGATATCGACGCTCTACGGATCGAGGTGTATCGGCTGGTGCGTTTGAGTTGTTCGAGGATCGGTCGGCGGATCACACCATGAGCATCTTTGGGTGCTTTGTGGCACAAGGCCCAGTAGTACTTGCTGATTTTGCGTTGCTCGAACTGAGCCCGTAATCCGTCGTAGGCCTGGGCTGAGAGGGCGACGAGCATCACGCCCGAGGTTTCGCGATCCAAGCGATGGACGAGCCCAAAGTCGCGGGCCTGACCGAGCTGTTGGAGTTGCTTGCCATACTTGACAAAGAGCCCGTTGAGCAGGGTGTCATGCTCGTGCCCGACGCCGGGCTGGGTGACGATGCGGGTGGGCTTCTCGACGACGAGCAGATCGTTGTCCTCGTATTTGATCGAGAAGGTGACGCGTTCGTTGGGTTGGATGATGCCTGAGGGTCGATGCACACGGGGTCCTTTGGTTTCGGGGAACCACAAGCGTAGGAGGACAACCCTGTCGGCTCTCGATCGGCATAGGATTGAAGCACACTATTGGGCATTCAAACGGACATCATCTCGATGAATCAGCGATGAATCAGGACCAGAACGCCATTTTGAGGATGATTGATGCCAATCTCAACCGGGCATCGGAGGGGATCCGGGTGATCGAGGATTGTGTGCGCTTCGGGCTCGATGACGCCGAACTCTCCAGTGCGTGCAAGGCCGCCCGTCATCGGCTCCGCTTAGGGATCGAGTCGCTCGATCTTCCCGATGATGCTCTAATCGCCAGCCGAGACACGATCGGTGATGTGGGAACTGCACTCCAAGCTCCGGGCGAATCGGATCGCTCGGCCGGAATGCATGATCTGGTCTCGGCGGCGAGCAAGCGGGCCACAGAGGCGCTGCGGGTGATTGAGGAATCGGTCAAGGTGCTCGGACACGATGGAGCAGCGTTCGAGTCGATCCGATATCGGCTCTACACCATCGAACAGCAGGTCATCCTCGCACTCGCACCGTCCTGTCCGCAGTGGGCGTTGTGCGTGCTTGTCACGCATTCGCTCTGCACACACCATTCCCCGATCGAGATCATCAAGCGAGCCGCAGCCGGCGGGGCGGGGTGTATCCAGATCCGTGAGAAGAAAATGGATGATGCGGAGTTGCTCGATCATGCTGGGCAACTCACGGATTGTGCGCACGAATTTGGGCTTGATGTCATCATCAACGATCGGGCGGACATCGCCAAACTCGTCGGGGCTGAGGGTGTGCATCTTGGGCAGAACGACCTGCCGATCGAGGCCGACCGGGATCTGCTCGGGCATCGGGCGTGGATCGGGCGGACCTGCCCCACTGTTGAGCACGCGATCGAGGCGATCGGGCAGGGTGCAGACATCTGCGGCGTCGGGCCCGTGTTCAGTTCTACGACCAAATCGAAACCCACGCTCGGCGGCGTTGGGCTCATCGAAGCATATCTCGAGGATCCCGCAACTCGTGATACGCCGATGCTTGCGATCTCGGGGATTGATGAATCGAATATCGACGAACTCGCACAGTTCGGGTGTCCGGGGGTTGCGGTGTCGGGCGCAGTGTGTGGGAGCGAGGACCCGGAAATGGTCTGCCGACGGATCGTTGAGGCGATCGGGTCTCGCCGGGGTGTGGGCGAACCTATCATCCGGGCATGAGTATCCAGTACAAAGAAGCCACGCTCGAATCCGGAATGAAGATCATCGCCGAGTCCGACCCGCAGGCCCACTCCGCAGCTGCCGGGTTCTTCGTCAAAGCGGGTGCCCGTGATGAGGCGATCAAGATCATGGGGGTCTCGCATTTTCTTGAGCACATGATGTTCAAGGGGACTGAGGAACTCACAACCGAGGATATCAACCAGGGTTTCGACAACCTCGGGGCGAGCAATAATGCGTATACATCGCGGGAGATGACCTGTTTTTATGCCCATGTGATCCCGGAAAACATCTCGCCGGCGACGGAGCTGCTCTCCAAGATGATGCGTCCGGCGCTGCGCACCGAAGACTTTGATACCGAGAAGAATGTGATCCTCGAAGAGATCGCGATGTATCAGGATAATCCGTTCTGGGTGCTCTATGAAGAGGCGATCGCCCGTCATTATGGAGCGCACGGATTGGCCCATCGGGTGCTGGGAACGAATCAATCGGTGTCGGCTCTTTCTCGTGATGAGATGGCACAGTATTTCAACGAGCGTTATTCAGCCGACAAGACGGTCGTGGCGCTGGCGGGGAATCTGGACTTCGAACAGTCTGTCGCCCAGATTGATGCATTGTGCAAGGATTGGCAGCACAGCGTGGGCGAGCGGGTCACGACGATCCCTCCGGTTGCACCCTCGGCGTTCACCATGCGGGATGAGCGTGTCAATCGTGGATACCTCATCGGCATTGCCCAAGCCCCGGCAAGCAACGATGACCAACTCTATGCGGCGACCCTGCTCGCCCAGATCCTCGGCGGGGCGGATAACTCGAAGTTGCATTGGGCGTTGATCGAGACCGGGATCGCTGAGGAATCTCTTGCTGGGTACGACGGGCTCGATGGGACAGGCGATTTCTATGTCTATGCGTCGGGTGATCCCGAGAAGCTTGACGAGATCTGGGCGGTGATGTCCGAGGAGATCCGCTCGCTCAAGGACACCATGACGGATGATGATCTAGTGGGGCTTCGCTCAAAGATGGCGACGGCGGCGACGATCGGATCTGAACGCCCGGGCGATCGGATGCAGCGGCTTGGTCGGCTCTGGACGATGACGGGGCAGTATCTGCCGCTCGAAGAGGAGCTTGCCAAGATTGAGGCGGTGACGCTTGATGATCTCAAGGCGGTGTGCGATGCGTATCCGCTCGATCGGTGCACGCTTGGGCGGATGCTCCCACAGAGCTAGGGCTTCCCGTTTTGTCAAAAAATCTCGGCTAGGCGGCTTTTTTCCGTGGGACAAAGGCGCGGACAGCGGAACCCTCGCTCGACTTGGCGGCCAGCACCGCTCGGCTTGCTGCTTGGACCAAGAGTTCGGGTGAATTGAAGGTCGGGCGGCTCTCGTCATCGACTGTGGCAACGCCCATCGAGAGTTTGACACAATCACCAACTCCGTCGGCATCGGGGAACCAAGTCGGGAGGCGTTTGGAAAACTCGTCGCAGCAGGTGCTGGCGATCTGTGTGACCTCTGCCCGTTCAGCACCGGGGATGACCACCGCGAAGATCGAATCCGCGAGGCGACACACAATCCCGCCCATGTGCTCGAACTGGCGGCGGAGCAGCACCGTAGTCCCGATCACGACCTCGTCTTGGGCTCGTTCTCCGACCACGCTGGCAAGCTCGTCGTAGCCGTTGAGCACGACCTGTAGGATGCTCAGGGTGAACTCACCTGCGTGGGCATCCTTGAACACCTTGTTGACCGCGAGCGTGAATCCGTCGCGCATGAGCACGCCTGTGATCGGATCCGTCCCGTCGTCGGATTCGACCAGATCAGCGAACTGCTTGGCGGCGTACCCTTCGATCTGTTGATTCTTCGAGAGCTCGATGAGCTGTCGATCGGCGTTGTTGAGCACCTCTTCAGGATCGGGCACCGAGGAGACATCGATCGAAAAGAGATTCCCAAGTTCCTTCGTGGTGGCCCCGGTGTTTGTGATGAGTTCGTCGACCTGTGAGTCGGTGAGCCCGAGCCATCTCGATCCCTTCGCATATGCGTTGCGGAGCGATTCGGTCGGGTTTTCTGCACTGAGTACGGCATGGATCAGATTGCCCATTGCGACGCATTTGGCCCGCTGAGAGAACTCAGGCGGGCAGGCGGTCGGGCGATCGTGGTAGCGGACTGGGATCACGATCTCGTGTGGAATTTTCCAGTTCTCGCAGAGCATCGCCCCGACGGTTGAATGCTGGATCTCGAACGCATCGAGTTCAAGGCGGGGGAGTATGTTGTGATCGCCCTCTGCTGCGTTGACCACATCGAGGTATTCTTTGCCGATCGTGCGGTGCATGGCGACCATCCCGATGTCCTGGAACAGCCCGGCGAGGAAGACCTCGTCAATGATTTTTTTGTTGTCCACCATATCGGCTGCAAACTTTGAAGCCACCGCGGTGGTCAACCCTCGCTGCCAATATCCGATGTAATCGAACTCATCGCCCTCTTCGCCCTTGACGGTCGAGACAAGCGAGAACCCGAGCACGAGCGTTTTGACCGGACCGAGCCCGAGCATGATCAGGGCGTGGTCGATTGATGCGCACCGCTTGCGGAGCCCATAGAAACTCGAGTTAACCGTACGGAGGATCTTGGCCGCGATCCCCTGATCGAACTGGATCTCCTTGGCCAGCTCATCCATCTTCACATCCGGGTCGGAGGTGAGCTCGAGCACACGGATAGCGACCGCGGGCAACGAGGGGAGCGTCTGGCAGTTCAAGATGTCTTCCAAGAGTTTGGTGTCCATCCGTATCGGCTTCTTCGATTGACGCACTCATCTGGCGATCCGTCGCCCGATCTTCTTATGCATCTCTATCGACATTTCCGTTCGGGGAGTTCAGCGCGATGAGGTGGATTCGGCAATCATCTGAGCCTATTTGGGCGTTCTCATCGCTCAAATCTGAGGATACAGCCAAGTGCTCGAAGGCAGATGGACACCAATAATTGACCTGATATACGAGGCCAAGAGCCTGCCGAGGCGTTCGATATGCTCTTGCGGTGCCTCATTGAGTTCGATCGGCTGGATTCCGATGCGGAGCTGACGCATGAGATCGACAGTGGATCGACGCACACGCCAAGTGTCCGATAATCGGGTATCCGATTGTTCGTTATTGATGTGCACCGGATCGACGGTCAGCCCGCCGAGATGAGCACTGAATCCAAATACTTGGGCATCTTCGTGAAAGCGTTCGCCGTTCGACACATCAACCATCAACTCCGGGCGGGCTCCGGTGTGCTCAAGGAGCTGCCACTGATACCACGCGAGGTGGGCGTGGATCCCATGCAATGACTGGCATAACTCTGGAACCGCGAACGCTGAGAGCACCGCCAGAAGTCCGTCGTAGACAAAGGGATGCGGATCGTGATCGTTGATCAAACGGGGGATCAGGTCGATCGCGTACATGCAGGCATGGAACCGTGCGAGCGATCGGCGGATCAAGTACATTGGCTCGTGAAGGTCCCAAGCGGTGAGGATCGCCAGATCTGAATCGGGTTTGACAATCGCGACCATGTGCCCCATCGTTGCGATCTCGAGACCGCCTGAGAACGCTGATTTTTCGCGTTTGGAGCCCTTGGCGATGCATCGGATCATCCCATGCTCGCGGGTCAGCAGCGATACCGTCTGGGAGGTCTCGGACCAGTCCCAATGACGCAAACACACCGCATGATCCTGTATCGTGGGCACGAGGAACGATAGCACACCCAACAACCACGCGCCCTATCCTTGCCTATGCACTTCACTCTCATCGACCGCGTGCTCGAGCGCACCGACACCCAGATCGTCACCCTCAAGCATGTTTCGAGTGCGGAAGAATATCTGCAGGATCACTTCCCGAGTTTTCCGGTGCTTCCCGGTGTGATGATGCTCGAAGCGATGACCCAGGCGGCAAGGGTGTTTCTCGATCCGGACAATGCCGCCGAGATGCCCTGGGTATTGACCCAGGTCCGTGCACTTAAATATGGCGCATTCGTCCGCCCCGGCGCTTCGATCCGTGTCACCATGACCAAGCACAAGGACAACGGCGATGGGTCGGTTGATTTCAAGGGCGATGTTCGACTCATCGAACCGGGTGCAACACTTGCCGATAACCCGCCCGTTGCTTGCTCGGGGCGGATTACGGTTCGCCCGATGTCAGCCTGAACATCTGCACCAAGTATCTCCATAATAAATTCTTGCTCAGCTTCTAGAACTCTGGTATATTCGCATATATCTACTGGAGTTCTATGATGCAACGAATCACCCGCAAACAGCGTGCGTACGCACCCTTGATTGGCTCAGCATTTGCAATTATTTCCTTGCCCTCTCTTGCTCGCGGCGAAGATCCATCTCGCGGCGTGCCCGTCATCTGGGATGGAGAGGCCGGGGATATGCAATGGTTTAATCCAACGAACTGGGACCCCGATGCACTTCCTGGGAAGAGTGACACCGTGCTGATCCAGATCGGCGGGCCTGTGATTGCGCTCAACCAACCGATTACGGTGGACTCGCTCAATGCCCAGACCGGGCTCACGCTTTCGAGTTCGTCGCTGGCGATTTTCAATCCATCGATAATCAACGGGCTCTTTATTGATGGGCTCTCACCGACAATCGATTCTTCGACAAGCACGCTCAACATCACTGGCACTAGCGCATTCACCTCCGCGACGAAATGGGCTGGGGCAGGCACGACACTCGACGGCAGCATAACGACAATCGGGGGCGTTGCTGTGCAACCCGATAGCACGCTGGTGTTGGCCGGGGATCTCTCATTTTTAGCCAATCAAAACTTTTCGCAAGCGGTCAATGCGCATGTGACGATCACGGGCTCAATCACGCTCAGTTCGGGTGCGAGTATCTTCTCTGCAGGGAACGCTCAGGCTCTTTGGGAGTTCACTGGAGGTTCACTCAATCAAGTCGGGGCGAGTACTTGCACCGTTGATGATGATATTTCAATGACGAATGGCACGATCTCGGCGGATGGCGGGGATCTTCTTTTTGACAATAACTACACAATCACAGGCAGCACCGTCAGCTCAACGAATGATGCGGTGATCGATTTCGACGGTAACACCGGGGGAAATCCGTCCAATACAATCCATGTCTCGTCTTTCTCTGGGAATGGTGATATCGACATCTCCGGCTCGCCGACTTCGATCGGTTCGCAGAGCGGGCTTTCCACAGCGAGTATGATGGCTCCGGGCGAACTGAGGCTGCGCAATGGGATCATCATTGAAGACGAGCTCTCGAATACGGGCACAATGACACTCTTCGGCGCATCACTCTCCGGAGATAACGGGAGACTGACCGCGGCGGATGGGGTCATAGAGAGTCGGCTCAGCACTCTGCTCGCGGTTGAAACGATCGTCCAATCCGGTGGCAAGATGGTCTTCACCGACGACACCCGTGTCGATCGAACCCTGCGTGTCAATCAGGGCGGGGTGCTCGAACTCAACAAGTCAATCAACGCCTTATTCCCGACAAAGAATGCACTCGCCAAAGTTGAGATCGGGGGATTGCTTTCGATGCCGACTGGTGGATCGAACTCCGATATCAATATCCCGTTCAATATCCTCTCCGGAGGAACCGTACAGATCGAAGATCGCCGGCTTCAGCTCAAAGCCGGGGGGAGACTCCAGAATGGGTCCGTCTCCTTTGTTGATACCGGTGCTTCCGGATTCCCGAGTCTGGGTTTCAATGGCGACGATCAGGACACTTGGATCTTCGAGACTGGGCTCACCATCGCCAACAACGGAGCCCGAGCGGATCTCTTTTTCGGCAATGGGTTCGGGTCACAACCCAATATGACCATCAACGGCAATCTGACGCTCAACATGACAGGAACCCCAAACATTGCCAAAACTCGAGTCAATAGGATCGCTGGCGATGGCACGCTCGTGAATCAGGGAAACCTGACCATTGAGCGATCGGTTGTGATGGAGACGGATCTCACGAACTCTGGATCAATGGTCCTTCAGGCAGCAATCACACTCAAATCGTCCACTCAACTCGTTGTGCTCACAAACGAATCAAGCGGCACTGTGACACAAAAAAACACGATCCTGCTCGACACCTTAGTCCGAATTGAAAACGCTGGAAACTGGATCATCCCAAATGGGGTGATCATGCGCGAAACGATCGGGACGGATCCACTCGATACCTTTTTTACCAACAACGGCACACTCCGAGCGACCTCCGGGACCTCCACATTCTTCGGTGTATTTATCAACAACGGACAGATCATTGCCGACAGTGCCACGCTCTCAATCCTGAACCCAACCACTGTCGATCAACAAGGCAGAACAGTCATCAGCGGCGAATGGGAGACTCGCAATAATGGAAAGATTCTGATTCCCTCAAATACCGCACCGTCGGTGGTCACCGGCCCCTCGACCAGAGTTATTGGTGGCGGGACCGATCAGCCATGGATCAGGGATGTTGATTCGGTCGAGGACGGGGCGACTGCAGAACTTGTGGACACACGCTTCAACAACCTTGTCAACTTTGATGATTCTGACCTTGTGGTCAGTCAGGATTCTCTAGTCACCGCAACTGATGTATTCTTCGAGAACGACTCAAACGGAACCATCGAACCGGGCGCAACCCTCGAGGCGGACAATGAGATTAACTCCGGGAATGACGATCCTGATCTCCCCTCGGTCCTCGACGATATCCAAGGCGTGACTTTGATTGGGCTCGGCCCGATCACCCCGCCCACGCTCCGAGCAATGACGGTCAATATCTTTGCAAATCTGACTCCAATCCTCGATGACATCGGCACCATGATCGTTGACGGCGATCTCGTCATCCATCCCACCGGCAAACTCAATATCAATCTTGATGGTGTGGCCGCCAGCCGGGTGGATGTCTCGGGAGACCTGACGGTTGATGGGTCCGTAATGATCAGCACGCTCAATGGGTATACGCCCGTGCTCGGCGATTCGTTCTCGATCGCCACCGTCGCCGGAGCGACCAACGCTTTGCCGAACCGGGCGATCGGCGATGCCGGGGTGGGGCTCGCTTACGGCTTGGTGATCTCCGGGTCCGATGTGCTCGTGCGGGTGGTCTGTTCTGCGGATCTCACCAACGATGGCGTGCTCAACTTCTTCGATGTCTCAAGTTTCCTGAGCACACTCCCCGACTACAACAACGACGGCGGCTTCAACTTCTTCGATGTCTCGGCCTTCTTGGTCGATTTTGGTGAGGGGTGTTCATAACGCTCGATCATGCTTTTCTGAGATTGGGCGAGTACCATCGGGTCTATGACTCTGATTTGCGTACCACTGATGGTCGAAGACCACACCGAAGCCCTCCAAGACGCCGCTCTTGCCAAAGAGCATGGGGCGGATCTTGTCGAGTATCGCGTCGATGTGTTCTTTGAGGATAAACAGGACTCGACAGAGCAGCTTCAGGATCGGATTGAACGGGTATTGGATCTGGTTGAGGTCTCGCCTCTGCCTTGTATTGTCACCTGTCGCCCGCATTGGGAGGGCGGCGACTACCACGGCGACGATGACGAACGGGTTGCGCTGTATGAGGCACTCGGCACGGCTGAGCACCCGCCGGCGTATATTGATGTGGAGTTGGCGACCTATACGCGATCGGCGAATATCCGCCAAAAGATCAACCTCGCGGTCAATCACCCCGAGCAAAAACGGACCGTCTCAACCCGCCTGATCCTTTCGACGCATGATTTCGATGGTCGCCCATCGGATCTGACGCGCAAGATCATGGCGATGCAGGATGAACCCGCGTGCAGCGTCGTCAAGGTGGCGTATCGGGCTCGCTCGATTCGGGACAATCTGGAGTTGTTCGAGATCCTTGGCGATCGCCAGAAGCCGACGATCGCGCTAGGGATGGGTGAGTTCGGGGTGATGAGCCGAATCCTCGCGCCCAAGTTCGGCGGGTTCTTGACCTTCGCATCGCTTCGGAATGAATCGACCACTGCGCCGGGTCAGCTCACGATCGATGAGTTGCTGAATCTGTACCGGTTCCGTTCGATCTCCCCCACCACCAAAGTCTACGGCATCATCGGCTGGCCGGTGACGCAGTCGATGTCGCCGATGGTTCATAATGCGGGGTTCGAGGCGATCGGGTGGGACGGGGTGTATGTGCCGATGCCGGTGGAGGGGAGTTATGAATCGTTTAAGGCGACGGTGGGCATGTATATTGACGAAGACGAGTTCTATGGTGCAAGTATCACGATTCCCCACAAAGAGCATCTCATCCAATTCTTCAAGGAGGAAGACAGATTCCTCATAGAAGATGATTGCTCTGTAGCAAATACGATCTATCGCGAGATTGAAATGTGGAACGAAGATGATGAATATCACGAACTAACCACTCAGCCGTTAATCTCTAACACCGACACAACTGCTATACGACAATTGATACTCAACCACTATGGCAAACTCGGCGGTCTACAGGTAATGGTAATGGGTGCCGGCGGGGTGGCACAAGCCGTACTCGAAGTTTTCAAAAAGCATAGCTCCGATGTAGCCATTTGGAATCGAGATATTGATCGCGCCCAACGGTTAATTGATGATCTAAAAAAAATGGCATCGAATGATTCACTCCACGTACGATGCCAAACTATTGACCAAGATGACCTCTTAAATTTGACTTGCGACCTCTACATCAACTGCACCCCCGTCGGCATGACCGACGGCCCGGACCCCGATGGGCTTTCGATCCCCATCCCCGATATGGACCAACTCGCACCCGAGACCGTGTTCTTTGATACGGTGTACAACCCGATCGAGACGCCGATGCTCAAGGCGGCCAAGGAACGCGGTTATCGCACGATTGATGGGGTGCAGATGTTCGTCAAACAAGCCGAGGCGCAGTTTGAGATCTGGACCGGGCAATCGGCACCGGATGGGTTGTTCGATCGGCTGGTGCGGGAGAAGCTCGGCTCATAAAAAAGGCTCCCGATTGGGAGCCTTTG
>Ga0316206_1001896_pt1 | contig 16017 bp, 17 predicted proteins | sample 6monthpyrite_MG_FD_204942 | JGI IMG/M metagenome (GOLD analysis project Ga0316206, IMG submission 204942) | Microbial mat bacterial communities from mineral coupon in-situ incubated in ocean water Damariscotta River, Maine, United States -... | ecosystem: Environmental > Aquatic > Marine >... | reverse complement strand
GGCGTACTCAGAAAAGCCTGATTCAAAAACCTTTTCCATACCATGACGTTCCAGCCTGCGCTGAGTGATGCCGGTATATAGTTCACTTAAATCAATACCGGACCAGAACTTGTCCTCGAAAGAATCGGCTGCCGTTGCCGCCTTATTCAATAATTTATATTTATGAATAATAACGGTCCAGGAAATAATTGACGCGGCGACTAATGACAACATCACCAGTTGCACGGTTAAACTGGCTCGAAGTACCAGATCAAATAATGATAGATCAGCTGACACAAAGCGTCCCCTTAATTAGAATTATGTCTTCCATTGCCGTTAACTCAGAAGATAACTGTGGTTGCCGGCACACTACTAATTTCCCAGCGACTGAACAATACATTCTGGAATCGCTGTTGGCTTTAACAGGTCTGCCTGCAAACAGGCCACCTTACAAGTTGCCTGACAAAGTATGGTTTCATCTTTATCACGCAGAATTATTTGTTTAAAAACAAGGCTGGCTTTTTTTAACTCGATTATTTCTGTCGTCACTGTTAACAAATCATTAAACACAGCTGGTTTATGATAATCAGCGTTGATATTACGTACTGCAAAAATAATATTCTGTTGCTTTATTAATTCGTCTTGCTGTATATCAAACTGACGTAAAAATTCGGTTCTCGCCCGTTCAAAAAATTTCAGGTAATTAGCATAATAAACCACACCACCTGAGTCTGTATCTTCATAATAGACCCTAACCGGCCAGGAAAATTTCATTTATCTTCTTCTTTTTGGCTCTTTTTAATACTACGCATGATTATAAAGGCGTTTACCATACAAACAGCATCACTCATCGAGTAAAGACATGTTTTCATCATAATTTTGATTATTTTTAGGTTTTTTTAAACCAAAGTGAGCATAGGCACTACTGGTAGCAATTCGTCCACGTGGGGTGCGCATTAAAAAGCCCTGTTGAATCAGGTACGGTTCGAGCACATCTTCAATCGTATCTTTTTCTTCACCTAACGCGGCCGCCAGGTTTTCTACACCGACTGGCCCGCCATCGAATTTTTCAATGATTGATAACAGTAATTTCTGATCCATGTGATCAAAACCGTGCTTATCTACTTTAATCATATCCAGCGCTTTACTGGCGACATCAGCGGTGACCACTCCGTCGGCTTTCACCTCCGCATAATCTCTGACGCGTCGCAATAAACGGTTAGCGATTCGTGGTGTCCCTCGTGCGCGTCTTGCAATTTCAGCCGCCCCATCGTCGTCCATTTCAACATTCAGAATATTGGCCGAACGTTTCACGATTGATTTCAGATCTGTTGCATTATAAAACTCCAGCCTCAAGACAATACCAAAACGATCACGCAATGGAGAGGTTAAAGCGCCTGCTCTGGTAGTGGCACCAACTAAAGTAAATGGTGGCAACTCAAGTTTGATGGAACGCGCTGCAGGACCTTCACCGATGATAATATCAAGCTGAAAGTCTTCAAGTGCAGGGTAAAGTACTTCTTCAACAACCGGACTTAAACGATGAATTTCATCGATAAACAAAACATCATGTGGCTCAAGGTTAGTTAATAGTGCTGCTAAGTCGCCCGGTTTTTCTAGGACCGGCCCTGATGTTTGTCGTAAATTAACATCCATCTCATTCGCAATGATATGAGAGAGCGTCGTCTTACCAAGACCAGGCGGACCAAAGATCAGACAATGATCCAGCGCTTCATTTCGTTGTCTGGCCGCTGGTATATAAATTTCCATCTGCTCGTTAACAGCGGGCTGTCCGGCATAATCTTTTAGTAGTTGCGGGCGTATCGCGCGATCTATTCTGGCCTCATCCAACGATGAGGTTTCAGCTGAGATTACTCTGCTCTGATCGGTTTCATTTGACATAAATTATTTACTCAGACCCTGCAGCGATAATCGAATAATGTCTTCTGTGTTCAAGCCACTGGTATCGATGCTACGTACGGTTTTTGAAGCATCGTTAGCTTTATAACCTAAAGAAATAAGTGCACTTACCGCATCACTAACTGGACTATTTGCTGCCGCACTTGATATCTGTCCGGCTGAAGTACTGCTCGTCTCTGACTGCTCTTCTGTGCCTAATTTGTCTTTGAGTTCAACAATCAGTCGTTCCGCCGTTTTTTTGCCTACACCAGGCAAACGAACCAATGCGGCGGCATCATTGTCATGAATGCAACGCGCAAACTCATCAGCAGCAATACCGGATAAAATGGTTAAGGCCAATTTCGGACCCACACCGTTAATTTTTATTAACACACGAAATAAAGTACGCTCTGATTCGCTACTAAACCCGTATAACAGCTGCGCATCTTCGCGAACCACCATGTGTGTATGAAGAACAACTTTTTCACCCAGCTCAGGTAACGCATAAAATGTTGTCATCGGCGCCGAAACTTCATAACCCACACCATTTACATCAATCAGTAATTCAGGCGGTTGCTTTTGTAATAGTTGCCCACTCAGTCTGCCAATCACCAGCCTGCTCCTGTTTTTTTCAATTGCTTCACCAATTGCCCCATTCGGGTATTATTATGTGCATGACAAAGCGCCACAGCCAGTGCATCGGCTTCATCAGCCTGTAACTTTTCAGATAGGTTTAAAATAATCCGCATGATTTCCTGAATCTGCCCTTTCTCAGCAGAACCTCTGCCGACCACCGCTTTTTTAATTGCGCGGGGAGCATATTCACTGACGTCGAGCCCGGCATTGGCACCGGCGCATATCGCAGCCCCTCTGGCCTGCCCCAGTTTTAATGCAGAATCTACATTTTTGCCAACAAAAACCTGTTCGATAGCCATCACCTCAGGCTGCCATTCTGTAATGACATCGCTGATACCAGAAAATATAAAGCCCAGTTTTTCAGCCAGCTCATCACCCTGAACTTTCAAAAAGCCACTGTGAATATAACGACTTTTTAAACCATCACTTTCTATGATACCAAAGCCGGTAAAGCGAGAACCCGGGTCTATACCGAGAATACGAATCAATGATTATTCCTCATTCAGCTTTGCCAACACTTCATTACTGAAGTCTGCATTGGTATAAACCTCTGAGACATCATCCAGATCTTCAAGCATGTCGATAAGTTTTAAGATTTTTTCTGCATCATCAAACTCAACCTGCGTCATATTATCTGCCTTAAATGTTATTTCAGCTTCTTCAGGCACAAAGTTGGCTGCAGACATAGCTTCCTGAACACTGACAAAATCATCAGGTGCAGTCATTACATCAATACTACCATCTTCATGGGCAACCACATCATCAGCCCCCGACTCCAAAGCCGCATCCATAATGGCATCTTCATCACTGCCTGCAGGGTAGCTTAATATACCGGTTTTATGGAACATATAAGCAACAGAACCATCGGTTCCAAGGTTTCCATCACATTTTGTAAACGCATGGCGAACATCAGACACAGTACGATTTTTATTATCAGTGGTGCAATCCACAATCATCGCCGTTCCGCCGGGGCCATAACCCTCGTAGCGAATTTCTTCGTAATTAACATCATCACCTTCACCTGTGCCACGTTTGATGGCTCTTTCGATGGTGTCTTTGGTCATATTGGCTGTCAGGGCTTTATCGACAACCAGTCGAAGTGAAGGATTTGCAGCCACGTCACCACCGCCGCCTGTTCTTGCGGCAATGGTGATATCACGAATTAGCTTGGTAAATATTTTGCCTCTTTTCTTATCCTGAGCAGCTTTACGGTGCTTGATATTCGCCCATTTACTATGGCCCGCCATGATCTGCCTCTAGAAATTATTATTCGCCTGATTTTAGCATTGCTAACAGCGTTGATTAAGCTGAATATCGATAGATTTTGGATAATTATCGACTTTAGGAAAGTTTATGGCTGATTAGCCTGGTTCAGATTCTAACAATAAATTTCCGGCTTCATCACCAAATTTACCTGCACGCAGAAAAGTAATGGTTTGTTGAGCAACTGTTGATGAATAAAGCAGACCCGTATGCGTCACCGGCAAGGTAATAAAATCCGTTGCGCCGTGTAATTCGGCCTCTGAAACGCTCACAGTACCATCATGAGGCTGTGGCAAGCGACCGGTCAATAAACCAACCCCAACTGGAAATGTGCCGGCAATCACACCCAGCTCTCGCCAGCTGTTCCAATGTGGACCATTACCCATCAGATCTTCACTGCCACTATGACCAATAAGCCAGCGAGAGTACCAGTGAAGTGATAATCGCTTAGCAACCTGACTACCATTGACCGGAGAGCCCAATAAAACCACCCGGCCACGGGTCAGGCTGGGATGTAAATCAAAATAACGTAAAAGAACGACACCGCCCATACTGTGACAAACATAATGAATCACCGGCGCATCAATATTTGAGACAAAATGATGTAAATGACGAGCATTTTCTTCAGGACTGCGCTGCAGACTACGATAGCTGAATTTGTGACACTCATAGCCTGCTTTTTCAAGCCGCTGACGCAGTCGCCACATATCGCTGCCCGTCTTCCATAACCCATGTATTAAAACAACGACTTCACGCATAATGATTTATGACATCTTTCAAATTTAATTAAACTGGATCAACTTCTACAAAAGTTATAGTTCAGATTGAAGCTTTGTTAATCCAGAAGCTAAAAAAAGCCGGTAACACCTGTACTAAAAATATTGCGTGTATAGCTGTATCTGCTTATATTCGAAACATTGTCAGCATAACTATACTCCGACACCCACCACCAGCCTTTAGTTATCCGGTATTTTAATTGTGCACTACTAAAGGCTCTGGATTCGTCTCTGACGATGCTATCGTCATTACTATAATCATTGTAACGCGAGTTTCTCTGCTCATGCTTTAAGCGGCCTTTCCATAATTTATTAAAGCGATACACCCATGACAATTCAATTTTTTCGCGGGTTGCAGAATAACTTTTATTAACAATATTATTGGTACCCAGATTGTCCGCCCTGTCATTAAACTCCGTACCTAGCTTGATACGGAATGAATGAGGCTTAATTGTAATATCATACTGGAGATCCAGGCGCTGACTGTCTCCCTCATAGATATCGTAAATAATATCATCTGATGATATATCTTCATGTCTGAGATTTGCTAAGAATTTGTGTTGTTTTGAATATTTATACTTAACATTAAAATCCAGACGAGAAACAGACTGATAGTCCGTTATCCCGTAAGTACTTTGATCAAAACCCAGCCTGATGCTATAGCGCCACCTATCCTGTTTAAAGAGCTGCTCTACATCCGTATGAAATAATTCATAATCATAATTATCCAGATCGTTATAGTCTTTCAGATAATAGCTAATACGCCCTTTCAATCCAGGCATTAGCTGGTTCAGATTGGCAGTTAACAAGCCATAAATATTTAAGAAGCTATCACCAGTTACCGGTTTGCCTAAAGCATCCAATACATTGGGATCACTCACATAATCATCATTACCTGCTTTAGCAAAAACATAAGTTTTAAACTTAGATGATTTTTTTGCCCCTGACTTAACAGACTTAGTTTTAACACCCAGTTTCTTTAGCTGTAAAACAGCCAGCTTTTCTAATTTCGCTGAATAGGCAACAGATGAAGCATGTGTATGTGCAGAAATCTTTTTGAACCAGTCAATAGCCTGTTCTCTTTGCCCCAGTTTATTGCAGACTAAACCGAGGTTATATTTAGCAATCAAATGATACTTGTCAAACGATAATAATTTTAAAAAATAAGCTTTAGACTGATCATAATGTTTTTGTTTGTAACTGATAACGGCCAGGTTATGAATTAAACGAGGATTTGTACGATTGCGATTATATTGCCTGAGGTATTTATCAAATAATGACTGCAAAGACAACTGCGACTGACTTTCACCAGTATTTACCGGGTTAAGGTCTTCTGCAAAAAGAGAGTAACTAGTACTAAATACAATACTGAAAAATAAAAATATAATTGATCTTTTTATAATAAACACTAGCCAAACAGACCTTTTTTAATCCTGCCGGCCTAGACTAGCATAACCACAATAATGACAAAAGATTTATCTAAATACCCGCATCAGGTAATAGACTCTCCGTCAGTTGGTGGATCTTCTGGATCTTCTGGATCTTCTTCACCTGGAGGATCTTCTGGTTCTTCTCCACCCGGAGGATCTTCTGGATCTTCTGGATCTTCTGGATCTTCTGGATCTTCTGGTGACTCTGGCTCTTGAGGCTCTTCAGGTGACTGTGGATCTTCAGGGTTTTCTACGCCTTCCGTACCTTCATGAGACTCTTCAGTTTCTGTTGATGACTCATCAGAACTTTCAGATGTTTCATCTTTTGAGTCATCTTCTTTAGAGTCTTCAGTTTTATGCTCGTCCTCTTGCTCGCTCTCTGACGATACTTCAACCGCTTCAATCAACATCTGTAATTCAGCCGGCAGACTCAACTCATTGATATGTTCACTGGCATCATCATTTTCCAGTACTTGCATGGTAATTTCATCCAGCTCAATTTCTGCAGCCTGACTATCCAGCTGGAAACCTGCCATCGCTGAGATCACTACCAGCAGTTTCAATCTGTTATGCATGCGAACCATCTTCATATCTATTAAACCGCCTCGATTTTAACTGCATTCAACAAGCCTTGTTCTATGCTCTGAATATCTAGTTTCAAACGAAATACTTTTTCCTGATTGCCATACTTTATCTTAGCCACCAACTCACCTGATTCGGCCATTTTGGCCACAATCGGTAAACTCAGCAAGTTTTTACCTTTTTTCAATGCCGTTTTCCATTCAATCTGATGCAGACCTTCACGACCAGCGATGTTTATGTGCTCAGGTACCTGCATAGAGAATGTGGCATCAGCTACTATTTCTGGCACATCAAACACCATATTCACTTTTTTACTCTGATGCAGCGTTAGCTGGATATTGGGTATCTGTTGTTGCTGTGAAACAGGCGGCATGAACAGAGCAGCGGCAACAATTAACATCACACCGGCGGCAATTGCCCCGCCAAAACCTGCGACAAAGGCTGTTTTGTGAGTAGGCGCCTGTTTACGCGGCAGTTTAGCAAAGGCACGATCTTCAAAACCTGCATCAGGCGCTGGCACATCGTGTTCCTTAATAATTTGACGGAATTGCAGTTCTTGCTGCCAGGCCTGATGACAACTATCACACGCACCGAGATGTTCCTGAACCTGTGCATGCTGCGCGGGCTTCAATTCTCCATCAAGGAAATCATCAAGTTGTGTGAGTATAATTTTGCAATTCATCTATTTCTGCCTAATTGTTGGCTTCTTAACCTTTTACACGCATCAATGTTTCAGAAGGTTCCAGAGATAATACTTCTTTAACTCTATTTCTGGCCCGATGGAGCCTCGATTTTAATGTACCTACCGGGGTTCCCATCACCTCTGCCAGCTCTGTTAATGTATAACCTTCCATATCATGCAGCATGATGACATAACGCTGATCTTCATTAAGCTGATCAAGCGCCTTTGTTAACCTTATCTGCATCAAACCCTGCTCTGTTTCATGATCTGGCTGCAGGTTTTGATCTGTGACACTCTCCAGAACCGTGTCCTCCAGCGCATCAGATATGGGGTTACGTTTACTTTTTCTCAGGTTATCAATAAAGCGATTGTACAGTGACCGCGCCAGCCAGGGCTTGAGGTTTTCAATCTGTTTTAATTCCTGCAGTTTTGGATAGAAATGCAGCATCAAATCCTGCACCAGATCTTCTGCCGCCTCCGGCTGATTGGTTAAACGATAGGCAACACGATACAGATGGCCAACATGAGGTTTCAGTAATGCTTCAAACTCATCAGGACTCTGCTTTTTTGAAAAAAGATCGAGAATTGTTGCCATATCTATTCACTAAAACGAACGAACTTTCTAAATCGTTCCATTCGGTAGCCGTTTATCGAATTCCATCTGCGTTTTAAAAAATAAAACCTATAACTATGTTTATGATTCAGATCACAGTAAGTTGCACAAATTTATCGATAATCATACCGAGATGAACCGGAGATAACCATGCAACAAATAGGTAATACTAAATCTTTGCTTTATGGTGCCATCATGATCATTATCTTTATGATTTCGAGTTGTGAATTTGGCTTCAATACCCCAAACACTTCACTAAACAACATTAATGCTCCAGAGAAATATACATCTGTCAGCCCTTCAAAGAATATTACTTAATCTTGTTTCATAAATTTCTTAGCCAGCATTTTTTCAATAACTCTGGCAACAGCAACAAACCCAAATACCGACGTTACACAACTTGATGCACCAAAGCCCATACTGCAATCAAGAGATACACCTTTTACACCTGGCTTATCCTGACTAACTGAACCATCGGGTTTTGGATAAACCTGCTGCTGTACCGAAAAAACACATTCAACACCAAAAGAACGCTTAATATTTTTTGTAAAACCAAATTCTCGTCTTAACGTTGAACGAACTTTTGCTGCCAACGGATCATTCACGGTTTTACTTAAATCTTTGACAGTAATCTGAGTCGGGTCTGTTAAACCACCTGCGCCACCCGTTGTTATTACCGGGATCTTGTTACGTTTGCAGTAATAGATCATCGCGGCTTTAAAACGAATACTATCGATGGCATCAATGACATAATCGAAATGACTATTTAGGTACTTTGACAAGGTTGTTTCAGTAATAAAATCATCAATCGCATTGACTTTGCAGTCCGGATTTATCGCTTTAATTCGCTCGGCCATAACCTCAACTTTTGATAGCGAAATCGTGTTGTCCAAAGCGTGGATCTGGCGATTAACATTAGTTTCACAGATATCGTCGTGGTCAATCAAAGTAATGCGATTAACGCCTGTGCGAGCCAGTGCTTCAGCAGCCCATGAGCCTACGCCACCAATGCCAACCACACAAACGTGCATCTCTTTAACAGCTTCAGCGCCTTTCTCCCCATAGAGACGTTTAACACCTCCAAAACGCTGATCATACATTTGACTCATATACAAAAGACCCAGATTACAGACATAAAAAAACCAGTACATAATGATACTGGTTTTTTATCACAAAAGCCGGAAAAGCTTAAACCTTAAACTGAGCCACTAAGCTGTGTAAGTGATTAGATAGCGTTGACAATTTGCCACTAACGCTTTGTGCATGTGTTACACCTTCAGCAGACTGATCAGCGAGTACGCTGATTGAACTGATATTCTGATTGATATCATTTGCTACAGCACTTTGTTCCTGTGCTGACGTTGCAATTTGAGTATTCATTGAAGAAATAGATTCAATCGCACGCGTTATCGTTGTTAATGACGAGCCGGCTTCACCAGCTTTCTGCAACGTAACTTTCGCCTCTTCACTACCAGACTTCATTGCCTCAACGGCAGAGTCCGCACCCGATTGTAATGACTCAATAATTTCCTGAATTTCCTGAGTCGAATCTTGCGTTCTACTAGCAAGAGTTCGAACTTCATCGGCAACCACCGCAAACCCTCGTCCCTGCTCACCAGCTCTGGCTGCTTCAATCGCCGCATTTAACGCCAGTAAATTTGTTTGCTCTGCTATACCTTTAATAACATCTAATACGGTATCAATATTCTGCGTTTGATTTTGTAGTTCATTAATCACCGAACCAATTTGCTCAACCTCATTGGCCAATTTAGAAACAGACTGAACAGTATCATCGACAATAATATTGATTTGCTTAGCCTGATCATCAGCTTCCATCGCAGAATGAGCCGCATCAGATGTATTGGTAGCTACTTCCTGTACGGAAGCAGACATTTCATTAATAGCAGCAGCCACCTGTTCAACACCAGATTTTTGCTGATCTACACTCATACGCGTAGATTGCGCAATAGAAGACATTTCATCTGCAGACAAACTAAGCGTTTCTGTTGAGTGTGTAACATCAACAATTACATTCTGAATTTTCACCACGAATTTATTAAAGGCTTTACCTAGACGCGAAATCTCATTGTTACCTTCTTCATCTAAACGTTGTGTTAAATCGCCTTCACCTTCAGCAATATCATTCAAAGCAACAACCACATCGCAAATTGGCTTACTGATCATTCTTGTTAATAAAAACGAGAAGAAGATACCAATCAACAAGGCAAATACACTAATAACGAAAGTTTCATTTCTCTGGTTACTAATAGCTTCTGCATAATATGAACGATCCATTGCTACTTCTAACACGCCAATAACCTTGCCACTAAAATCTCTAATTGGCCCTGCGATGTGGCCTGCTTCACGACCATTGACAATATGTTGAACAACATCAGTTAAATCATCCAGCCCTTTTGATAGCTCTGCGCCATCCAGATGGGATTCATCATCAATCGTACCTGCAAATTTCTTAAGCTGGCTTCCTGTAAGCAAATGCAGTGACAAATCGATATCAGTTTGTTGTTTAAAGTTTTCAAAAAATGGCTGACCAAAAGACATGCCAAATTCAAGTGAACCAACATGCTGCCCGGCATTAAAAACAGGTACCATACCACGAACACCAAGGCCAGCTACACCCTTTTCCAGCCCACGGACAGCTTTTTTATCATTGTTTGTTTTTACAACGGTCTTTCTAAATGATGATAAATCATCACCAAACTTTTTCGGTTTATGAACTCTTAAAAAAGAAGTTGCTGGCGGCAAATGAAATTGAAACTGACGAGCGGCATATTCCGGGTTTTTTTTCAAAACATTAAATGAAGGCACCAGCATTTCAGCCAACAGATCACGGTTACCTTCTGCAAAACCTTGCTGTACATCAGGGATATTAGCGACCAGTGCACTCATCATTTCAGCCACTCGACCTTCAGAAGCCAGCTGTGATAGCGCTTGAGAATAATAACTTTCTAGCTCTCTGTTTTCAGCTTGCGATAACACTGTTTTCATATTATTCATACTTAACAGTGAAAGCATCAATGTGGTCAATAAAACGCTTAGCAAAACACCAAAGCCGATTTTCACATTAATATTAATATTCTTTAGCATGGCAAAACCCGGTAAATTCATTAAAAAATAGTTATTAAACAAACAATTAATGTTTATTCCTAAGAATATAGACGAGTTTTTGAAATTTATCGGGAAACGATAGGGAAATATTACAGTTTGATAACAAGATACCCCCCTATAAAACAGGGGATATTGAGAGTTTGAGCTTAAGGTGAAACTTCCAGCATTTTATCCAGTGCTTTTTTGGCCATTTCAGCTTCATCAGCCGGTACGGAAATCTGGTTAACAACATGACCATCAACCAAATTTTCTAAGACCCATGCCAGGTGCTGAGGATCGATCCTGAACATAGTAGAACACATGCAAATATTAGGTGACATGAAATGCACATTTTTACCTTCATGCTTGAACTGCTCATGTAATCGATTGACCAGATTCAATTCAGTTGCAACCAGATAACGGGTATCAGGTTTGCCATCACGAATCACGTTTATAATATGTTCTGTTGAACCGACATGATCAGACTTCTGGCAGACTTCGAATGGACTTTCAGGGTGCGCAACAATAACTGTTTCAGGGTATTCTTTTTTGAAATTATCTATTTGCTCTGGCTGGAACATCTGGTGTACTGAGCAGAAACCTTTCCATAAAATCATTTTTGCATTTTTGATCTGGTTTTCGGTTAAGCCACCCATCGGCAAATCGAAATCCCAAATTACCATTTCATCTAAAGGGATATCCATTGCATAACCCGTATTTCTACCCAGATGCTGATCGGGGAAAAACAATACTTTTTCACGTTGAGAAAATGACCATTCGAGTACATTACGTGCATTAGTTGAAGTACAGACTATTCCACCGTGACGACCACAGAATGCTTTTAGATCCGCCGCTGAGTTAATATAAGTAACTGGTGTAATACTTTCATCAGGGTCTAAAACAGAAGACAATTCCTGCCAGGCTTTTTCAACCTTTGCAAGATTCGCCATATCAGCCATTGAACAGCCCGCCGATAAATCTGGCAGCATTGAAACCTGATCATCACGTGACAGAATATCTGCTACTTCTGCCATAAAATGAACACCACAGAAAATGATATATTCTGCATTTGATTTTGCAGCTTCACGAGAAAGTTTTAAAGAATCGCCAGAAAAATCTGTATGCTTAAAGACTTCATCACGCTGGTAATGGTGACCCAGAATAATAACGCGATCACCCAGTGTTTCACGAGCCGCTTCAATTCGCGCATCGCAGTCGCTGTCATCTAACAGTGTATAAGATTGTATGGCTAATGAACTCATTCTATTCTCAATAAATTTGTAGCTAAACCAGTATTCTAATAGCGCGGGTGTTGGTAACCGAACTGCACAGTTCCACTGCCTGCTGTTTATCTAACCAGCGATATTCACGGTGCTCATCTGGATTAAACTGAATATCACAAGTTGTCTTTAACCTGACAATAAAGACATTCTCTTTATTGTACTGAATTTTTTCATGATAGCGATGGCGCCATGCAGAATGTATTGGGTATATGTTCTGAATTTCAGTGTATTGAACCTCAACACCTTTTAAGCCTGTTTCTTCAAACAGTTCTCGTTCAGCTGTCTGTTGAGGGCTTTCTTCCTCTTCTAAACTACCAGTGACCGATTGCCAGAATTTTTCCGGACGCAAACGTTCCATTAAGAGCACTTGCTGATCTGTTGTACAAATGATGATTAAAACAGATTCGGGAAGTTTGAATTGCGTTGTCATTCCTGCCCTATAAACTTTTATCGCTATAAGGCAAGAATAACAAACTAACTGAAATGTTATTCAGCAGTCTCTGTCTGGACTTTACGCAAACGAATATTCAGTTCTTTCAACTGTTCGTTTGAAACGCTTGATGGTGCATCCGTTAACATACACGCAGCAGTCTGAGTTTTCGGGAAGGTCATAACATCACGAATAGACTGTGCACCGGTCATCAGCATCACTAAACGATCCAGACCAAAGGCCAGACCACCGTGTGGAGGGCAACCGTATTTCAGTGCGTTCAACAGGAAGCCAAATTTCTCTTCCTGCTCTGCTTCATCGATACCTAAAATTTCAAAAGCCGCTTGCTGGATATCAGAGTTATGAATACGAATCGAACCACCACCTAACTCAGTACCGTTCAGTACCATGTCATAAGCACGAGATAAGGCTTTGCCCGGATTTGCTTTTAATGCTTCAACATCGTCAGATGCTGGTGCTGTGAATGGGTGATGCAATGCACTCCAGCGCTTGTTACGCTCATCCCATTCAAACATTGGGAAATCAACAACCCATAACGGTTTCCAGTCGTTTGATGCCAGACCACGATCGTGACCTAACTTAACACGCAGTGCACCGATAGATTCGTTAACCACTGTAGTTGCGCCAGCGCCGAAGAACAGCATGTCGCCGGTTTCAACTTCACAACGTTTAATGATTTCTTCCAGCGCTTCATCAGGCAGAAATTTAACGATGGGTGATTGCAGACCTTCACGACCAGCTGCCACATCATTAACTTTGATATAAGCCAGACCTTTCGCACCATAACGACCCACATAAGCCGTTAAGTCATCAATTTCTTTGCGACTTAAATCAGCGCCTTTTGGTAATTTCAGCACAACAACACGGCCATCTTCATCGTTAGCCGGGCCTGAGAATACTTTGAAGTCGACATCTTTCATGATGTCATTAACATCAACCAGTTCCATATCAATACGCAGATCCGGTTTGTCGGAGCCATAACGAAGCATTGCTTCTTCGTGCGTCATACGTGGGAACGGATTTGGTAATGGCACTTCAAGAACATGCGCGAATAAATCACGAATCATGTTTTCAGTGATCGCCATAATCTCTTCTTCGTCAACGAAGCTCAGCTCCATATCCAGCTGAGTAAATTCAGGCTGACGATCAGCACGTAAATCTTCATCACGGAAACAGCGCACCATCTGGTAATAACGATCCATACCAGAAACCATTAGCAGCTGTTTAAATATTTGAGGTGATTGCGGTAAGGCAAAGAAACTACCCTGATGTGTACGACTTGGTACTAAATAATCACGCGCACCTTCTGGTGTCGCTTTAGTCAGCATCGGTGTTTCCATATCCCAGAAATCCTGATTATCCAGATACTCACGCAAGGTGCGGGTGATCTGGCTACGTAATTTAATACGCTTCAGCATCTCAGGACGACGCATATCAAGATAACGGAACTTCAGACGGTTATCTTCATTCACATCATCATCGTCAATCATGAATGGCGGTGTTTCAGATTCATTCAATACGACCAGTTTGGTCACATTGATTTCGATTTTGCCGGTACGTAAATCTTCATTAACCGTACCTTCAGGACGGGCACGTACGGTACCGGTTACCTGCAATACATATTCATTACGAATAGCTTCTGCCTGAACAAACATTTCAGGATCTTCAGGGTTAAAAACAACCTGAACCAGACCTTCACGATCACGTAAATCAACAAAAATAACACCGCCATGATCACGACGTCGGTTAGTCCAACCGCAAAGCGTTACTTCCTGGTCGAGTAATGTTTCATCAACAACACCACAATAATGGCTGCGCATAGGTAAAAATCCTGAATTAGTGTAAAGCAAAATTGGTTAATGCAAGGGCGGAGATGTTACTTGTTCAACCGGCACTTATCAACCGCAAAGGCCGCTGGAATGCTATAAAATTCAAAATCTTAAGGCTAAATTATTGAAAACAGCCCAATTTAACAAAAACATGTGCTTAATCGGTTGATTTGCTATAAATTCAGCCTCTATGAAAACCCAAACGACGCAACCAGCAACTAAAACCATCTTAATCACAGGCTGTTCATCTGGAATCGGCTATTGTGTTGCTCAAAACCTCAAACAAAGGGGCTACCGAGTATTTGCCACAGCTCGCTCTGAATCAGATGTTGAAATGTTAACAAACGAAGGTTTTGAAACCTTTCAACTTGACCTAACCGATAGTGCCAGCATTAATAAAGCCGTCGACAGTATTCTGGATATCACCGGTGGCCGTCTGGACGCATTGTTTAACAATGGAGCCTACGGACTACCCGGCGCCGTCGAAGACCTGACCCGAGATGCATTGCGTGTACAGTTTGAAACCAATGTTTTTGGCTGGATTGAATTAACCAATCGAATAATCCCGGTTATGCGCCAGCAAGACTATGGTCGTATTATCATGAACAGTTCCGTTTTAGGATTTGCAGCGATGGCGTATCGTGGTGCATACAACGCATCAAAGTTCGCGATTGAAGGATTTACCGATACGCTGCGACTTGAACTTAAGGACACCGCTATACAACTTAGCCTGATCGAACCCGGCCCAATCAGTAGCAAATTTCGCCAGAATGCTAAAAAAGCATTTGATCAGTTTATCGATGCAGAACACAGCCTGCATAAAGAACAGTATGAAGCTATGGAAAGGCGATTAAATAAACCAGGGCCAGCTGCGCCCTTTACACTGCCACCCGAAGCGGTCTTGAAACGCGTGATCCATTCACTGGAATCCAATAAAGCCAAAGCAAGATATTATGTCACCGTACCAACTTATCTATTTGGCTATTTGAAACGCTTTTTTACCACGGCAATGATGGATAAAATCCTGGCAAAAGCTGGTGGCGATGGAAAACGATAACAACTAATCAGGCAAACCCACTTCTATTAAGTGATTTGGTAATTCATTTTTATCAGTATCGGTGTTTGGAAAATTCTGCTGTAAAACATTTTCAATTTTACTAATCGCAGCAAGATAACCTTCTGCAATTTGTCCTGCTTTTATATGAGATACAAAATCAGAAATAACCTGATCCCAGGTTCCGTCGTCTACAATATCATTCACACCTTTGTCTGCCATTATTTCTACATAACGTTCTGCTTCTGAGACAAATAACATCACACCATTTCGTTGATCCGTATGATGCAGGTTTTGTAAAAAAAATTGTTCGTGTGCATAACGTCGTGCCCGACGCTGCTTAATATCTGTCGGGATTAGTTTCATTTTTAATGGTTGCCAGCGGAATATTACTGTAACAACAATAAACGTAATGAATTGCGTCAGAATCATATT
>Ga0316206_1001894_pt1 | contig 16038 bp, 15 predicted proteins | sample 6monthpyrite_MG_FD_204942 | JGI IMG/M metagenome (GOLD analysis project Ga0316206, IMG submission 204942) | Microbial mat bacterial communities from mineral coupon in-situ incubated in ocean water Damariscotta River, Maine, United States -... | ecosystem: Environmental > Aquatic > Marine >... | reverse complement strand
AATATTTTGGCATTCAGCTTTCGTGGTGTTGCTGATTTTTTCCACTAACAGTTTTTCCTCCTTGGGAGGGAGCGGGACGTCTTTGAAAAATCCGCTCAACAAGTTGGCGTTGGTCAGACTCAATTCTCCGCTATCAATTTTTTCTTTGGCGGCGGGAACTTTGCGACTCAAGCGCATGGCGCTGAGGCGGCGGTAGGCCTGATCTTCGCTATAGCTCAATTCGCCTACGGCGTAGTCGAAGAGGGACTTATATTTGAGGTCGCAATAGAGTTTTCGCTGTTCGATAATTTGCAGATGATCGATGATATTTGCGGTCAGCTTTTTCTCTTGAGCAACGAGATTTTTGGTGTTTTTTAAAATTATTCGATCGCTTAATTTTGCTAAATTCATCGTTATCTCCGGGTCAATGATTTTTGTGAATTTAGCATGGTCCAGGCGAGATTAAAAATGTAAGAGTCTCCCCACCGCCGATGTAGAAGGGGGAAGAGGGTTAGCTGCCTCGTTTTTTAAGCGCTGTAAAATGGCGCCGCTGAGAATTTTCTAAAGCGACACTAAAAATTTAAGAAAAAACAATTTGTAACCTCGCTAGCGCTGAACTCCGCGACCAAAAAAAAGGTAAAAAAATACTTACATTTTCTAATAAAGACGATTTATTATCCATCATCTTGTAATATTTAAACGGAGGTAAAACTTCTCTCTCGGGTGTGCGCCCGCTCCATTCTCCGCGCTAGCGCTGACAATTATTCATTGCCATGGGAAATCACTCAGTATTTAAAAGATGTTGGCGATTTTTTTTCTGGCAAAAGAGAACCTTGGTTAAGAGACCACTGCTTATCGCGATACCTTTTTTGCTCAGTGAATATAGTCAGTCGGTGCGCCTGCTGCTTTCCCTACTCAAGCTCACCAATGATTTCATTCAATCTATGAATGATCGATACGCGGGAAGTCCCAGAAGTCTGTTAGCACTTTATGTTAATTTATTAAGGTCAAAAAAAAGTGACCGAAGAGGTGAGTGTACTCATGCAGGAGGAGTCTTTGAAATTCATTTTATTTATCCAGTCGGTGTTGTTCTTACCCCTGGTTAGTTTTGCTGGGAAATACGCTGACCCCGTTAAAGAATATAGTTTAGACCAAGTTATGCAAAAATATCAGACTATTTCAGCAAACCTTCAAGCAACGATAGTTGGCCCAGTTCGCTGTACTGAAATAAATAAAAGCTCAGGTGAAAATGAATGCAGCTTTAAAAAGTTTTGCAAGGTTTTGGATAAAAATAGAAATAACCCCTATCTGTATATTAATAAAGAAGGTTTCAAAATTCCAAACTATCAGTTGCATAGTATTGAAAGGTCTATTAATCGCTGTTACCTCAATGTTAAAAAACAATTTAAAAAGGTGAAAGATGATGCTATTGGCGAAGAAGAAAACCCGCAACTCACTGCACAAAGGACAATTTTAAAGGCACGTCTTTCTTTATTAAAAACGATTAGAGAGGAAAAGTTTGAAAAAGAGTTCAACTCCTTTGAAGAGCATATTGTCTTGAGCAAAATAGAAAATTTAGAAAAAGAACCGGATAACTTAATGTTCGAGAAGCCTGAAATGGCAGGATTAGAAAAGCAGATCAGTAAAATAGAAGCTGACTCTGGCGTAAAATTGCCAAGAAAAGTAAGAACAAAATATATCGCCTCTATTATGTCTTTTTATCCTGATGCACCAACGCCACCTAATAAGAAACGCGGTACTAGAGAAATCTTAAAAAACCCCTTTATCGAGCCTAGGTTGAGCTGGGATATTCATATGGCGGGAGGTGTAGAAGAGGTTTTGGAAAATCAGATAAAGATAGATAAAGCTTATGCAAGATCTACGGAGATCTTTCTTGAGGTCAAAAAAGGCATCTTAAAATTACTCAATAAAAGAATCGCCCAAGACCCTGGGCTGAAGGCGCAATACCAAAAGATGATAACGCGCATAGGAAGTATACGCTATGAAATTCTCAACCCTCACCCGCGGGTACTTCATCGTTTCTGTCCTGCGCCTAATGCCTATTATGATGGGCAATCTCATAATTTTGTCCTATGCCCACAAATTTTAGAGTATCCCAAAGCGGGGATCAAAGCGATCATGGCCCATGAATTGATGCATGCTATAGATCCCTGCTTAATCGCGATGCCCATGAAAAGAATCTCTGATATAAAATATAAGGCCAAGTATAAACAGACGCCAGAGGCAAGAAAGCTACAATTAGAAAAGAATCAAAAGAGGGCGAAAAAGAGGGGTGCCATTCATTATGCGCGGGAAAAAATTGAGTATGACGACTTGTATACGGTAGATTTAGATAATAGTACTCAGGAAGCCTACAATTGGATTGCGAGTGATTATAAGGTTACACCTTTTGGTGGGACGATTTTATTCAAAGATAATCCTGCGACAAAAACCATAACTTGTCTGAAGGGTGAGAAATCTTTGGGAGCTACTGGTTCTAATAAGGAACAATCTAAAAAAAGTTTAGATGATGCTATTCAAAGAATGGTAGATTCTGGTGCAACTGATAAAAATCCCGAATATTTGAAATTATTAGCGGCCAAAAAAAAATTCGACAAGACCTTTGATCAATTTGGTGCCTGTAGTTTTCTGCCGGGTAACTCTCAGCTACAAGAGGCTTGGAGTGATTGGGGCAGTGGTGAAATAATCGGTGATGATTTATCCAAGATTGGTGACGCTGATAAATTACAATATGCCTTTGAATCATTCGGTTTCTTTTTAGCACTGGGTTGTGAAACTGACCCTCCCGATATGCTGAAGCAATCAATAAAATATAGGCAAGATATGGGCTGTATGGAAAAAGAAGAGGGGCAAATGTCCCATATTTCCACTATTAGGGCATATTCTGGGGAGAATAAAGATTCTCATTCATACTCTATAGATCGCGTGCAAAAAATTTTTATTTCTCATCCCGAAATAAAAAAGGCATTGGGCTGTAGTGAGACCGCAGGGGGAGTTCATTGTGAATAAATACTTATTTTTACTACTAATGTCTTTAAATGTTCAAGCAGGCACGGTGAAAACAGATTTTAAGGTGCAGTTAGAATATAAGACTAAGACCAATTTTACAGAAACTCTAACCTTGGAACGAAAAAGTAAAAGAATGATCTTAAATGGGTTTTTTATGCCCTCTGAAAAGATTTTAAGAGGTAAGAAAATTTTAAGCTTTTTGGTGATGAATAATACTAAAGTTGAACCTAAGCTAAAGTGCTATGCAGGTCATTATACTTTTACTATTAAGCGCGAAAAAGTCAACAAAAGAGAGTTGGGTTGTCTTGGCAGCGAACGCTTTGGTAAGCTGATAAGTGCGTTTAGGTCTCTTTAATTTTTTTAAAAGTTCTTTATGTGTCAGTCGTCAAGTCTAAGGGCGTTTATTGCACCCTTGTGTCATCCACCTAAAAAAATTGACGTTGGAAAATTATTTAAATATAAAGATCGGCGACTGATGAAAATATTTCATTTTAATATCGAAAATATACTAAAAAAATAAGTCTATAATATTTACCTGTGGAGAATGAGGTTAGCGTATAATTTTAACCGTTGTTTCGAGGAATTTATCTGAGTTAACGATATTATTATAGTCAATGTCACGCTTGGCAACGAGTGCTTGTATTTCTATTAATTTTGCTCTTTGGCCAAAATAGATTGTTTTTCTGCCGCGAATGAGGAGGTGTAATTCGTTGACCCTTTGAATAATGACGGCCACCATGCGATCAATATTAATTTCCTTAATTCCTTGGAAATCACGGCGTATTTCTACTAGAATTTGATTTTGTAGCCTGCTAGAAATATGCACTTGTATGACGTCTCCATTTTTTTGTGCATCATCTGCGCTAAAAAGGTTCCCTTCTTTTCCTGGGCCCGTCCATAAACTACCAGATGATTCCTGGTCACTTAAGTCAAGAGCTGGCCGTGCATGGAGTTTTCTTGTCACGGGTTTTGACCTGTCATACTTTTGCGGTGGGGGGGTGTTTCGATAGACTTGTCGCTCTGTTGAGCAAGAGAGAGGCAATAATAGATAAAGATTTATTTGCACAATGACTATTAATAATTTTTTCATAGATTCTTTTCTTTTCTTTTCTTTTGTTAAATACAAGCTATTTTATTTGAAAACCAATCTTTACAATAACCAATAATTCTTTTCTGGGAACTGTATTACCAGTATTAGTCATATTGTCAGCGTCTATTATTTTTTCTTCAATTGTAATACTCAGAGGTTTTTTTTTCAATAAAACATTTAACGACTTTGCAACTTGTTGGGCCTTTTCTTTCGCTTCATCGGTGGCCTTTTTAATACATTTATTGATCGCTATTTTTTTTGCGGCCGCTGTTAAAATTGATTGGGCCTTTGATATTTCAGCGCCTTTTGTTTTGCGAATTAATTTTTCTATTTCACTAAATTTTTGGCCTTGTGGCAACGAAATATCCAGAGACTTGATGGCCTTGAAACCATTTGGTAATTTTTGTATATCACTTTGTACAATCTGCACCACCAGGCCCACTATGCGACTTCTTTTTAGACGCCAAATTAATTTCTCTAAGTCTTTTGTGAGTTGTCGGTTGAGCTTGTCGATATTTTTGTCTTGCGCACTTAATTGGATTGAATAATAAAAATGTCCATGCACTAAATAATCTTTACATTCTCCTACTACAAGCACTTGGTTTTCTGGCGGGTTTGATTCGGCAGAGTATAAGTATTGGGAAATAATTAAAGTGTAAATAAGAGGAATTATTTTCACATGAACTCCGTGTACCTATTGAACGTTAAAATATTTAAATTCTTGTGGAATAACATCTGGCATATCAATGAATTCGTCTCGTTGAATATAACGTCTTGCCTCTCTTCTTTTTCTTTTTGATCTTGAAACACAATTATTATATTCTCGAATATGTGAGTAACTTCTTTCCCAACATTCTTGTTCTTTGTCTAAGTAGACTTCTTCAGCTTTAATTTTTCGCATTTCTCTCAGGGTATGATAGAGCGGGTCCGGTTTTCTGGTAATATTGATGGTAGGCCTTTGCCCCTGTAAAGCCGCCACCGCCGGGCGCAGTCCCATCAAGTTAGCACAGCCGGTTAATGGCAAAATTAGAAAAATACAATGAAAAAGCTTTAACATGCTCCGCTCCTCTCCTCTGCTTATTATGACATTTCTCTAAAGCCGATCATAGAAGGCAGAATAATCTCAAGAGTAGAAAAGTCTTTAAAATAGCAGAAATTTCATACCAAAGAGGAAAAAGCAGAGGCCTAGGATCAAGTATTTTGATGGTTTCCTTTTGAAATAGAGGCATTCAAAAAAGGCGGCGAATAGGGTTCCGGTAATTGATAGTCCCGATATTGTTGCAAGATTTCCCATTTGGATGGCCATAAGGTAGAGGCTTAAAGAGCAATAAGTCCCAAGTAGGCTACCTAAACTTAATGATAATTTACAATTTTTTGGCAATTCCTTGAGTATGTTGAAAAAATTAAATGGCCGAAAATAAGAGATCATCAGAAAAACGGCGATGGCGCCGAGACAACGATAGAAATTGCCCTCCCATGAGGTGATTGAGGGGTTTTGATTAAAGCTATAACGTGTTAGTATGATGCCCAATGCATCCAATAGCATGCCCGTAAGGGCCCAAACAATGCCTTTAAAGTCCCATTGACCAGACGTACGCAGATTTTCTAATGAGAAAGTGATTAAGCAAGCAATGAAAAAAATGATCGCCCAAAATTTATTTAAATCTAGCGTTTGCTGGAAAAATAAATAACTCAAAGCACCTATGATCAGGGGTTGGAAACCAAAAAGCATCATGGTGCGACCAGGTCCTATACTGGCAAAGGATTTAAGGATGAAGATATCCCCAATGCCAAGCCCGATTGCACCAGAGATAAGTAGCGGGATGAAAAAGGATACTTCTAGGGCGTGCCATTGACCTAATAGAGTGATGGTAAGGGCAAAACACATCAATGCGAAAGAAGCTTTAAAGGTGTTCATCCAAACAGAAGAAATTAAACGAGCGTATTTAGTATAAATGATTGAGCCAAGAGCAAAAAATAAATTCGAACCTAAGGCAAGCATATAAACAGAATTATCCATAAAATCTTTTTACCTTGCAGAGTGAAATAGTCAATTAAATAGCTACTTAAGGTTTCAATATTTTGTGTTAAACTAGCACTAATTTGCAAGGAGACTACAATGAATAAAACGCAGGCGCAAAAAAGGGAGCCTATAGGTCAAATGATGATTCGCACACTTGCAATGCCAGCGGATACCAACCCGGCCGGAGACATTTTTGGTGGGTGGGTGCTTTCACAAATGGATATTGCGGGAGGAATTATTTCAAAAGATCTATCTAACGGTCGTACCGTGACTGTGGCGGTCGATGCTATGACCTTTCATTTGCCGGTACATGTCGGTGATGTGCTTTGTTGTTATTGCCAGGAAATTAAACGGGGGCATACTTCCTCGGCGATTAAAATTGAAGCTTGGGTAAGTCGTACTGGAGAAAAAAATAGAATTCTTGTTACGGAAGGTTTGTTTACTTATGTGGCAATTGATGAAAATCGGCGCCCTAGAACTTTTTAAAAGTAGGAGTAGGTAATATTCAAAGGCATATATTTTTAGTTTTATTTATGTTTATTCTATCAATCAATCTATTTGCAGATGATATCTTTGTCATTGTTGTGCAGAAGCAAGCTGCTAAGAGAAGTACCAGCTGGTCATTATCAGAGTGGATGATGCAGAAAAAGGAATTCGCATTACAAGATCAATGGCTGGCCTTGCATTCATCCTCTACTTTGTTTGAATTTTATCTTGCTGCGGAAACTGGTGATTATCATTTTTCGAGAGAGGGAAATAATCCCCTACAACAAAGCAAGGCCGCTCATTTTGGTGCCTTTGTCTCTATTTTTGGGCTAGAATTTAAGCAAGAAAAGAGTAATGAAAATTTTAGTGAAATTGATTATAGATTTGCCCTAAGGGTTTTAGGAAAGGCCGTGCAAGGGACAAATTTTACTTTGCATTATGGGCAAAGGAAGAGAGCATTCGCCAATGCTTCCAGCTACCATGAAAATGATGAATTTAAGAATAATTATTGGGGAGGCAGTTTAAGTTTATACCTTTTGCCTTTTCTTGGGGGCCAGGCGCTCTTCCATCAATATATGGAAAAAAGGTCGGTTAACGGCCATGAGGTTGCTGGAGACCTTTTAGAGCTCACAGGATTCATCGATTTTAGTTTTGTCCGTTTATACCTAACGACTTCAAAAGAAGTGTTAAATATTAAAAGCTCTAACGGATCTATAATTCGAGAAAAAAGAGATGGGAATAAAATTGGTATAAAAATATTCTTTTGAGTTTTTTAGAATAACTTATTGATATTACATATTCTTTCCCATGGAAAAATTACATCACTCCTTTTAATGACTGACAGCTCATGTCACTATCACTATTCATTATTATAATTTAAATTGGAGCGTAAGATTGCGTAACAAATTCTGGGTTCTGTACTTTATTCTGGGGTTGTTTTTAACCTATTTAGCGGCGAGCGGATTTGCTATCTCTGCGGTCTCAGTAGAGTGCGCTACAGAAAAATGTCTTTTTGATCAAGGCAGTAAATTTATTGATGAAGGACAGTATGCTGATGCTTTGAAAAGTTTGACAAAAGGGTGTCAACTCAATCACCATAAATCTTGTTATTTATTGGGTCATATTAATAAAAAAAATAAGAATTTTCAATTAGCAGAAGTTGCTTATGCCAAGGCCTGTTCATTAGACCTTGCCGTTGCCTGCTCAGAATCAAAAAAAATGCAAAGTCTTTTAGATGATAAAATAATCATAAGTAATGCCAAATCAATGGGGTTTTATAAGGCCCTCAGTATGAGCAGCTTTATTCTATGTATTCTTCTGATCATTTCAGTCCTATCATACCAATTTATTTTTAAAAAAATTATCGAAAAAGAGCATAAGAAAAAAATAAAAGATGAAATAAAAAATATTATAAGTTTTTTCGAAGAGGCCGGTGACAACTCGATGACGAATCGTGATTACCATGATCTTTTTAATGCAAGTGAAGATGAAATCTCCAAAAAACTTTTTACTCGTGCTCACGAAAGTGTGATTCAGAAAAATCAATCTATTGAATCTAAGAAAGCAATGAAGTTGAAATTAAAGTTAGTGAAGTCTGATGCGCCCTTGTAGACTCTTTTTGATTTTTTTTATGACATTTCCAGTCTTGGCACAGTCGAATTTTTTCACTAAAGGGCTAATAAATCAAGAGGATGTTCTTTTCAATATAAAGAATATTTTTGAAGTCTCAGGTGGCGTTTTCGATGTGCAGCGGGATTGTATTTGGGTGATAGGCGATAGCTCAGGTTCTGCAAAAAATCCCAAAAGATTAAGGGTTTCTTGTCATTCACTTCTTAGTGATAAAAACAAAACCTACCAAATAATCAATGCTGAGAATATTGACTGGGAGGTGATAACCATAGACAGCGAAAATAATTTATGGATATTAGATGTTGGGGATAATCTTCACAATAGAAATTTCGTAATGGCCTATAAAATCTCAGCGAAACAGATAAATGAGAGAGAGAATCTTTTAGTCTTTCGTGTCGATAGGAAAATAAAAATTTATTATAAAGATGGAGCAATGGATGTAGAAGCAGGATTTATCGCCAATGATAAGCTTTATCTTATAGAAAAGAATATAGGTATGAAGCAAAAAATCGTCTCAATAAATCTAAAAATTGTTCTTTCGGTACATTACGCGCTACCCGTAACTCATTTGATTAATATGCCTTATATCACAGATGCTGTTTATGCAGACTCAGATGAACTCTTCGTTTTAACCTATTATGGAATCTTCTCTTTTAAGGATTTTTTAACTAATAACTCGAAAATCGCAGATCCTTATAAACTAAGGTATTGGGGACAGGTCGAGAGCTTAGTGAAAAATCCCTATGGGCCATATTCATTTATCGTTGGTCATGAAGATGGAAGATTTTTTAAGGTTGAATAATTTCTGGACAATATTTAAAGTTTGAATTTAAATTTTTTAAAAGCCTTTTTAAGTTTATCTTTAGCTTTTTGCTGTGGCCTGTTTTTCTTTTTGGCAGCTGTTAATTTAGCATCGATTTTATTTTTTTCTCGATCTATTTTTTGTTTATTTTTTGCCAGTAGATTTTCTATTTTTTCTTTCGCCTGAGATATTTTAGCTTCTAATGCTTTTTTCTTTGGGCCAATTCTTTCATCCAGTTTCTTTTTTATTTGTTCTTTTTCCTTTGCAATGCGAGCGTTAACTTGATGTTTTAAACCTTTACTGAGATCATCGGCCAGATTTGACTTGATGCTCCAGCCTAAATTGCCCCAGGAACCTGTTGCTGCTGCATGGACATAAATATTGGGAGTGTCTGCAAGGACATTTGTAAAGATTTCTTTGACGTCTTTATTTTTTGCTGCAATGAGGTAATCAATTTTATTAAAGTTATTTTTTAAGGACAGTTGGACTTTTCCATCTTCTAATTTTCCGGAGGAGAGTAGACTGCCGGTAGCTTTGTTAATTCCCATTGTTAAGGAGGTGCTTTTAGACAATGTTTTTCCAGCAATAGGATAAGAACGAATTTTCATTGAAAAAGTCTCATTGTTTGGCATATTTTTTAAATGATGATTAATTTCAATTTTACCCTCGACCCCATGAATATTTTGATTTGGGAAACCTCCTTTAAAAAAAATCAGTCCTGGTTTTCCAATATAAATGGGATCGCTTGAGATATTGGTTATGGCCCCAGTGATATTTCCACTCATAGGATTTTCGGCAGAGGCCTGCGAGCTAATGGTGGCCTTTTTTAACCAGAATAGGGGATATCCTGTGGTAACAGGGAATTGGTATATTTTGCCTTCTCCACGACGTCTGGCCTTTGGTTGGGCCGCTTTTGCCGCTTTTATTTCTGTCTCCGATTTTTTTTCTGGCATATACTCTGCCGCCATATCAACATATTTTTTTAGACCAGCGGCCTTTTCTGCAAACATTTTTCCAAAGACCTTAACGGCAAAGTCTTTAAAATTGATGCTGGGAACCTTCATTCTTTTTTGCAGGGTCGACATATCCTGCTTAATGAGATCGTCTATTTCTTTGGTAATCGACGCGTATGTTGTTAAGTCTTCTTTTAGTTTACTGCTCGCCAGTTTAAAAAGTTTGGCCTTATTTTTTGCTTCATCTACGAGCATCTTCATCTTTTTGATTTCTTTTAAGAGTTTAAGTGGATTTTTTTCTTTGAGATTTATTTCTTTTGAGCGGCGAGAAATATCTTTAAAGTCATCGCTTTTTGGTAATTGATCGATGGTTTGTTTCCATTGAACTTCTTTGAGTTTTATATCTTGTTCAATTTCTTGGATACGTTTTTCCGACTTTAATTCACTGAGAATAAGTTTCACTTGATCTTTTTTATTAGCACCGCCAATAATACTTGCAATGTCCCCCAGAGCATTTTGTGAGAATTCCTCCTGCGCTTGATTCAACGCCAAACCTTTTACCTTTTCAATATTTTCATTCTTTTCTTGTTGATCTTGCTCGCTAGGTTTATCGGGATAAACTTCACCTGCAACTAATCTTTTAGTATTTGCCTGAATATTTTCGATGGCAGCATCTTCAATGACAAATTTTGCGCGCAAGAGTGCATCCCAGGAAAATTTAAAACGTATTTGTCCAATTTCGAGGAGATTATTGATGGGGTTTTCCTTATCGGTGATTTGCATGGAGTCTAGTCTAAAGGAACCCGCGAATAAACTTGTTTTAATCTGAGCTATATTGACCTCCGCTCCATGAGTTTTGCCGACGATCCATTGTAAGGCACTTTTGCAATGGGCATCAAAAAAAAACTTTCCATATATGGCCATCACTATAATGATAATAGTGACGGGTATAATGGCATTCCAGCGAATTGGTCCCGGCGTTTTTTTACTGGTAGAGATTGTCATATTTATAATACCATTTGAAAAGGGAAGTCGCTTTAACGGCCTTCCAAAATTTAGTTTGTTTAAATTTCTCAACGATGAGAGTGCGATATTTTGTGATCAGGCCTTTTGCAAGCATATAAATAAAAGGTGCCGCCACAAATGCCACAACACCAGAGCCCATGACGATTGAATTATTAAATTTTGTAAAGGGAATTAAAGGGAGGTTGTAGAGCGTTGTAAAAATACCCGCCAGGCCTTTGGATTCTAATATTTTCATACCTATGCTGTGAAAAAAGGGATCAAAGACCCATGCCGTGAAAGCAAAAAAGAAACTACTCAATAATGCTGCACCTAGCTGTATTCTAAAGAGTAAAATAGTGAGGAAAACCAAGAGGGTTTGCAATGACAATGCTGGTCCCATACCGAGGATAAAGCCTGCGGCAATTCCCGCTGCTAATTGGTTTGTGCCAGTATCGGAGTTAAGTAGTTTTAGAAAACCAAAGATTTGCTTGAGTATTAACGTCATATAATGATCCTTGTGCTATTTTTGTATTTAATCATCTCACTATTGCTTTGACCAGAATTTGTAGATAAAATAAAGCCAACCTTTTTGCTTAGGAAGTCTTATGGGTTTTGGTTCTGGACTTAGAATTTTAGTGGTAGACGATATTGAAGATGTTAGATTTGCCGTAAAAGAAAATTTAGGCATGTTGGGCTTTACTAATGTCTATACTGCCTTTGATGGCATGAATGCGCTGGAAGTTTTGCAAGAAGCTCACGCCTCTAATGAAGATTTTGAATTGATTCTCTGTGACTATGACATGCCTAATCTACACGGCATAGACTTTTTTAAGGCCATGCAAGCAACCTTCGGTAGCAGTTGCCCAAAATTCATTTTAATGTCTGGTGTCTCGGATAAAACCTTTATTCAAGTGGCAATGACGGCCGGAATTCGTAGCATTCTCTTGAAACCATTTTCTCAACAAAATTTAGTAAATACCATTAATAAATTTTTCTAGCCTTTAATTGAGAAAGTTTATGGTGTTATCCTTACCAGCAAAATTAGTGGTCCAGGAATAAACGCGATTTCCCAGTAATTTAAAAGAATGGTTGGTAGTATCTTTGCCATATTTTATGACAATGAGTTGGTGATTTTGAAAGGTTTTCTTTGCGTGGCAAATATTTAAATCGGCCAGTTTACTAAGTGCTTTTACTGCAGAGTTGACGGCAAGATATTCATCTTTGGGATTAATATTGGGGTATTTCACTAGCCCTTGTGGATCTGCATCTGGATGTGCCGGGAGGTAAACTGTTTTGTGAGAGTTTGTTTCAATAATATTGCATTTTCCTTTAAAACATCCGTTGAGCAATTTTCTTTTATAATAAGTCCCTAAATGAGTCTTCGTGGTTTTGGCGTTGAGAAAGTTAAGAGCGGCAATATTCAGTTTATTTTTTGCAAAGGCCAAATCGTTGCAGTTATATTTATGGCGGCCGGCATGGGCGAGGAAAGATCTACTAAGAAAGCAGACGAGGAAAATCAATATATATCTCATTTATACTCCCTTAGCGCCTACCAGCTATTAAACGGTACCACTTAATATTGCAGGAAACTCTTATCTTATTCTACTAATATTTTACGAATAGTGGGATTGAGGAAATATTGTCCAGAATCATGCATAATAATAGGCAAGTTCAAAGAAAAAGAGGGTTATAATGGTATAAGATGGGGGTTTGGCCATGTTTCGCATCAATAGTTTGGTATCTATGAAAAAAAGGATCAAGACCAAAAGAGGTTACAAACAGAGCAAGGTCTATGGCGTGGTGCTGATATCCTTTATAACGGTGGTGAGAGTCCATTTTCGAGATGAATTTGGTAAAAATGCCGGCACATTTTGGATGTCTACTAAGAATCTCAAGTTAGAAAAAATGTAAGTCTAAGTTTTATTCAAGTATTTACCATTATTGACGAAAATCTATACAATGGGAGATTTTGATGAAATACGTTTTTCTATTATTTTTATTTACACATAATTTTTCTTACGCCCTGTCTGAACCCAAAGCCGGTAAGCTCTGTGGTGGTTGGTTCCTTGCGGGGCGAACAGAACTAGACGACGAAGTTTTTTTTGAATGTGTAAAAACAAAAAAGTTGGGAAAAAAATTTGTAGAAGCTGAATCAAGATATAAAAATGCCCGCAAGTTATGCGCCCAGAAAGGTTGGAAAAATATTAAATTTTGTATGCATAAAATGCTGGCCATTCCTTCGCGCCTAGCGATTCAAGAGATACGGGAAAAATCGGGAAAAAATCGAAAAATTGCTTCCGAAGAATAAATTTAAGGTGCACAATAAAGGTGATGATTCCAGCGGAAGCCCTCTTTGAAACGCAAGGTACCGCTGTCAGTATCTGGATCGAAATCATCCGTTGAGTCTATGATACTATAATACCTTTCCTTGCCACCACTGGCCTGTTGGAAAAAACCTGCATTGGGTTCGGGAGTGAAATTGCCAAAGGCGACGCCCTTTCTGGTGCTGCCGGAATCACAATATCTTTTACCTAACTCTGCAACTTTTGCAAGGGTTTCCGCTCGGTATTTTGGTTCTCCAGTTTCTGGAATGAAGTCTTCATTAATAAGACCGCCACCAGGTTGGTGCTGACCCATGCCATCCCCCGAGACAAATTTATTAAAATATAAATGCAAATCTGCTCCCGGGGGAAGCGCGCATTCACCACCTTGGGCACCATTCTCTTGGGTAAGTTTTAGATGATTGCTACAACATTGTGCTTTATTGGTGGTTGGATCACCTAATTGTAGGCAACATAAAAATTTATTGCCGGAAAAAACTTTGTTGAGCGCGACCTTATCTTGAAAAACTATTTTTCTATCGGGGTTGCCTAAATCGCCGGCGCTGGAAAAGTTTGCAGCATACATTTGTTCTGGCGAGATGATGCCGTTGACGCTGGCGTTATGGGTAAAAGAATTCCCATCAAAGGAGCTGCGTGTTTGCTGTGGCAGATTAAAGATGTCTTCCACCAGTTTTTCTCTATTGGAATTACAATACAAGGGTTCATAGAATATTTGTGGAATACCCAGCAATTCAAATTTTGCCAATTTTGCAAGATAATACATATCGTTTCCTCCACGCATACCTTTATCTGCCGTCCCTATCGTAGTGCTGCCAAATTTATAACCGTAGGTTCCGGCCACCCTAAAGAAGATTTTCACCCCAGCATATTCCCAATTTGTGGGGGCGAGACTATGTTGAACTTTGGCATATAAAACATCAAAACCACTACTGTCTGTAAAAATACAGTAGACATTCGCCTCCTCGGTTGCAGAGGCATCTTTGTCCAGGTCATTGTCCATCTCTACGGGGTCCATATTGGCGTTGCAAGTCGTAATTTTTGTTAAGTTCTCTGTGGTCAGCAGAGAATCCCCTGCGTATTTTTTAACTTGGACTAAGAGAATATTATCTTGTGCACTGGCGTAGAGGGGTAAATAAAACGCGAGACCGTGACTATCTTTATCGGCAGCGAGAGTTCTTCTGTTATTAACATGAAAGCAATTCGTACGCGGCGTGGCCGGGTTGAAAACATTGCTTGCTGGTAGGTAGGGGATGGGTTGGTAGAGGGCAAAGGCATCGGTGGCCTGTTTGCTACCACAAGTTCCATTGCCTCCATCATTGACCGGGTCTTGTGTGGGGGAAGTATCTAGAGAAGCTATGCTGGCGGTTAAGTCTTGCGGGGAAATAATCTCTGTGGGAGAGGATGCTTGCAGCATTTCCTGTTGAATACAGCCTTTTGTATTGGGGGTCAGGCAAAGGGAGCCATAGTCGTGAGAGTAATTGGCGGCGGACATATTATCGTATTTTTTTAAGCTTATTTCGTTGCTATAATTAAGGCAACTAAAAGCTTCCGTATTAAATTTAAGTCTATTGAGATTGCTCCAATTATGCCCGCCGTCGCTGAATTTTCTGACCCAGCCCTTGCCACAACAGCTTCTGCGTGCAGTATCGTTGAGAGTTTTCCATTGGAAGCCACTGGGGATTTTATCGGGTGCAACGATGGGGGTTTGCGAAATCGGCGCGTTTCTAGTGATCGATGACATTGTGAAGGTGCTTGGTTGGGCCGAGACAAAGCGCGAGTAGCGGCCCTCGGCATTGGGAGCATTGTAAGGGAAGAGTCCCGCTTGCAGTTTACTATTATTGCTACCAATATCTGGGTCCAATTGGGAGGCGGTGCCGACTTGAGTGAACATGGTTAATTCGGAACCAACCTCACGGCAGCACCTATTGAGGGTCATATCATAGTTTTTAAAGGCACTGGTACCCAGGCCCGGTGCTGCCTGTTTTTGGCCACATACCAAACGCTCCTCCCAAAAGTTCAACTCGGCCTCACTATCACCAAAAGAAATTTGACCTAAAAAAGAAGCTTCAGCGGCGTGCAATCGGTTTGGCAGACACTCTAGGTCTGTGTGACAAACACTACCGGCCCTGCGCAAACAGGCGTCTTGAGCTATTTTAGGGGTGATCAGATCGAAGAGAGAAGAAATTCTTTGCGCTTCAATATTTTTAAATGAGGACTCGGGGTTGTTCAAGGTGAATTCTGTTTTGGACTCTTGGCCGCAGGCATTTTGAATATGGGCGGCCTTAAAAAATCCCGTTGCATTAGTTAGTGTTGCCGGGTTGAGGTCTAGGTAGTTCTCAAATTCGCTTTCATTGTCTTCATCAAAACCTAGGACGGGGCAAGTTTGCACTCTTAGATCTCCCAAGGATTTTGAGTCACATGAAGACAGTTGAGAGATATAATCAGCTCTTCCTTGAAAATCTTTTTGTTTTTGTTGGATGCGTAAGTCATCTGTAGAAAGTCTTTTTCCAGGGCGACAGAGGCCTATTTTATTGACGTCATTAGTGTGCAAACCTGCATTCTCTTGAATATTTGCAATAACCTCGTCGGGCAGAGAAGCTGAGGCATTGATATAATTTTTTGGCCGACCTAAGACATTGGCGGCCTGGCCAAAAAGAATATTCGAGACCGAGGAGGTCTCACGGTAAACTTCTTCATTG